>BNJS01000530.1_pt1 | contig 311751 bp, 373 predicted proteins | sample 8540461 | NCBI WGS metagenome assembly BNJS01 (sample SAMD00202454, study PRJDB9452) | human saliva metagenome | isolation source: human saliva | place: Japan
ATGAAAGCAAGATCAAGTCTGATTTCTTTTTCTATTCCTTTGATATAGCAGTAGTTTTCGATACTTCTTTCTAGGGATTGGATTTTCTTTGAGAGAGGTAATTATCTCGTTCACTGATTCCATCGACGACTTTGACTTCTACGAAAAATTATTGCTTCTCATTTTTGTGAAAATGAGGTCAATTTCTCATCAAGGGATTGTGAAATTTTTGGTCTAAGAGTGTATATCCTCTCTGGAGATATCGCTCAAGTGCGATCTGTTCTCACTTGTAACCTTTTGATTTGAGCGACATGTGAAATTAAGAGGTTAAAAAGCTGGTATTTTCAGATTTTCGCTGTTTGATTTCTTCAAGATTTCCTGAGAGGAGGACTTCTGGGACTTTCATGTCATATACGACTTCTGGTCTTGTGTAGTTTGGTGCTTCGAGATTAAGCATTCCGTCTTTGATGGCATAGCTTTCCTCGATTCGGCTTTGTTTCTCTTTAATGACTCAAGGGATGAGTCTGGTGATTGCTTCGATCATGAGCATGGTTGGGGTTTCTCATCCGAGGACTATAAATTGTCCAAGAGAGTTTTTTTGAAAGCTGAGGGGTATTTTTTTCTGGAAATAGAGTTCGCATCTATGATCGATTCCTTCATATCTTCCGCAGATAAAGATAAGGTGATCTTTTTTTGCTTTGTCAGTAGGCTATTTTTTTGAGAGAAAAGAGTTTCTGATGGAGCTGGGAAAAAGAATTGAAAAAAATCAGAATTTTTCTCACTCATTTTTGATGATTTCTTCTACGGTATCGATGATAGGTTGTGCCTTCAGAAGCATGCCTGCTCAACCTCCGTAGATGAGATCATCGATTTGCTGGTGAGGATCGCTGCATTTTTCTCTTGGATTGTAGAGTTTTACTTCTAGATGTCAGTTGGTTTGCGCTTTTCCCAATGAGAGAGGTTTCAAGGAAACTTGTGAAAATTTCAGGAAAATGCTGACGATTGATATTTTCATAGTTAGAAAAAAAGAGTAAAAATCAGATTTTTCTTATTTTTTTAGTTAATCTCTCTTGATTTTCAATCCTAAAATCGCATCATTGGTAGGAAAGGACTTTTTATTTTTTTGATTTTTGCTGAGATGAGAAAAGGGTTTTTTGATTGGGAGTTGTGTATTTGGTGTGGTAGTTTGAGGATGCTGAGAGGTAAATATCAATACGCAGCAGGTACAGCAAAATCGCTGAGTCAGGATTAAATACGGTTTCAGAATCAACTAAGGAATTTCTGAGGACCAATGAATATGCACAAAAGGCTCAGGAGATCGGGAATCAGGCTATTGAAACAACGGTAAATAAGGCAAATGAGCGATCTGCAAAAATAAAAGATAATGCTCAACAACTTGGAAATCAGGCAGTTGAGGGGGCAACAAAATTTTTTTGTCTTGAGCAAGACATGAGGTAGAAACTCAGTATCAAAATATGAAACAGCAAGCCAAGGATTCGGTCAGGAATGATCTAAATGCTAGGGTAGATAAGGTATTTGACTCATTTTAGATAATGAAAGTTTTCTAAAAATTTGCAAAAAGATCAGATTTTTTTCTATAATAAATCGTTACATTTTTATTTTTTTATTTTGTTTGATGAAAAAAATATTTCTCTCTTTTTACTGTGTTTGTATTGTTATGTTCAAATTTTTTTAGGACTTGTAAGTTTTTTTGATATACATCATCGTCAAATCCTTCTGATCCTAGTACAGCGGCGGCTTCTACAGTTGTGAATATCCCTGATGCAAATTTGCAAAAAGATTGAATGAATTGATCGCTTTTAACAAATCCTCCTCGCTTAGCAACCGATCCGATTAATGTTGGACAAATGAGAGCTTTGACGAATTTATACTGACCAAAAAAACAATAGGGTTGAAAAGGGATTCAGAATATAGAAGGACTTCAGTATCTTTTTGAAACCAGAATAATCAACAGTTTTATCTTAATTCAAACACTATAGTTGATTTGTCTCCAATTTCAGACTTGACTCAACTGACTAAGCTTATTGTATTTTTAAATAAGGTTGCAGCGCTTCCTTCTAATAATTGGAGTAATTTGGAAGAGCTTGATATATCAAGAAATGAATTGGCTGGTACGAGTGCCTTGACTCATCTCGCTAGTTTATCTAGCTTGAAAAACATTGAATCTTTCTCTTAATAAACTTAGAGATGCTGATTTGCAAGGTCTGCTTACGGTTAAAAATACGCTAGAAAATCTTAATCTTACAGCGAACTATATATTAGATGTTACTTTGCTTGCTCAGCTTACTAAACTAAAGATATTGGATTTAAGTAATTCTAGATCAAATCCAAAAATATCAAATATAGCTCCTTTGTCTACTTTGATTGATCTTGAGACATTTAAGGCAAATACCAATGTGCTTGCAGATATTTCTGTAGTACAGCATTTTACAAAACTTAAACATCTTGAACTTAGTACTAATAGAATTGTAGATATTTCTTCATTGGCCGGACTAAATAATTTATTGACTCTTAATTTAGGGAGTAATCAGATCGCAGATATTTCTCATCTAGCTGGATTGCATACTTTGACAGAACTAAAACTTTCTAATAACCAGATTTCTGATGTTTCTTCATTAGCTGGATTGACAAATTTAACAACACTTGAGCTTGATAGAAATAAGATTAGTGATCTTTCTTCTCTTAATGCTCTTTTGAATGCTATGTCTTCTTGGAAAATGGGTGGGCAGTCAATTGTTTCTCCTGTTACCCATACCGCTCCAGTATTTCAAAATCCTATTAAGTGACCAGATGGATCTGCTGTTCCTATTACTGAAGTAGTAGGTGATGTTATTAATGTTGATAGTGCAGGAAATCCAAGTCTTAATGGATGATATATTAAGATTCTTAAGACAGGAGCTGGTAGTTTAAATGTTGCTTGGGATAAGAATTATGGAGTAGGAAAAGTATTTACCGGAGCTCTAAAGGTTGATTATAATATTGATCCTACTTTTCCTGTGATTACTACTTTTGAAAGATATTCCGAATAAGTCTGAGCAATCTCATAAGGTAAAAATTAAAGTTGAAGATACTAATCTTGATGCTAGTAGTCTAAAATATTGATATTCAGCAACTTCAACTTGTGATGCTACAGTGACTTATTCAGATAGTTTTACATCTGAGGTAGAGTTTACTCTTACTGATTCTAGTAAAAAAATGGAAAAATATTTTTGTATAGTTGCAAAAAGATGATGTTGGAAATACCACTTATCTTGCATCTGCTTATCCAATTAATATTGATACAACAGCTCCGACAGCTACTATTTCGGAAATCCAGCTCCTTCAACTCGAACTAATCAAAAGGTTGTTCTTACTTTTGATTGCTAATGAAGAAGTTCAAGATATTACTGGATGGGTAAGAGATTGATTAGATAGTAAAAAGTTTACAAAAGAGGTTACTTCGACCGGTACAGAGACAGTTAGTTTCTATGATATTGCTGGAAACCTTTCTTCGCCAGTTTCTTATGCAGTTGCTAATATCGATAAAATAGGGCCAGTATTTAGTCCAGCAGTAGCGAATGATATCGTATCCCGTAAAGGTATAGCAATTACCCTAACTGATATAACAGCAGCAGATGGAGTAGGAGAAAGCTGACTATCAGGGGCAGTAGAGATGAATACGTGAGCTATTAACCTTGATCCAAATGCACCAGTATCAGGAGATTATGTGCTTGTTTATACTGCTAGGGATCATGCAGGTAATGTATCTAGATTGAATCGTAATATTCAGATTACAGATGCAGATCAACTTTCTGGAGGAGTACAGAGAGTAACTCCTGCGCTCTTAAATGGAAAGACAGCCGCATCAGTACAAGCAGTAAATACTGCTAAAGCAAATGCTGACGCTGTATATAATAATCCACATGCTACTCAGTTGCAAATTGATCAAGCAAAACAAGCATTAGCAATAGCAATAGCAAATCTTCAGACTCAACCATCTGCACCAGCATCTACATCAAGTAGTTCAAGAGGTGGAGGAAGTGCAAGATTGATTATGGATCATTGTCCAAATGGAGATTATTCACCAAGTTATTATGATAGAAGCTGTGGAACAGCACCAAGTGATGCTAATCAACAACCTCAACCAGTGCAAAATAATAATGGAGATGCTCAAGGAATTACTAATCCTGAAATTCTCTCAGCATATGAATGGGCATTAAAGAATGGGATCACTACTCAGAGTCCAATTGTAAATGCGAGATTATTAGATCCAATTACAAGAGCTGAGCTCGCAAAAATGCTTTCAGTGTTTACACAAAAGTATACTGAGAAGAAAGTTATAGTTGGTAAAGTTGGCTGTGATGCGTACCAAGATCTTAGCGAAACGAATGCAGAACTAGTTGGATATATTAAAACAGCGTGTGAACTTGAGATTATGTGATTGCAATCAGATGGTAAGACACCATTGGAAAAGTTTATGCCAGATCAAAGAGTATCTAGAGCGGAACTTGTAACCGTACTTTCTAGAATTTTGTATGGAAACCAGTATGATAACTGAAGTTCGGAAAGATGGTGGGAATGACATATGAAAAACTCTCAGAAGATCAGATTGTGAAAGATACAACTCAACTATTCAGGAAATTAGAGCACGAGTACTTCTTATGCTCTTTTAGAATGAAGGGTGAGAAAACTGTAGATACTACAGTTCTGCAATAATATATTATTTACAAGGGCCTATTGGAAGCTTTTGCTTTCATGGGCTTTTTTGTTGTAAAAATTTGTTATTTTTCCTAATCGAAATTTTTTTGAAAAACAAAAAAATCTCAGCTCGAAGCTGAAATCCTTAATGGAGCGGGTGACGGGACTCGAACCCGCAACAGTCTGCTTGGAAGGCAGGCACTCTAGCCAATTGAGTTACACCCGCAAATCACATTTGCAGAGAAGAATATAGTGATTTTATTTTTCAATTTCAAGACTTTTTTTAAAAAATGAAAAAAATCAGATTTTTATTTTTTTGTTTAGCTGTTTTTTCTCTTGTAGTTGATAGCCAAATAGATACACTTAATCTGTTTTTATTCCTTTTGGAAAATATGAAGTATCATTTGCAGCTTTTGAAGAAATATATTTCATTGGAGGTAAGCCCTGAGGATATTGCGAGGGATCTGATTTTGAAAACTTGTGAAATTGAGGAAATTCAGACTAGAAATTTGCCAAAAACAATTGTGATTGGTAAGATTACCTCTATTCAGAAGCATCCAGATGCGGATAAGCTTAATGTTTGTCAAGTTGATTGCTGAACTCATGGACAATTTCAGATCGTTTGTGGAGGAACGAGATGTAGCAGAGGGATTTTTGTGCCGGTTGCCTTGACTGGGACTACGATTGCTGCGACAGGGATTACTATTGCAAAAAGACCAATGAGAGGTGTAGATTCTGAGGGAATGATTTGTTCTAAGGAGGAGCTTGAAATTCAAGAAGATTTGGATCAGCACTGGATTTGGAATCTTTGAGAGGATTTAGAGGTTTCAGATCAGGATTTAGGGCTTGCATTGACTGATAAATTTTTCTTGGTTAGATACTGCGGTTTTTGGAGGTAGATAATAAAAAGTCTGACTAATAGGCCTGATTTGACTGGGCATTTTGGTGCTGCGATTGAACTCAATGCGATCTATCCTGATGCAGTTAAAAAGTATCATAGGATTACCGAGATGATGAGTCAATTTCACACGACAAATATCTTGGAGGTATTGGAACATACTGAAAAGAAAATGGTCCCTGGAGTGCAGGTTGAGAGTCCTTTTGTTAATACTTATATCGCCTTGAGAATAGAAAATATTTCGGTGAAAAAAATCTGATTTTTTTCTCGTTTACAGCTTTTGGATATCTGAGGGAAGGCAATCAATAATTGGGTAGATTTTTCAAATTTGTTTATGAATATTTCTGGGCATCCGATTCATTGCTTTGATGCGGATAAAATTAAGTGAGGGCTTCGTGTGAGGCAGGCTGGAACTGGAGAAAAGTTTGTAGATCTCTTCGGTACAGAACATGAGCTGTCGACTAGTGATGTTGTGATTGCTGATGAGGAAAAGGTGCTAGCTCTTGGTGGAGTGATTGGAGGGCTTGAGAGTGCAGTAACAGAAAAATACAAAAAAATATTGTTATTGAGCTTGCAAAATTTTGATCCTACGGTTGTAAGAAAGACTGGAACTAGACTTGGTTTAAGAACTGATGCAGAGTTAAGATTTGAGAAAAATATCAATCCTGAGTATAGTTTGTATGTGTTGCTTTTTCTCTTGGATGAGATGAAGTTTTTATATTAAGGGATTCCATGATGAGCAGATTTCAGGTTTGAGTTATTATCTTAAGCCAGATTTGTCTCTTTTGCAAAAAGATTGTCCCAGCTCCTTGGAAGGATCTTGAGCGTTTGATTTTTTTGAGTTGAACAGCAGGATTTTTGAACAGAAATCAAGAAAGATCTTGAGTGATTTAGGTTTCGGAGTGATGGGAGAGGAGGTTTCAGTGCCACTTTGGAGAGGACCAGATGATATCAATATTAAAGAAGATATCGCTGAGGAGATCGCTAGAATCTGGGGATATGATCAGGTTGAACCTCAAAAAAATGTTGACTGAGGTGAAAAATCAGCCTTTTTAGCTTGGATGTTGAACTCACTAGAAAGCTTGAGAATTTGATGATTGAGCAATTGAGATTTGATCAGGTGGAGACTTATCCTTGGACTTCTGAGGAGATGGTAAAAACAATTGTGAGGTGAGGTATCAGAACTTTATCGTTTGAAAAATCCTTTGAATCCTGAATTTCCAGTTCTGAGGGATAGTATGTTGTATAATTTTATTGGAATAGCTCAGAAGAATAGTAAAATTTTTTTGATGAATTTAGAATTTTTGATATTTGAAAAGGTTTGGAATAGGACAAAACCATTGATGAAAACTGATTTAGATGATAGGTATGCTGATAATCAGCTTAATGAGGAACTAGTTTTGTGAGCACTTGTATACAAAAAAATCTATTAAAAATTGGGCCGCGGATCCTTTGCTGGAAGTGAAGTGAGAAGTTGAATTTTTTTGATACGTCAGCTTGGAATTAGGGGAAAAAAATCTTCTTTGAAAAAAATCTGATTTTTTTCGCCTTTTCATCCGAAAAACAGGCAAGAATTCTCTTTAGAAACTGAGCAAATGTAGTTGAAATCTGAAAAATCGTTACTGTGCATCCTGTTGTATTAAAAGGAGCAAAAGTTCCTGAAACAGCACAACTTTGTTATTTTTGATTTGTATATAGATCGTATGAAGGAGTTTACAAATCAGCAAAGTTATGAAAAGAGACTATGAAACCTTGCAAGATCAGATTTTTGTGGAGAGATTTATCGTTTGTGGTAGATCATCACCAGGATTTTTTTGAGGAATTATTGAGGCGATTTTCGAAGCTTTCAACTATTGATGAGGTCAGAGTTTTTGATCTTTATCAAGGGGAAAACTTGGGAGAGGGAAAAATCTATTTCTCTCAGCTCAAGATTAAATGAGATGGCTCACTTACTACTGCTCAGATCAATGAGGTTTTTGCAGTCAGCTATTAAAAAGGCTGAGCAAGCTTGAGCTCAGTTAAGATCATAATGTTTATTTTTTTGTTTTGTTATCATATGTCTTATCGTACTTTGTTGGGTGTGATTTTTGGTTCAGGCTTTATTGGCGATGCTTGGGTCTTTGTATTTCTCTAATTTTTTTGAGATCCGATGGCAGGATTGTTCTCGGGAACTGGATTTGAGCCTTGTCATTTGTGTTGGTGGTGAAGGATTTTAATGTATCCGCTTGTTGCAATTTCAGTTTATGGACTGATTAAAAAGATAAAGAAATCTGATTTTTGACTGGGTTTCTTTCTCTGGTTGGTGTATTGTTAGCAGGATATCACTATTTGATTCAGTATCAGGCATCACTGAATGTCTTTAGTTGCTGAGCTGGTAATGATTGTACGCAGATGTGATGGCATCTTGGATTTGTGACGATCCCGTTCCTTGAGGTGGTAGCGTTTGCTGTGATTTTTGTATGTAGTATGTGTATGATTATCAGAAGAAAGTAATATTATCTTTGATAAAAGAGAAAGCTGGTCTTTGAGATCAGCTTTTTTTGTTTTATAGTATTCGGAGAGATTATAAAAAAAGACCTCTAAGGAATACTTAGAGGCTTTTTGAATAGTTAGTTTGCCTTTGATTTTTCTGGCTCTTTTTGTAATGAGCGAGAAGTACATTGGCAACTGTTGCTAGTGTGAATGCCCCAGTTGTTATATGGAGCATTACACGATCTGTGAGGATTCCAACACAAAAGCTAATCGCACAGATCATAAGGATGAGGAAAAAAATTGAGAGATAAATCCTCTATCTTTACCTGATGCGAATAGGTAAGGTATTTGCAGAACAATTGTAACAGCAATCATCCCGATAGAGAGGGCCTTTAGGTCAATATTATTCCTAAAAATACCAATACCGTGAAGCACAATACTTAGGATGAAGGAAATCCACAAAAAGGTTTGAACTTTTTTTCATGTCTTTATAATTTTTTTGTTTGACATTTTTTTATTATATCTTATTTCTTGTAAAAAGTCAATATAAGTCAGATTTTTTTCCCTTTTTAGAAAAAGCCTCTAGATGATTCATCTTAGAGAGCTTTTATCTGTTTTAGAGTTCTTTGTAGACATTTAGAGGTTTATCGATAATTAGAGTTATTGTGGCAGCATAACTTGTCGCCCATGTGGCGATTGCTGTGCATCTTATAAAATCGCTGGGATCTTTTTCTATTGTATATAAGAAGAAGATAAAGCAGATTATGAACATGATTAAAAAGATTGAGAAGATTGGTCTTTCTTTTTTTGTTCTTGTTTGCCTGTAAAGGATAATTTGTAAGGAGATTGCTGCTGAGCATATTCCAATACTGACCGGAATCAGATAGCTGAATTTTTTTCCAGTAGATGAGTGCCAAGAGTGCTATACTACTACCTAAACCAATTAAAATCCAAAGTGTCATTTTTTTGTTAATTTCATACTTCTTATTTTTTTATATTCTTCCTTCTTATAAATAAAAAAATATAAAGTCAATAATAAGGAATTGAAAATTAAGGGGTTGAAAAAAATCACTTGAAAAGGTAGAGGATTTTTGCTATATATGGTGGGTGAAGTATGGCGATTGTAGCTCAGCTGGTTAGAGCATCGGATTGTGGTCCCGAGGGTCGCGGGTTCGATTCCCGTCAATCGCCCCAGTTTGATAAAAAAAGTAAAAAGAGAAAGTTTAAGCCTCCTCTTTTTTTCTTTTTTTAGTAATTTTTTTATGATTAATTTCATTAGAAATGATCTCTAATATAGTTATTTGCCTCGCCAATTGTAAGAGACAAGGATCATGCTGTTTTTCTAATATAAAACTCTTCTTTCCCTTGATATGTAAAATATACTGGTTGTTTTTGAAGCTTTAACATCGAAAATTAAGATTTGCTTATTTTCAATATTTTCCACTTTTTGCTTTGATAAGTGCATAAGCAGTATTAAAATGAGTTTTAGTTAGATTATCAATATCTAGTAATAATCCATCTAATCATTTTGGGAATGCATTGATATCGTTTTTCTATTCCTAGGATTGTTCCATCGTCAGCTACTCCTACATATAATTTTTCCTCCTTCAGAATTAAGGAATGCTGCAATTGTTTTTTTATTATTTGAAATTTTAGTGAATCATTTAACTGTTGCTGTCTTACATCTCGTCTATAAGAAGATTTGAATTCTGTTGTATTATTTTCACCAATTGCAATTTGATCTTTGATGGGTAGAGGAGTTATACTTGTATGTGGATCCTTTAGATGATTAAAATAATTTTTTTATTATTTGAAGCATTAATACTCTTCTTTCCTGTAAAAAAATCTTCATAATTTAATTCTCCAAAGTTGCTAGGGATTGCATTTTTGTTCTAAATTTTTTTGTTCCAATCAATGTGACCTTGATTTGAAAAATTGTTGAATATACTCAGAAGGAGCTTGATTTGAAATTGTTCTATTGTCACTATTATAGGTATATACCTTATTTTGCAATCTGATTTATTTCTCTATCTTCGATAGAATCTCTTCCATATAAAGAAATAAGATAATTTCTTGGGAAAAATATGATGCAGATCCATTTCACTTTTTTTCTCCAGAGTGGATTTTTGTCTTTCATGTCTATAAAGTATTTACTCAAAGGAATATTTCTAAAGAGAATATGATGTTGAAAATAGATCTGAGCTGCGATAAAAGCAATAAATAGTGGAGATCTTGTTGAACTTGTGATCATATCCCTTGGAAGTCTCATATTCCATAGTTCAGGACTTACAAAAAGAGAAATTTCATCTTGTAAAAAATTTTAAAAACTGATCTTTATTTTTCTATTTTTTTCTAAAGTTTGAAGATCTTTTGATAAAATGCTTTCAGAAAGCGGATTTTTGAATATTTTTTGACTAATAAACATTGCTACATAGTAAAGTCTAATGATCGAATTTAATTCCTGAAAGCTCATTTTATATTCTTCTAGTCCGATCAAATAGAATATATAACAGGCTAATAAGAGAATTTTTTTGAGAAATGAGATCTTTACTGATAAAAACCTGCATCTTTTATAATTGTTAAAAAAAGTTTCTCCAATTTTGATGATTAGTTACCTGTTCAATCATAGGATGAAGTGTAGAAAATTGGTGGGTCTGTCCTCTAAGAAGGTTATAGATGTCTTCAAGTTTTTGCTCTTTTTGAAGCCAACTCCAACTAGTACTCTCATTACCTCATCAGCGTTAAGGTCAGCAATATCATTTTTTTCTTTAGTCCAGTTTGAAAAAGCTTCAATCTGTTTTCTTCCCTCTTCCCAATAGACTGACATTAAAGTCAAAATGAAATCTGAATTATTCAAAGTTCTTCCCCTACTATTGATTCTCAAAAAAATTTCAGAAACCTCTTCAATACTTACATGTTTTGAAATTTGAAGAACAGTAAATTCAATCTTTCAAATATCGCAAAGTTTTTTGGATGTTGTCAGCAATAAGTTTTTTCTTGTTCTGGACTAATATTAGGATTCCTTTCTTTTATATTTATTAAGATATTCTGTTGTAATGCGATACAGATTTTCACCGTTAAGAATTTCTTTAATATCGTAAATCCAATCATGTCCTTTTTCTGTAGATGCATCAGCAACGTTGAATTCTGTGGTAACAGGATTGAACGAAAGTCTAATTTGCTCTTTTTGCCTCCTTCTTTTATTACTGAATGCCCAGTAAATACTGCATAAAGTGATGTGAGCCTTTGTTGACCATCAATTACTACAAATTTAGGAATAGATTTTTAATGTTTCATTTCCTCCTAAAAGCTTTATTATTTATTTCTGTTTCGTTTTTCAAAGAATAATAAAAAGTCCTGTTGGATATCCTCTAAATAGGCTGTCAAAAAGGTCTCTTACACGAGATCTATCCCATACATAGGGTCTTTGTAAATCAGGTAGGGCAATAGTATAGTTAACTCCTCCAACGAGTTGAGAAATTGACCATGGAACTGGTGTAAATTTTTTTCATAAGCCATATTTATGGAAACAAAATTTAAAAAGATGGTTAATTTTCAGTAATCTCCAAATTATAGTCAGTAAATACTAGAATGGTCATGAATGAACTAAGAAGCTATACCGTCTCTTATTTTGATTATTTCATCAATTAAGAAGCGCGGATTGTTTACGAAACAAGATAATTTGGTAATAATGACTATATATAAACTTTTTTTAAAAACAATCTGATTTCTAAGAATTCTTTTTCTTCGAAATAACTAATTTTTCTCTGATAAATAAAAAAATCTGACTTCATCACTGGAATCAGATTTTTTTCTTTTTATAAACTACTTTGCTCAAGGTCAACTGAGATCTTATAGAGATTTGAGAGGAGTTGTGGCTTAAGAATATCATAATGCCTGATGATCAGGTCCTGATTATTTCTTAAATAACTCACTCTAGCATTAATGATCTGCGCATAACGATCTCTTTTATTTCTTAATGCTTGGAGGGACGTGAGGTTTACGTGCTGTTCAGCGATGCAGGTTCTGGCTTCTTTTGCAGATTCTACAGAGGAAAGAAATCAGTTTTCATCATTGCTATTTATTGAGGTGTTATAGAGAGTGTTTGCTTGATTGAGCTGCGTTTCACAGGTATTCCTAGTTGAAGTGATGGTTGATTCCTCATTGATGAGGCTACTTTCTAGATAGTTGAGCGAGGAGAGGATATTCTCCCCATCGATCAGATAGTTTTTCAAGTGTAGTTTCTCTATCAGATGTTCCTAGGAGAAGATTGATGTCTTGACTGAGAAATCTTTCACTCTCAGCAAAAGAGAAATCGTAGATCAGTATTTTTTCTCTTTGATCGGTTGATGAAAATGCTGTTGAGGGATTGATTCCCACGAGCGAGTGAAAAAGTGTTCTTCCATTAGGCTTATGAAGCTTCAAAAGCTGAATGTCCATGTTCAGAAGATGAGAACAAGGAAGACGCTAATACTGATTTTCTTGAGTTTCATCAGTTTCAAGGAGATAAAAAATCTGATTTTAGTTTATTGTAAGGGAGGAAGTTTCTACTACATCTGGTTTACTTGTTCCATCATACTTGCCATTGGTAAGAAGATTGAAGCTACGATGGTACCTACGATTGCAGCTACAAACATCATCAATAGCGGTTCAATCATTGACATTGCAACATCGATAGTGTTTTTTATAGGTATTACGATAGTAAATGGCCATTTTTCTGAGAACGTCTGTAAGGGAACCAGTATTTTCTCCAACATTGATAATCTGAATCAAGATAGGATCAAACAGTGTTGATGAGGCGAGTGAATCATAAAGGGTAAAACCTGATTCTAGATCTGATCTTACATCTATCATCTTTTTGTTTATAGTGGAAGTTTTTCAAAGATATTCCCTAGCAATTTTAGTGAAACAACAGGACTTACCCCGGCTTCGTAAAAATTGAGAGAGGAGATTTGCAAATTTGTACATATAGAGGGTTTTAACTACATCTTTGATTACTGGAGTCGAGATGAAGAGTTTATCTATGAAAATTCTGAATAAAAATTACCTTTTTGATACAGAAAGCTAAATCCCCGACTACTCCTACTGTTCCAAATGCTAAAAATGGCCAGTTGAGTTTGATCCAATCTGAGATTCCAAGCATGAATTTTGTGATACCTGGGAGGTTATCTGGGTTAGGATACATCGTTACCATCTGTGGAAGTACGGTTGTAAGGATTACGATCACCGCACCAATCGCCATCAAAAAGTACCATCGTTGGGTAGGTCATTGCTTTTTTTAGTTTTTTTGCGCGATTTCTTGCGTGTTTTCAAGTTCGTCAGCAAGCTGAGAAAGCACCTGAGCCATATTTCCTGTTACTTGTGCTGATCTTACCAGTTCAATTTCATCAGAATTGAAAAAATAGGAGTGTTCTGACATTGCATCAGCTAGAGAGCCTCCTGAGGTAAGGAAAACCATCAACTCATCCATGATATCTTTAAATCCCTTGTGGGTTTCAGATTTATTGATTGAGGCAATAGATTCTCTAATTCCTAGACCAGCGTTTTGAGAAACCGCTAAAAGTCTGAAAAAGTTTACCTTGTGCTTGAGGGAAGGTTTAGAAAAAAACTCTGAATTAATAGATCTAGTTTGGTTTTTTCAGGGTTTTTTTGTGATGCCATTTTTTTGTTTTTTATTTCAAAAGGTAAAGTTTATCTTTTGTTTCTTAGTCTTACGAATCTGTAGAGTTCATCAAAAGTCATGAGTCCTTGAATGATTTTGAAGATTCCATCTCTTTCAAGATCGATCATTCCTTTTTCGAGTGCGTATCCTCAGATTTCGAATGCTGATTTCCCATCTAGGATAAGGGTTTTAATATCGTCAGTATAATCCATGAGTTCATAGATACCAACTCTTCCTTTGTATCCAGAACCTCCACAGTGCGGACAAATACCTCCAGTTTGAGGATCTTTTTCCGGTTGCAACCGTTACGATTCCTTGTTTGATAAATTCGTTCCATTGCTGAGCGGTGATTCCTCTGCTGATGAGCTCGTTTTTGAGAGCTTCCCTATCAAATTCCTTGAACGTCTCAAGCGCATTGAGATACATTGGATGATTTGAGAGATTGACTTTTTGTGAACAATGAGGACATGCTTTTTCTACAAAGTCTCTGTGCAATTACAAGATTGAAGGTACCAGCAACCATAAATGGTTTTTGCTCAGAGATTGAATGCTCTGGTTAGTGTTTCAACGGCAGAGTTGGTATGGATAGTAGAGAATACCAAGTGTCCGGTCATGGCTGATTCCATCGCCATTTCTAGGGTTTCTCTATCACGAATTTCTCAGACCATGATCACATCAGGATCCTGTCTCAGTGCTGACCTTAGTCCAGAAAGGAAGGTATATCCAATATCCGCTCTTACTTGTGATTGGTTGAGTCCCTGCCATTTTTATTTTTCGACTGGATCTTCGTAGGTGATAATATTTCTTTCGATATCGTTGATTTCATTTAGCGCAGCATAAAGCGTAGTTGTCTTTCCAGATCCAGTTGGTCCCGTATTTAGAAGAATTCCGTTTGGATCTTTGAGATGTTTTTCAATAGTTACTTTATTTGATCCTACAATTCCCAGTTGAGAGAGAAGAGGAACAGATTTTTGATTTATCTACAATACGCATTACGAGTTTTTTTCTCACCAAACCGTTGGAAGTGTATTGGCACGCAGGTCAATTTCTTTATTGGTTTGTGTGATGCTTGAAACTCTCGCATCTTGAGGGAGTCTTTTTTCGTCTGGTCTCATTTGTCCAGACTCGATCTTGAATTTTGAGATGATACTTTCATGAAGAGAACGAGGATACTGGATCAACTCAACGAGTACTCCATCAATTCTTAACCTGATTCTTGAGTAATTTTCCATTGGTTCGATGTGAATATCCGAAGCTCATTCTTCTACAGCAATCGTCAAAAGATTGTCAAATATCTTGACAATATCTGACCTCAATATTGCTTGTTGAAGCTGATTTCTAAAAATCTTGAGTCTCCATTTCTTTTTCATCGTAGTAAAGTTTTTTTGCTGTAGATGATTATATTTGAAAAATTTTTAAAAATGCAAAAAAATCTGATACTTTTTATTATTTTTGAAAAATTAGAGGTGATCAGTATTTTTTTCTTTTTTTATCTTAGGCAATATATTATGTATTTTTTTATAACCAAAAACTCCTCAGCCTGAAAACAAGCTGAGGAGCTGAATACCTACCTGGTGTGAAAAACCAGTGCTCACCTAGCGATGTAATCGCGAATTTACATCTTCATAAAGTCTGATAACCACTCTTTTTCATCCTGAGGAGTGAAAAGGTTTCCGCTCTGAGGAGCTTTGTATCTGGGGTAGTAGGATTGAATTCTACTATTATAGCTTTATTATATTAGGTCTGGTACAACAACAGATCTTTTTCTCCCTGAAGGAGTAAGTTCTATTGTTTAGATATTCTCCCCAGTTACTACAAGATATTGTGATTCTGTTTTTTTGTGTTGTATAGTATATATGTTTATTTTTCTATTAAAAGTCAATAGATTATTTTTATTGGAATGAAAATATTATTCTTTTTATTAGATTTTTATTTGGGATTTGAAATATCTTATATTGGTATTATCAGTAGAAAATATTTCGATCGGATTGTAGCCTCATTTTAAAAAAATATGTCATATTGTAGCGAAAGCTACTAGATAGTATTTTTATTCAAAGTAGCTATTTAATCAGGTTTTTTTGCCTCTTTTGTACAAAAAGTATGTAAAAAAATTTGCATTTTTTTGATTTGTGAATATACTTGAGAGGAAAGAATTTTTATACTCTTATTGAAAAAAATGATGCCAACTACTGATGCTTCAAAATCCAGTTACTTCTAGTGTAACTACAGGTGCTGGGCAGGGGACTATTTCTCAGCAGAATCCTCAATCTACAGACTTTGACTTTGATTTGGATTTTTTTCAGATACTACACAGAATCCAGTTTCAGACTCTACTAGCATAGATCAGGATCTCCAAACTGTAGAACCTGTAAGTGTTCAAGCTTCTCAAGAGGCTGCTTCTCCTGATGCACATTCAGATTTGGATTTTTTTCTTTGGATTTGCCTGATAGTTATACAGGAGATGCATCTGAAAATGGTCCTTTAGCTCAGAATGTTGAAAGTTCTCAGTTTGTTGATCATGTTGCTCCAGTAGAAGTGCCTGAGGTAGAGTCTCAACCAGTTGTTTCAGAGCCTGATTTTGGTTCTTTGCTTAATGAGGAACAATCTCTAGAGCCTCTATCATCTGAACCAGTTCAAGTTCCTGCTGAGTCAGTGCTTGAAAGTGAGTTAGAGCCTGTAGAAGAAGCAACAACTTTTCAATCAGAGGAGCAACCTGCTGTTGCTGATGAAGAAGCTCTTGAATCGCAAGAGGCTGCTAATGAACTTACTTCTGAAGTAGTGGCTGAACCTATTGCTGAAGTTGATGAGGAAGCTAGTGAAGAATTGAGCGATGGAGAAAGTGATTTAGAGTTTAGCCCTGAGGATTTTGAAGATGATACCTTACCTATGGCAGAAGAGGAAAGTTTCTCTGAGGATGATGAGGAGACAACACCAGTTTTTGAAAATGAGATTACTCCAGAAGCGTCTGGTTCTATGTTTTCTTCTGAAGCTACTCCTGTTGAGGAGACTGCTGCAAAAATGCAAGAAAATTCTGACTTTACTCTAGAAAATCAAACTGAATCTTCAGCTTTTTTTCGTCTCCATATGAAGGAGAGGGAGCTCATACAGAAGTCCAATCATTTCAACCTGCTGAAGAATTTCAGGTGGAAAACACTATAGATCCATTTGAGGCGATGAAAGTATCTCTCGAACCAGAAAATACAGTAGAAACTCAGTCTAGTATTCAAATGTCTTCGGAGGATACTACTCCAGTGGTGGAGAATGCTTTGCATGAGGAAATGCCAACTGTTAATAATGAAACTTCTGAGTCTCAAACTTCAGTTGCTCCATTCGTTCAAAATGCAGATGTTCCGAGTCCAACCTTGGATACCGCAATGCAAATACAAGCAGAACAAGCTCAGCCTTCAGCTTTTCAGCAGGGAGTTAGTTTAGATACATTAGCTGCTCAGACTCCTGTACAAGAAGTCTCTCAAGCGCAGAAATCGGTTTCAGAAGGGCATGTTGCTCCTCAAATGCTATCTTTAGATGAGATGTTGGCTCAACCTGCAGTACAGGTTCCTCAGCAGGCTGCTCCTGTGATGGATTTAACAAGTTTGACTGTAGGTGCTCAAGATATTACTAATCCACTGACAAATCCTACTGCTTATCCTACTGTTCAAGCTGCTGGAAATGATGGTCTGATGAAAAAAGTTTTGGCTGGAGTTGGAGGAGTTGTCCTTGTAGCTTTGGCTGGTGTAATGGTGTATATCAAGTATCCACTTATGTTTGGAAGTGGTGGAGATACTCCTCAGCAACCTACTACTCAGTCAGGAACTCTACAACCACAACTTGCGCTTAATACCTCTGGAGATCAGGCAGATCATTTTGCTGCAGGACAAGAGTGAGAAAATACAGATCAGAATTCTTTAGTTTCTTGAGATGTAGTTCCTAATCAGACTACAGATAACTCAGGAACTGAGGTAGAGGTTACTACTCCAGTTCAGGAGGAAGAAGTTGAAGATGTTGTGCTTGGTGGAGATGAAGAAGCTTCTCCAGCAAGTGGAGAAAAATTCGGTTTCTGGCTTGAATACCGTTTCAGAGCAACAGCAAAAACTGAAAAACACTACTTTGTCTGGTGATTCTGCACTTGATGCGCTTAATTCAGTAGAAGATTTGGTAGGACCTGTGAATTCAAATGATGTTTTAGGGCAAGAGATTGAACTTTATAGGCAAAAAGCCCAGCAGATTGCAGATACTGGAAGAGCTCAAAATGTGAGAATGATGGTCAAGTGGGGAACTGCAGTTGCTAAACAGGTAGAAAAGATTCAACAAGAACTTGCAAATGGAGGAAATATGACTATATCTGAATGGAATCAGAAAAAAGCTGAACTTGATATTTCTTTTAGCAAAAGGCAACGAATGAATAATTACTTTTCTTGAGCTAAATCTTGGAATTGATTAGAACAGAGGAAGAAGAACCAGCTTTCTTCTTTTTCTTTACCGCAAAAAAATCAGAATTCACTCAAAATGTCGGTCTTGCTTTTGAGCTTTTGTTGATTATCTTCAGCATACTAAAAATAGTAGTCCAAGAACGGTAAGTAATTATAAACTCTGGATTCAGAGGCTCGTAGACTATTTGGGTGATCCTTTGATTAGTGAGCTCAGACCTATGAATATTCAAAATTTCAGAATGGAGCTTGCGAAGACAGGACTTGATAAAAAGACGATTAACTATCATATTATCGCTATGAGATCGTTTTTTGAAGTTTCTACTCAAAAATGAGATTGACTGTATCAGTCCTGAGAAACTTGAACTTGCCAAGATCCCACAAAGAGAGGTAAGTTATCTGCAGGAAAATGAAATTGAGGCGATACTCAATGCTCCGCTTTTTTTATGAGAAGAATCCACTCAAACAGGCTCGTGATCAACTTATTTTTGCAAGTTTTGTATGGGACTGGTCTCAGAGTCTCGGAATTAACTTCATTGATGAGAGAGAATCTTATCCTTGGAGAGAAACAGTTTTCTATTCGTGGAAAATGATCAAAGGTGAGGTCAGTTTTTTTACTAGTACTGCATTGCAGTATTTGGAAGAGTATTTGATGATGAGGACTGATACCTATGATCCGGTTTTTTTATTAGCCTTTCAAGGAATAGCTACGGACAGAAAATTTCGAGAAATTCAATCGAGGAGCTGGTCAGAAAATATGCGAAATTAGCTGGTATTGATAAAAAAAGTGACGCCGCATACCTTGAGACATTCGTTTGCGACAATGTTGATAAAAAAGGGGGCGGATATTAGGTCGGTGCAGACTTTGCTTGGTCATTCATCGATTCAGACGACGCAGATTTATACGCATGTGGATGATCGTTTTTTTGAGAGAGGTGCATGATTTATTGGATGAATAAAAGAGAAGAATTCTGATTCCTTCTCTTTTTTTGATTATGGTTTTTGTCGCTCCACTGTCGTTTGTAATAGTGTGCAGAGCATATTCTATTGTAAAACTTTAGCTCCTTCATCGGTATTTGTACTGTTGACTTCTTCTAGGAGAGTTTCTTCATTGAGTTCACAGTGATGAGCTTGAAGGCTATCCTTTGCTAATGAGAGAGATTTTTCTTTTGGAGGTTCATAGGTCTAGATCGTATCGATGAGTTTTTTTAGGACTTCTAGATCTTTGACAGGATCTCCTTCGATTCAAAAGTCCTTCGTCATTCCTCTTAGTCCTAGCTTCCTTCCTTGGATTGAGATTTTGTAGTCTTTCCTTTTGTATTCTATCATAGCAGACAGTTTCTCTTTGGCTTCTTTAGCGGTAGGGAAGTCTTTTTGTGAAGTATTTTTTTGATGAGTTCTTTTTAGATTTAATCTTTTCTCAGATGATTTCAGAGAGTAGTTTTTCTCGACCTTCTTGGTAGCGATTAGGTTTTTCCTTCTCAAGTCAGAAAGCTGTAGCTATTTTGTCTAGGCTTTGAGATTCCCCTCAGACGGTAATCTCAAATGCTTTATTCCTTTCTTCTACTGTCATCATAACAAGCGTTTCCTTATCTTCATCAGTGAAGGATCCTATATTCTTTCCAAATTTATTTTCGAGACATTCTATGAATTTTGTTTTTGAAGATCTCTTTTCTAGACTTAATCTCTCCTTTGATGATTTCAGAGAGAAACTTTTTCTCGATCCTCTTGGTTGACTGCGGGATTTTTCTTCCTTGAGCCAGAAAGCTGTAGCTATTGTAAATAATCCTTGAGGTTTTCCTCAGACGGTGATTTTGAGGTCTTTTTCTTTCCCTTGTTTCCATCATAATGAGTTTTTTTCCTTGTCTTCTTCTGTAAAGACATATATTACTTTTTCAGTTTTCTATCTTTTTAGTAGCATAGTGCTCATTGAAGTATTTTATGGTTTCCTTTCTTATTTCTTCATTTAGAGTATCAGTGATCTCTTCTTTAGATTTAATCTTTTTCTCAGATGATTTCAGAGAGCAGTTTTTACTCGATCTTTGGGGTTGCTTCTTGGGTCTCCTTCCTTGAGTCAGAAAGTTCTGGCTATTGCTCTTAATCCTTGAGATTCCTCTCAGACGGTGATTTTGAGGTCTTTTTCTTTCTTCTTTTGTGATTATAACGAGTTTTTTTCTTTGTCTTCTTCTGTGAAGGTATAGACATTTCTTTCCTCTCCCTCTGTGAAGATATAGAGCTGTTCATTCTTTTTCTCCTGTGAAGATATTGAGACTATTGTTCTCTTCTTCTGGAAAGGTGTAGTCTTTTTTCATTCTCTTTTGTGATTTCGATTTTAGTACCGTAGTTTTTTTAAGAAAAAAACTTTCTTATTTCTTCTCTTTTCTTTTCATTGCTTATAGCTTCTCTATTTGCTTTGAAGATCTCTTTTACGCTTTTTTTGGCTCTGAGAGTTCTCCTTTTTCTCTTTTCTCTTTTACCTCTTGTTCGATACGAGTGAGTTCTCCTAGGATCTGAACATCCCAAGCTTCTTTCTTACTATGTGAAAAGATGATCTTTGTCAGTTGTGAGCTGAGATCTTTTTTTGCTATAAGCTACTACGTCATCATACTCAAGGATACCATCATAGATAAAGGTTGCCTCTCCATAGCAGTTATTCACTAGGATAGTCTTATTAAGCTTTGGAACTTGGAACATAACATAGCTCTCTCTTCTCATTGCATTTTCTGTATTTGTTCAGACGATTACGGTATAATCTGTTGTATAAACTCCTATACCTTTTTAGTAATCAGACTAAGCGTCCTATTCTATCGTAATCTGGTCATTGCTCTTTCCATCATTTCCCAGATCCTGTCTGAATACGACGGTATTCTGGATCTGGAGGAAGGATCATTTTTTTCGGTTTTTGATATATTTGATACCAAGTTCCTTGAGTTTTTTTCCTCAGGAGAGAGGCTTTTTATTTTTGATGATTTCATCAAATTTTTGCAAATACTACTAAAAGCTGATCAGTTGTTGTTTTTTTCTCCAACGACTGACTCTAGTGTTTTACTCTCAAGGTAGTTTCTCCATCTTGGAGAGCTATCAAATCCTTGTTTAACTGTGCTTTCTCCTCGTGATTCTCCATATTTTGCATTTAGTGTGGCAAAGAGTTTTTTGATCAACGACGTTTTCTAATTCTACCAAGGTTGTGAGCACCTCCTCAGCTCAGGGACTTTTCTTAAGTAATTCTTTGATTTTTCCCATAGGTCTCTTTAATGGATCTATCATAGGCTTTTTTCTCAAGCTATTTGAGAGAATGTTTCCTTTTTCCATGATTTTGATTTTCTCAGGAGATAAATATTCTCTTTAATTATATCGCTTTTTCTGAGCTTTTTGTCAAGATTTGAGGTGAATTTTTTTCCTTGCTTTTTTGGTAAAAAAATAGAGTGGGAATTGAGGCAAACTTCTCATTCATCTCTCGTTTGATTCTTTTAATTGAGATCTTGAAAAAGGGTAGAAATCTGATTTTTTTCTTTTTTTATAAAAAGGCGGGAAGTTTTGCAAAAAAATGAAATCTGATTATACTTGTAGCAGACTTGAAACTTTGCTTTATTCAAGTATATTGGATAAAATTTTATTGTTCAGTCCTTTTATTTTTGTCTAAAAAAATATCACAATTATGACTATTGATGTAAGGAAATTTGTGTATGAAAACATTACTCCTTATGAAGGAGATGCTTCATTTCTTGCAGGACCAACAGAAAAGACGAAGGAACTTTGGAATGAAGTATTGAAATGTCTAAAGGAAGAAAGAGATGGAAATGGACTTAGATCTGCTGATTCTGAGACGATCTCTACTATCACTTCTCATAAACCAGGATATATCAAGCAAGAACTTGAGACTATCGTTGGTTTGCAGACAGATGCTCCTTTGAGAAGAGCAATTAAGCCGTTTGGAGGAGTTAGAGTAGTAGAAGGTGCTTTACAAGAGAGAGGGCTTGAACTTTCTCCAAGAGTAAAAGATATCTTTCATTATGCGAAAAATCATAATGATGCAGTATTTTCTGCTTATGATGCTGAGTCTAGACTTTATAGATCAAAGCATATCGTAACTGGATTGCCAGATAATTATGCAAGAGGAAGAATTATTGGAGATTATAGAAGATTGGCTTTGTATGGAGCTGATACTTTGATAAAAGAGAAAAAAAGCTGACTTTGAGGCTATCTCTGGAGATATGACTGATGCTAAGGTTAGACTTAGAGAGGAAATTTCAATGCAGATCTGAGCTTTGAAAGATATTGTGAAAATGGCTGAGGGATACGGTTTTGATGTTACAAGACCTGCAGAAACAGCTCAAGAAGCTATTCAATGGACATATTTTGCGTATCTTGCTGGTGTAAAGGAGCAGGATGGTGCTGCGATGTCGCTTGGAAATGTTTCTTCATTCCTTGATATTTATATTGAAAAAGATCTTCAGGCAGGGAAAATTACTGAATCTGATGCTCAGGAAATGGTTGATCATTTTGTGATGAAGCTTAGACTCGTAAGACACTTGAGACCTGGTGCTTATGATGAAATTTTTGGTGGTGATCCGACTTGGGTTACTGAATCTATTGGAGGAATGTTTCATGATGGAAAGACAAAGGTAACTAAGACTTCATTTAGATTCCTCCAGACTTTGTATAATCTTGGACCTTCTCCAGAGCCAAATCTAACAGTTCTTTGGTCAAAGGATTTGCCTGAGGGATTTAAGAGATTCTGTGCTCAGGTTTCTATTGATACTTCATCAATTCAGTATGAAAATGATGATTTGATGAGAAAATGTAGAGGAGGAGATGATTATGGAATTGCTTGTTGTGTATCTTATCAGGAGATTGGTAAGAGAATTCAGCATTTTGGTGCTAGATGTAATCTTGGAAAGACCTTGCTCCTTGCGATCAATGGTGGGAAGGAAGAAATTGAAGATGCTCAGGTGATGAATCCAGAATTGTTTGTAAATTGTGAAAATGCTGACTGAACTCTCAATTATGATAAAGTGTATGAAAACTTCAAAAAAGCTATGGAAAATGTAGCAAGAGTGTATGCTAAGACTATGTACATTATCCACTATATGCATGATAAGTATTATTATGAAAAAGGCGCAGATGGCGTTTGTAGATTCAAATTATGGGGTAGATATTGCCTATGGTATTGCTGGAATCTCAATCGTAGCTGATTCTCTTTCTGCTATTAAATATGCAAAAAGTAAAGGCTGTTAGAGATGAAAATGGGGTTGCAAAAGTCATTTACTACAGAGGGGAATATCCAACTTATGGAAATGATGATGATAGAGTAGATTTGATCGCAAAAGGAAGTACAGCAGTTCTTTATGCAGGAGCTTAATAAATACAGAGCATATAAAGATGCTACACCAACACTTTCATTGCTTACTATTACTTCAAATGTGATGTATGGTAGAAATACTGGGGAAACTCCAGATGGAAGAAAGGCAGGAGAGCCTTATGCACCAGGAGCAAATCCTATGCATGGAAGAGATCACACTGGAGCAATTGCATCTCTTAATTCAGTTGCAAAAGCTTGATTACTGGTCATCTCAAGATGGTATTTCAAATACCTTCTCAATGATTCCAAGTTCTCTATGAGCGACTAAACCTGAACAAGTTCAGAATTTGGTTACTGTGATGGATGGATACTTTGGAAAGATGGCTCATCATCTTAATGTGAATGTTCTCAATAGAGAGACTCTTATGGATGCTTATGAACATCCAGAAAATTATCCTCAGCTTACTATTAGAGTGTCAGGATATGCAGTGAATTTTGTGAGACTTTCAAAGGCACATCAGCTCGAAGTGATTGAGAGAACTTTCCATCAGAAGATGTAATTTTTTTATAAGAGAAAAAAATCTGATTTCAGAGATGAGGTCAGATTTTTTTGATTAAAATGATATACTATATCACAAAAGAATGAAAAAAATAGGATTTGAGAGCTGTGTTTATTTTTCTTGATTTTTTTATCAGAAATGGTGTATACTTGGTATATTCGCTTTATGAGTGCTTTTTTTATTTATTATTTTTCTTAGTATGGAAGAAATGGAAATGATGGTAGATGGGGTTGACTTTACAGGGACTATATCTATGTCTGTGAGTGGAGATGCCTCTTTTGGCTGGGGAGTTATAATGATTGTTCTTTTTGGTGGTTGCCCTTTTTATGGCTGTTGTTCGGTGGAGGCTCTTCAGCAAAAGCAAATTTGCCAGGTTGGGGTTCATTAGTTCCAGTTTATAATGCTTATCTTTTCTTTAAGCTTGCAGGAAGACCTGGTTGGATCTGGTGGTTTCTTCTTCCTCCTGTTGCTGCTATTTTTGTGTATTGTGGCTCAGTTTAGGATTGCGAGAAATTTTTGGAAAGGGGAATGATTTGCTATCGGAATGTGGTTCCTTCCAGTGATTTTTCTATCCGATTTTTGGCATTCTGAAGTGCTGAATTTCATGATAGAGAGGCAGATACTCAGTCAATGTCTGTTCAATAGCATCTTAGATAATAAAAGAAAAAAATCTGATTTCAGAGCTGAAGTCAGATTTTTTTATTTTTAACTGATGATGAGGTAGGTAAGGTATCAGAGATATATTCCGAGCATGAGAAGTCCTTCTCGTCTATTAATCTCTCGCTGTTTACCTCAGGTTTTTTTCTAAAAGCGAAAATATAGATTAGTACCGTTGCAAGGAGCAGGAAGATGAGATCGATATTGGTCCCATGCAGTCAAGGAATTGGGGTGATGATGCTACTTATTCCAAGGATAAAGAGGATATTGAAAATATTTGATCCAATGATATTCCCGAGAGCGAGGTCTGTATTTTTTGTATGCTGCGATGATTGAAGTTGCAAGCTCTGGTAGTGAGGTTCCAATCGCGATAATCGTTAGTCCGATCACTCTTTCTGAGAGTCCAAAGTATTTAGCGATGAGTGTTGCTCCATTGACAATTCGCTCTCCTCCTAAGATCAGTCCTCAGAGTCAAAGAGCTATTCGTAGACAGGATTTCCAGAGAGGTAAAATTCTGATTTCTCCTTTTTCTTGTTCGCGTGCTTCTCATTTATTGATATTGCGGTATACATAGTAGAGGAAGATTCCAAAGAGTATAAGTAGGATTATCCCCTCACTTCTTGAAACTATATCAAAACTGCTATGGTCGATCATATGATCATTGATCATGCAGGCAAAAATCAGTGTTGCAAAGAGTGTGAAAAGCACTTCGTTTAGCAGGAGCTTTTTTTTGATCAGCAAAGGGTGAAAAAAATAGCCGATACTCATAGGATAAGTAGAATATTAGAAATGTTTGATCAGATGATATTTCCGATCGTGATACCTGTGATGCCTTTGAGACTTGAGGAGATGTTGACAAGGAGTTCTGGTGCTGAAGTCCCAAATCAGACGATTGTAAGTCCAATGATCATATTTGATATGTTGGCTTTTTTTGCGAGAGATGAGGCTCATTCTATCAGAATATCTGCTCCTTTTATAAGGCAGATAAATCCTAGTACGAAGAGGCATAACGTTCATATTTCTCACATTGAGCTATAAGAAGAGATAAAAAAGTCAGATTTTTTTCTTTGTAGCATATGCTTTTTAGTTAAGAATAGCAAGTTTTTCCGTTTGGAGCGATTAAAGTAATAAGGATAAAAATTCTGATTTGGAATGTGGGATTATGTTTTTTTGCTTAAGAAAAAAACTCACCAAGAGGTTGCTCTTGGTGAGGAATAAAAGTTAGACAATTTACATAAGTTGAGCGGCTTTTTCAGCTAGACTGCTGCGTTCTCCGCGAGTTAAATGCACATGAACAAATTCTGGCTGCCCTGTCCATCTATCGACTAGATACGAGAGTCCATTTGATTGTTCATTTTGATATGGAGAGTCGATTTGAGTGATGTCTCCAATAATCACAAATTTTGTACCTTCCCTCCACGAGTGAGGATAGTTTTCATCTCTCCTGGAGTGGTGTTTTTGTGCTTCATCAATGATGATGAGGCGGTTGGGGAGTGATCTTCCACGAATGAAGTTGAGAACCAATACATGAATGTTTTGTTTTTTTGTCCATTCTCGGATTGATTCATCTCCGCCTTTGTGTTTCTGATTTGCTTCTCGGATAACTTCTAGGTTATCGTAAATTGGTTGCATGTAGGGGTCAATTTTCTCGTTCATGTCCCCAGGCAAGAAGCCAAGTGTCTTGTCACTCAGTTCAATTGCTGGACGAGCAACAATGATCTCGTCAAAGTCTTTTTTTTGCTCTAAGGCTGCGGCGAGGGCTAGGAGCGTTTTTCCCAGTTCCCGCTTTCCCCGTTAGTGCTACAAGACTAATGTCTGGTGAGAGCAGAGCATCTAAAGCGAATTCCTGTTCAGGATTTTTTTAGCCTTTATTCCGAAAAACTGGATGATTGGGTCTAATTTTTTTCTAGTCCATTGTCAGTTTTTCCGAACAAGGATGTTCTGATTGAGAATGATTTGATGATTGAGTGGTAGGTCTGAGAACCTTTCTAGTGATGAGAAGCTAGTTTCTGTACTACCTGTGCTCATAGCAGTCCATTCTTCATCAGTTGGAGTTTCTCTAGATAGACTGTTGTAGATTACCCCCATATCCCTGACACTATCGTTTCGGTATGATTCAGCTTCAATTCCTAGTATTGTCGCCTTTATTTTTGAGATTGAGGTCGTTGGTTACCAGAACGACATGATTGCCTTTGCTTTTTGTTGGTCAAGAGCTATAGCTAAAAATGCGGTGATCTTGAGTCTTATCCTGGAAGCATTGTGAGCTGTTTTTCTGAAATGTTTTCTCCAGGTAAAAACTGAGATTTCCTAACCCTGCCCCTAGAGGAATGTTGGGGTTAGTTTTTTTGGATTATAGTTTTTTTGTAAACTTTTCCAGATTGCGTGTAAATTCTCTGGCGTTGACATTTTTGGTCGCGTTTCCATTTTTAACTTTATCCAGTTCCTCCATCACGGGGAATGGAATTGCGATATTATGCTTTTTGAATCTCGTAAGACAAGTCGGGTCTTGGATCGGGATGTTAGTGTCCAAAATAAAGGTCTTGATCTCACTTGCTTGCGGTGCTCCTGCTGGAGCTTCTGTTTTGTTACTCATTTTTAAAGTTATTTTTTTGTTTGATATTAGATATATACATTTATTTTTATAAAATGTCAATAGCTACTTTAAAAAGGGATAAAAATTCAGGTTTTAAATTTTTTTGTAAAATAGATTTTTTTAATGAGGGTAGTAAAAAAAGCTTATTAAAACTGATTTCTCGATTTTATGTCCTTAAAAATCAGGCTTCCTTTCGTTTTTTTCTCGTCTAAAAAAATTGAGTAATAATACGGCACACCAACAAGTAAAATATTGAAATTGAAAAAAATCTCTTGATTTTTGTGTTCCGTTTTAGTATATATGGAGTCATTGTATTTTATTATTTAGTTTTCTTGGATAAACAATGCCAACTATTAACCAATTAGTAAAGAAAGGAAGAGTTAAAAAAAGACCTTTAAGTCAAAGGCTCCTGTGCTTCAGTTCGCTGTAAACAAGCTCAAGGGAAATAAAAAAGTTGCTCAACCAGCACCATTTAAGAGAGGGTATGTCTTAAGGTATCTGTAATGGGTCCTAAGAAGCCGAACTCAGCACAAAAGAAAGTTTGCAAAGGTTAGACTTTCAAACGGAGCTGAAGTATTGGCATATATTCCAGGAGAAGCTCATTCTCTTCAAGAGCATAGTGTTGTGCTTATTAGAGGAGGAAGAGTAAAGGATCTTCCATGAGTGAGATACCATATCGTGAGAGGAAAAATATGATGCGAATGCTGTAGCAAATAGAAAGCAAGGAAGATCACTATATGGAGCAAAAGAGGCCTAAGGCTGGTAAATAATTTTTAATTTGTTTTTTTGTTATTTCTAATGGCAGTGATTAAAAAAATAAGACTTTGGATACCTTTAACTATGAAGAGAAGTTTATTAACTTCATCATGAAGCATGGAAAGAAGAGTGTTGCTAAGAGAATTTACGAAGATACTCTCAAGGATATCAAAGCAAACGGACATATGAATCCAACTGTTGTAGTAAGAACCGCTATTGAGAATGCTTCTCCTACAATCATGATTAAGTCAAAGAGGATTGGAGGTGCAGTATATCAGGTTCCAGTTGAGGTAAGAGCAGATAAGAGATTCTTTTTTGCTACAAAGTGGATCCTTGATGCAGCGAGAGGAAAGAGTGGAAAGGCTATGTACAAGAGACTTTCTGAAGAACTTCTTGCAGCATACTCAAATCAAGGAGCAGCTGTAAAGAAAAAGGAAGAAGCTCATAAGATGGCTGAAGCAAATAAGGCTTTCGCTTATATGGCTAAGTATATTAACTAGTTTTCTCCGTTATATTAGAGAGAAAAATCAGATTTCGCTTTTGCGATAAGGTTTAATACATTTATATTTTGATTGTTGATCAATGTGAGATACTAATGGAAGAAAAATTAAGCACTTTCTGAAGGCATTGAATGTGCACAGAAAAACAGGGTGCAAAAAAATGAAAAAGCTATTGATGGGTATATTGATGTGCTCAAAAAAAGAAGCAAAAGAGGGAGCAACTGCTTGGGTAAAAAAATGCTAAGATGAAAGCTGAAGCTAAACTTAAGAAATACGGTATCCCTATGCATAAGGTTCAAGAAGTTCTAACCTCAAGAGGACTTCAAGCTTTATCATCTAAATTATCATAGTTCCATGGCAAGACTTAAGACTAATGCAAAAAGAAAGCTGAATAAAAGCGCTTACAAGAGTTGAAAAAAAGTAGTAATTATGGATGTAAGAAGAATGCTTGAACAGCAGAGAAAGTGGAAAGCTAAAGTGATGAACAGCAAGACAGCAAAGTAATTTTTATCCTTCAAAAAGAGTGTATATTATGAATCATGAAAGACTAAAGTATATATCAGATACTAATGGATATACTATTCTTCCTGTAAAGGCAGGAATGCAAGTAGAGCTTCACGAGAGAGTTGGAGAAGGATCTACAGAAAGAATTTGGAAGTTTAAGGACTTATTATCAAGGTTAGAAAGCCAGGAAGTGCTGATGGTAGTTTTACTATCAGAGGGCTTGCTGCTGGACAAACTATTGAAAAAGGTATACCCACTTTCTTTTCCAAAGTTTGAAAAGGTAATTCTTATGGATGAATACAAGGTTAGAAGAGCAAAACTCTACTATATCAGAGAAAAGGTTGGTAAGTCAGCTAGAATGAAGAGTAAAATCACAGCTGATAAGAGAGAAACTAATCTTTTGAAGTAATTTTTTTAGATTTTGTCGTATCGTATTATGAAACTTACTGTTCAGGTTCGTACAGAAACCGGAAAGAATGTAAAAAAACTTAGAAAAAGCTGATATGTACCGGCTGTTGTTTACGGAAAGATGCTCGATACTCCAGTTTTGCTTACTATCTTAAAAAAATGATTTTATTAAGGCATATAGAGCTGCTGGATATTCTACTCCAATTGAGCTTGAAGGTGGTGTAGATCAGCTTTGTTTTTGCTTCATGCATTGCAACTTGATCCAGTAACTGATGAAGTACTTTCAATTGACTTTTTGGCTGTAGATAAGCATCAAAAGGTATCTGCTGGAGTTCCAGTAGTGCTTGTTGGAGAATCTCAGGTAGAAAAAAACTTAACCAGGAAAGATTCAACTTGTTAAAGATACTGTTGAGGTTGAGGCGCTTCCTCAGGATCTTCCTCATTCAATCGAGGTTGATCTTTCAAAGATTGAAACTGCAAATGATGTAGTTTTTTTGTAAGAGACTTGGTGGTAGCAAAGAATGTAAAGATTATTGATGATCTTGATCAACCAGTACTTACTGTAGTTGAGCTTTCTGATGAAGAAGGTGAATCTACTTCAACTGAAGAAGCTGCAGCAACTGCTTAGTTCAGTATTTTATCTTGATTGTGTTGTAATTATCATGGCTAGAATATGTTATTTTACAGGTAGAAAAAAACTACATCAGGACAGACTAGATCTCACTCTATGAGAGCAGGGAAGAGACAGTTTAAGGTAAACCTGATCAATAAATGGATTAAACTTGAAGATGGAAGTCAAGTAAAGGTAAAGATTAACTCAAGACTTTATAAAAAGTTTAAGGGTTTTATCTAGTCCTTTGAAAAAAATAGCTTGCAATAAGAGGGGAAAAATAGTATACTCACTCTTGTTGTCTTTTGAAAAAGTTTCCTTAGTAGGATTTTTTTCCTCTTGAGGGGTAGTAGCTCAGTCGGTAGAGCAACAGCCTTTTTAAGCTGGTGGTCCTGGGTTCGATCCCCAGCTACCCCAGAGGATTTCTTGAGGGACTTTTTGATTTATCTGTTTTTTGAAGCGATGGAGTTTGTAGTCTATATCTTAAAAGGGAAAAGGTTCTATGTAGGATATACTGGCAATCTGCAGAGGAGACTAGAAGAACACAAGAGAGGACAAACAAAAACAACTAGAGAATTGGGATTATGGGAATTAGTAAGAGTAATTCCTTGTGTTACAAAAACAGAAGCTATTATTTTTAGAAAGAAAAAAATAAAAAGAAGCTGACATATAGAGAGGTGGTTGTAGAGCAATCCCGCTCAAGCGGGAGTTGTCCTGGGTCTCGATCGCCAGCTACCCCAGAGGATTTCTTAAAGGAACTTTTTGTTTTCTAGAAATTTTTGGGCTTGAAAAATAGATAACGGTTATAAGTTCTTTTTATATTTCTCTATTTTTAAATTTATGAATACTCTTACAGAAGAAATACTTTTTACAAAACTATCAAGATGCTCATTGATTAACTCGTCAAGTTATTGAGGCATTTTCCTGAGAAGGATCTTTTTACTTTTTTTCTATTGGTGGAATGCGTCCTTTTTCAGAGATGATTAAGGAGTTTATTGGTATTTGGGATTATATTTTTGAAGGAAGCTTTAAAGGAGCAACATATTTCTCTTTTTGAGCAAGATAAATTCCCAGCCACTAAAGGAGAATTGCTTGCTTTACGAGATCAGGTTCTTGTTTCTCTACTCTCAGAATGTAAGATGATTCAAAATTATGGGCAAGAGATTAGTCCGTATCAGATGAAGTTTTCTATAGCTCAGTGGATTCTTTATATTATTGAGAATGAGACGCATCATCGTGGACAAGCATACGTTTATTTGCGTGCATTGGGTATTCAGCCACCGTTTTTGGAAGAGAGGAAGTTTTAAGTAGAAGCTGGCTAGAGTATCTTTGTCGTTAGAATACATTTAAAAACGGTTTCTTCTTTAGTTGATGAGATGAAATTATGAAAACAATCAATGAAACCTTTACTTGCCTTAACTGCGGAAAGAAATCCCTTAAGGCACAAAAAAACTTGTCGTAATCATTGCCCTTTTTGTTTTGCTTCAAAACATGTAGATGGTGAGGTTCCTTGAGACAGAACAAGTGAATGTCAAGGAGCAATGTATCCGACGAGTTATGAAATGAAGAACGGTGAAATCAGAATTCTTTTTTTCTTGTTCGAAATGTGGGAAACAACATTGGAATAAGAGGGCTATAGATGATGATATTACTGTTTTGCCGGAAATGATTCTGAAATATCGTCAGTATTTTTTTAGAAATATGGTATAAAAAAATCTGATTTTTTTCTGTGCGAAATAACTTGATAATGATAATCAAATCTGTATACTCTTCCTTGTTCGGAAACATTTATTTGTTTACACTATTGGGATGAAAAAAAGGAATTCACGGTGCTTATTACAAGGATGTTGTAGTAAATTGTATCTGCGGTGCTTCATTTACTGTAAATACTACAGTTGAGGGACCTATTAAGCTTGAAACTTGTTATCAGTGTCATCCAGTTTTCAATAAAGACAAGGTAATTAAGAAGCCTGTTAAGGGAATGATGGAAAAATACCTTGAAAAGCAAAAGAGGATTGAAGCTGCTCAAAAGAAGGCTTAGTTTTACCAGGTGAGGTCATATATTTTATTTTGATAGGAGAGAGGTCTTATGCTTAGAATGATGCTTATCAAAAAGTATGTGAATACCTCAGATATTCAATCAACAATTGGACATAGTCCAGTTGTTTACTTAAAGGAGGCATTCGTGATGATGGTCCTTCTTTTTGTGTTATATGTGATTTTTGCTTTGCTTAATCATACGAGTCCTGCTCCCTATTGGCAGTGGATATTCGGTGGAACCTGACTTCTTCTCTTTATTAAGTGGATGGTAGATTTTTCTTAACTTATATTTGGATTGTTTGATTTTGTCTAAGGATACTGTGACTTTATTTCTTTGGGAGGGGCGATTAGAGTATAAAACTGAGATTTTCTCTTGGAATAAAATCAATACGATTTCTTCTTCACAGAATGGTGTTTGGGATAAAATTTGGGGAAAAAGGAGATATTGTGATAAAGTTAGAATTCTGAACTGATTTCCCTTTTTTTCTGATGTGAGTAATCCTAAGAAACAGGTTGCAAAGCTTATTATGCTAAAGGAGCAGTTTTTTGACAAGACAGAAGCAGGTGATAGAAAAGGATCTTGCTGATGATAATCAGAGGTTTAATGTGCTCGTCGAGGCGATGAGTGAGGTTGTTAAGGAATATATGGATAAATCGAGATCTGAATAGGTTGTATATAATTTTTGAGGTAAGAGAAATCTGAGATCGGATTTCTTTTTTTGTTTTTTGAAAAAGTTCCTAGTGTTTTTACTAGGAACTTTAATTTAATAGGATATAACACGATCATCTCTACTACTTCTCTTTTTTTCTCTCTTTGTCTTTTTAGCAATCCAAGTAGAAAGAACGCAGACGATAATTCCTATAGTGGGGGAGTAGTGCTGCTATTCCTACTACCATAGCCATTGCTATAAAGAGATCTACCTCTCCAATTAATGAAGTCAGTAGTATGATGATATAGAGCACTTGTAGACTTATTATTAAAGTGACTCCATATCTAAACTCATCTTTATCCTTCTTTCTCGCTATTATTAGCGTTAAGGTCTGTATTACTAGGATAAAGCCTATTATAGCCCAGAAAGCATTATACTCCTTACTCATTCCTCTTTCATCCATTCCTGAATATAGTGGATATGCTATTAGTTCAAGTAGGAAGAGTATACCAGCAGACAAATCTAATATTACTTTTTCTCATAACATTTATTTTTTTATTTTTATAATCTATATATAATGTAATTCCTCTAAATGTCAAGTGGAAGTGTGGTAAAAAAATTTCTTGGAAAAAGAGGCTTATAAAGCCTCTTTCTTGTTAATCGTCTACCTGCAATTTTAGATACACCATTCCAAAGGGAACGAGAGCCATTCCAAGAGTAAGGAGTCCTCCAAGGAATAACTCAATTCCACTTATCCTTCCCTGAAAGAACGCTACTACCGTCATGATGAATACTATAAGATATAGCATGACCATCGAGAGTAGTTCTCTTTTCAGTGCTCCAAACTTGAGATTGAAGGTTGGAGTAAAGTATGTGAGAGCTGCCTGGACTACAGCGCAAATAGATGCGGCATAGAGCCCAAGGTTAGTGAATCTTGCATCCTTTAAGAGGAAAATTGCGAGTAGAGCGGCTCCACCTATTGTAAGTGATAGCCACCAAAGTTTTTTTGATTGTTGACATTTTGTTATTATTTTTTTGTTTTTGTACTATTATTATAATTATTTTTTTCTAAAAAGTCAATATAAAGTTGTTTTTTTCTGTTATCTGAAGAAATTGTAGTTTCTCTCGTCTTATAAAAGATTTTTTTCTTTATTTGCAAAAAAAGAACCTTTGGAAAATACAAAGGTTCTTGTTATATACAACATTCGGAGTGTATATTTCTCCGCTCTCTTTTTCAGGGAGTGAGATACCCTTAAGTTGTCAATCTGATCATTCTTGTAGTATAGAAGATACCTTTTCGGCTACCTTTTGCCAAAATACAAGCTGTGTCTTTTGTATATCGGAAACTGTTTCTTCGTATGCTAGGATTCCCTTTATGTTCTTTCTTTCGTATAATCTATAGACTTCTTCATTAGCTATAGATTCCTCTTCGTGAAGAAAGTTCTTTGTTTGTTGTAGAATTGCAACCTCCTTGAATGTTACGTATAGGGGAATATCTTCAAAGTTTCGAATTTTATTTTTATAGATCAGTGGAGCAATTGCTTCATATACTCTCCCGTGATGATACATAGAAGAGACCATTAGCACTTTTTTTCCCCATCTCTATAGCTTTTTGTGCTACTAAAACCCCTGAGTCCTTGTTGATGTTCATCTTGCCCTATTTTTATCGTGTAAGATCTTCATTTCAGAAATCTTCTCATGAATTTTTTTGTATGAGATGAATCATTGGTACATGCTCTACTGTAATCCCCTCACTGGAGAGTATCTCCTCGCGGAGCTTAAATATTAGAAAAAGCCTCTTTTTAGCATCTTCTGAACATTCGCCTTGCTTTCCAAAGTTTTTACGCAGCATTTCGTTAGTTATTAGGAGCTCTTCCTCCAGTTTCTCAAAAGTGGCGAGCTTATGATAAAGTTTCCCTAAGCTTGGATCATTTTTCTTTGATCCATTCTTCTTTAGCTTGGTTTAATATATCAAGCCCTAAAGAAATATCGGTTGATCCTGTCTTCTTTGGGAAAAAAAGAGGTCTGTTACTACAAAGCTGATTTCTGGATATTTCTCCAAGATTTCTATAGCTTCGTTATAGTCTTTTTGCAACTAGTACACTACAAGCAAGGTGTTCCCCTAGAGCGATCATAGCGAAAGGAATAGCATTAAGTCTATCCTCTACAAGTAGGATTTTTTGTTCATATCAAATTATGTTCAGAATTTTTCTCCCTGTCCCCGGTTTATGTGAGTTTTGTTAGTTCTTATATGTTAATGATCAAATTGATAATTTATTTATATATATTTTTATTAAAGTCAATATTTTTTTGTTTGTTATTGCTACAGTAATTGGGGTTATAGAAAAAGATATAATATTCTGATTTTTTTCTTTTTTTAATAAAATTGCTATTGACATTCTTTTTCCTAATTGTTATAAACTTTTTTTGTCAATGAGTTCTTTAACAATGCTATATAATTACTACTGCTAATTCCAGGTTTTTGAAATCTGTTGTTTATTAAAGTGAATGTTGAATTAAAAAAATGTAACATATGAAGAAAAAAAGTAAATCGAGCCTGTCGTGCTTTTTACTATAAAGCATCCGGGCAAATACCGTGCACTTCAGAAGCGTTATAAAGCTCTCTTAGAAGAGAACGAATCACTACTGGAGGAAAATGGTATACTTTATGCAGAGAATGTCTTACTAAAATTTATTCTCTTTTGTGAGACAGGCAAAAGCTTTGAGGCTTTCCTTGAGGATATCTCAAATATTGAGGTAGTGATGGCAGATTTTGATGAGGATTGCTTGGAGGAGGTAGAAGCTCCTTCTGCTGGTGATACCACTCGTCAAGATGCCGTTGAACAGCAAGGTGATGCTGAAGATTACATTGCCTTTGAGTATAAGGGCTATCAGTGTAGGATCTTGAAGCAGTCTTGGTCTGGTAAGGAGAATTATTTCTTGATGGGTATGGATTCTTACTCAACTTCCTATTATTGTGGATATGTTGCAGTTCCTAAGGGACATCCCTTTTGCCAGAAGAACTGTTTAGATCTTGCCTTATCATTATCTGTTCATGGAGGGATAACCTTTAGTCAGATGATTACTCCGAAAAAGTCAGATTTTGAATGATTTAGAAGGAGAGTTTGTGATTGGGTTCGATTGTAAGCATTTTGGAGATACTATTGAAAAATGTGATTCCGAATATGTGAGAAAAGAACTGGAATCTCTCGTTGATCAGCTGATCAAAGCAGCTGGTTAGTGAAATAGGAATTCATTGACACTAACTAGGAAAAAGGCTTATCTGTATCAGATGAGTCTTTTTTTGTTTGAGAATATTGCTGAATAGTTGTATATAGAAGGTATAAAGCTTAAAAAAATCTGATTTTTTTCTTTTTGTTTTCATTTGACAATCTCTTAGAAATTCTTATAGTCAAAGTGTTTATTTCCTATCCTATAGATCATGTGACTACGAATTACCCTTGGAGTATTGTTTTTAATTGTGATTTGGGCGATTAGCTTGTATAATAGATTGGTATCTCTTAAGAATAATAGAGAAAAATGCTTTTGCTGATATTGATGTTCAACTTAAGCTGAGGTTTGATTTGGTAGAAAATCTTGTTAATACGGTAAAAGGATATGCTATGCATGAAAAGGAGACACTTCAGAATTTGACTGATGCGAGGACAAGTTTTCTCCATGCAAATGGAGTGGAAGGAAAACTTGAGGCGAATAATCAGCTTACAGGAGCTTTGAAGACGCTTTTCGCTGTTGCAGAGAACTATCCAGATCTTAAGGCTAATCAAAAACTTTCTAGAGCTTCAGACTGAACTTTCAGATATTGAAAAACAAGCTGGCTGCTGCTAGAAGATTCTTTAACTCAGCAACAAGAGAGTATAATACCTCTATCCAGAGTTTCCCTAGTAATTTGATTGCTAATCATTTTGGATTTACTCAGGTTGAGTTTTTTGAACTTGATGATGAGGCTGCTAAGAGTGCTCCCAAAGTACAGTTTTTAAGTTACTATTAAAATATTAAGAAGAAGTCTGATTTTTTGGCATTTTGATAGTATCAAGAAGGAAAAATCAGATTTCTTTTTGTTTAGGTCGGATTTTTTTCTTTTTTTATTTTTTTGAATATTTTTTTATGTATCAAGGGCTTCAATCTTTCAAAGCGAGATAATCAATTAAAAACCTGGATTTTGATTGTTTTGCTTCCAGCCTTTTTAGGGCGCTGGAGTTTTTTTGTGGTGTTCTATTTTTCTAAATACGAAAAATGGTAATAGTGGAACTCAGGCTTTGGACCTCGCTCTTAGTGATACAGGAGAGATTTTTGACACTTCTCGTGCCGATATTAATTCTTTGGCTTCTGATTTCGTTCTTTTTTCAAAAAGTTTGATGTTTTCTTTTTCTGGAGCAAAAAGAGGTAACGAGAAAGGAGGAGCCTGAAATTTATAATATTCTTGAGAATTTGTGTATTTCTAGAGGTTTGCCTACTCCAAAGATTTGAATTATTGAATCAGAGGGAATGAATGCCTTTGCGCTTGGATGGAGGGCAAGTGATTCTTGGGTGGTATTTACTAGAGGCTTGCTCAATCATCTGAATAAGGCTGAGATTGAGGGCGGTAGCTGCACATGAATTAACCCATATTATCAATAAAGATTCGCTTTTTAATGCTTGTGATGGTCTTGTATATATGAGCGATTGCTATGCTTGGTGAGATTTTGATTAGAGCTTGAAGTAGGAGGGATAATGAAAAAGGGGAATGTATTGCCATTAGTTGGAGTTGTATTGATGGTTCTTGGATATTTGGTGTATCCGCTCATTAGGCTTGCTATTTCTAGAAAAAGGGAGTTTCTCGCAGATGCTGGAAGTGTTGAGCTGACTAAAGACAATCAGGCGATGATTTCAGCGTTAAGAAAGATTTCTCAGGAGCCTGAAGTTGATGTGAAAAATAAGGAAATGTCTGCAATGTTTATTGCAGATCCTCTTGGGAAAGTTTCGTCTTGGTTTCAGACGCATCCAAGTATTGAGGATAGAATTAAAAGCACTTGAGAGTTATTAGTATTTTTATTTTCTAAAGGCTGAAAAAGGCTGATGTTTTATCTCTGGCATGAGGAATTTGATGTTAAGCATCCAAAAATTCCGTATAGTGAAGTACCAAAAAGATCTTGGCATGCAACAATATGCTGTGTATGAGTCACTTCAAAATGTGATTAATCAGTCTTTTTCTTATCCTGAATATAATCATTATTTTTCTGCTTGATGATTCAAGATTCCATTTTTTTAGGTTTGATATTTTTAAGGAATTAGATCGTCCATTTACCATAGATGATATCAATGAAATCACACATGAGAGATTAAATTATCTTAAGGAGATTACTAAAGAGGAGCTGCTATTTACCAATGTTGACAGTATTTTTGTTAATTGAGAACCTCAAAAATACTTGATCGGGGCTCAAGGTCAGATTTTTCCGTTTGTATCTGATCTACATCAATAGAGATACGCTTTTGGAATTTAATAAGCATTATGGTAATCTTTTTCTCATAAGCATTTGAAGATTTTTTCCCGAAAGTTTTCAAGACGATTTCTTTTCTCAAGAGAAAACTTGAAAGAGATTCATTCCTTTTGCTGTATATCAAGGAGAGTTATTGTAAGGTAGTTGCTATTGAAGATGGGTTTTATAAGAGGATTGAACATATCAATTTTTGGGATTAATTTTTGATGCAAATGTATAAGGATAATCAGATTGTAAAAATATCGATATAAGACTTCTGAGGAGATTGATGCAAATCCTCTAGCGAAGAACCTTGTTTTTGGATAATATCAACTTCTATGTTGAATATTTATGCAAGTGGTTAGATGATCTGAAATTAACCAATAAGGACATTTTCATCATTTCACCAATCATAAAAAAACTGAAATTTTATGGACTGTTTTCAATAAAAAAATATACAACTTATCATAATAAGTATATTGTTCCATTTCATTCTTCAAATCAACTGGAAATGTTTGGTAAACAGTGGGAGCCAGGAGATATGGATACTTTTGATTTTTCTTGAATGGAAGCTGAATTAAGAAAGAGCTTTTTAGGAGAGGAATAGGGTATTCTAAATATGTTTCATATTTATGTGAACGCGTCTTTTTTCTCCATAGGAGAGGAGATAACTTCATTTATGGTAATATTGATGGGGTATTTTTTTCTTGCAATTTGAGGAGTAAACTCTATAGTAAAGTCAGTTTTTAATCCTTTTTTTGATGAAGAGATGGTATGGTATGTGATATTGGCGAGCTTATGAGGAGTTGGGCTTTGATATGTGATTTTTTTATCGACAATATCAGCATAAGGATGTGGTTGCTGAGTTAAGAAAACATCTAAAATGAGCGAATGAGCAACTTACGTATTTGCAGGAGGAAATGGAGGAACTTCAAGCTCAGAATGTTTATCTCAGAGAACAAGCGGCTTCTTTTGTTAGAGAAAAATGATGAGCTTTCTGATGTGGTTGCTGAGCTTTGAAAATATTATGTGCATATTAAAAAGGCATCAGAAAAAGACTGCTGAGCTTTCAAAAATATTTGAATGGCCCTGATTCTGAACTTGAGGAGAGGCTTGGATCTTTGTCAGAACAGGAAAAGGAATCAGATGAAAAAGAGTTTTTTTAACTTTTCCTCTTGATTATTTGTATAATATTCATAGTTTAGAAGGTATATTTTTTTATTTGTTCCTCAGAAAAATACGATGGATGTAAGAGAGATCGATGAATTTTTGACTACCAATTGACCTTTGATGAGGAACCGACTCATTTAGTTGAGGAGATTGTTTCTCAGGCTTCAAAGTATTTACCTCCTGAGCAGATCCCAGGCATTTATCACGCATATGAATTTACTAAGGCTGCACATGCTGGTGTAAAGAGGCTTTCAGGGGAGCCCTATATTGTGCATCCGCTTAAGGCTACCTTTGTTTTTTTGATGGAATTAAAACCCGACTTAGAGTCTATTCAATCCTGTATTATGCATGATGTGATTGAGGATACTCCGATTACACGTGAGGAAGTCGCCGCTGAGTTTACTGAGGAGGTTGCAGATATCTGTGAGGGGCTGGTAAAGGTATCTAAGGTAAGATATCAGTGAGAAGATAGGCATCTGGAGACGATCAAAAAGACTTTTCTCGCTATGGCGAAGGATTTGAGGGTGATTTTTGTAAAATTAGCTGATCGTATCCATAATATTCAGACTTTGCAGTTTCATCCTGAGGAGAGAAAGAGGAGGAAGATCGCAGAGGAGACTATCAAGATTTATGCTCCGATTGCTAAGAGGCTTGGACTTTATCATTTTCAGATTTTGCTAGAGAATTGAGCTTTTGCAGTCTTGCATCCTGAGGAATTCAAGAGGATTACTCAGTATTTAAAGAAATATTTTCGTGAAGGAGATAAGTTTACAGAAAGAGGTATTAAAATGCTGACTCAGATGCTTGAAAAAGAGTGAGTCAAGGATTTTGTTGTAAGAGGAAGAGTGAAGAGCCCTTATAGAATCTATGAAAAACTTTCGAAAAATATCATGAGACAGATATTTCGACAGTGATGGATCTTCTGGCTTTTTAGAGTGATTACACAAGATATCTGAGATTGTTATATGGTGCTTGGAATTATTCATAAATACTATATCCCTTTGATTAAAAAAAGATTAAGGACTATATTGCTATTCCAAAGTTTAATGGATATAAGAGTATTCATACTACAGTACTTGGAATGTTTCGTTTCCCAGTAGAAATCCAAATTAGAACTGAGGAGATGGAAAATGTTGCTGAGTTTGGAGTAGCTGCATTTTGCATATTCAGATAATAATCAGCCGACTTTTGGTCTCAGAGCAGCAGGGAATATGGATTCAGAAGCTTCAGAAGATTGTATCTGACTATACTGATACTGAACAAAAAGGAAAAGTTCAAATCTCAGCTTAATATTGAGGTTTTAGATAAAACAATTTTTATTTATACTCCGAGAGGAGATATTAAGGAACTTCCAGTTGGATCAACGGTTTTGGATTTTGCATTTAGTGTGCATAGCTCTATTGGTCTCAGGTTCAAAAATGCGATTGTAAATGGACAGATTAAACCAATTAGTTATCAGCTTAAGACTGGTGATATTGTTAATATTAATACCTTCAAAAAAATAAGTTTTCAGCGAATAAACATTGGTTAGAGTTTCTCCGCACACCAACTGCGAAAAATCAGCTTTTGAAATATATTAAGACAGCAGAAAGAGAGCTTCGTTTACAAGAGGCGATTGCTGGACTGAATAGTTATTTGAAGGATATGGAGCTTCCAATCTTTCGTTCTGAAAAGGATAAAATCCAGAAGCTTGATGAGGCTCTAGAGGTTGAGAAGAGGCTTTTTGTCTGTATTGGATAAACAGGAAACTTACTGAAATATTGTGAGAGATGCTTATCCTGATCTTATGAAAATGTAATTGAAAAGACAGTGATCAAGGATACTTCTCAACAGAAAGAGGAACTCAAGGTGCAATTGCAAGCGCAGCAGCAAAATACTACTTCTTCACTTGCCGTAATCGTCGATAATGATAAGCATTTGCATTGCTTTTTTTGCCCTGAGTGTCATCCAGCTCCTCATGAGAGGATTATTGCTAAATCAACAAAAGATGGTATAAAAATTCATGCTGTTTCTTGTAAGGCACTTAAGACCATTTCTCTTGAGTCGTTACTAGAGGCTCATTGGCAATGAGATGAGGTGACTCAGTATCGTTTTTTTCAATGAAAGTTAAGTTCAATCCTCGTGAGTTAACGATTGTTGATTTTTTGCAGTCTTTTGCTCAGTTCAATATTCAGCTCTTTGGAAATGTCGATTAAAAAAATACTGAACTTACTTGAGTAGAGGTCGACTTCTCTCTCATCTTGATAATCCAGCGAAGGCTTCATTTCTTCTAAGGATTTGAAGAAGTTTAGTACTTCTTTAGATATTGTGAGAAAAACAGCTATTATAATTCAGATTTTTATCTTTATATTTGTTTTTCAAATGACAGATTCTTCGTTATTTCTTGGTAGTTCTGGTGAGGTTCCTGTGGCTGTTATGGATACCACTATGGAGCAGGTCCCACAACTCTTAACTCCTGCGAATCATGGTATATTTACTGATGTTGCTCGTTGGATTGCTGATGTTTTTTTCCTATGCTTTCTGGATATTCTGATTTTGAAATTTGGGGTTTAATGCTTGTAGTTTTGGTATGGATTTTGACTATTCTCTGGGTATTGAAAGATTCTACTGCAAGAAGTGATAGTGTTTGATATCAGTTTTTCTGCTTTACTTGTTACTGTACTTTCTCCAGTGGTTGGATTGCCGTTATATCTTGCTTTTCGTCCTCTGTCTTATAGATGGGAAAGGGGTATTGGAGAGAGGCTTTAATGAATACCGTGACAATTTGTCCTCACTGTGAGCAGATTGTAGACAAGAGTTATAATGCTTGTGTGTATTGTGGAGAGAGCCCTAAAGACTGAATGTAAAGAATGTCATCAGAAATATACTCGTGGATATGCTTATTGTCCTGAGTGTTGAGCTCCAAATCTTGAGTAATTTTTATTTTGTCGATGAGAGGAAGGAATGCTTTTGATGATTGTTATGGTGATTATGATTGTGTCATCTGCACTGATGTTGGCACTCTTTTCTTCGTTTCTTCCTTTTGTGCGTAATTATGGAAATGTAGCGCAGTATACGACTGCATATTATGGTGCGCTATCTGCTGTTGAGAGAGGGGTTTTGGCGACTAATTATGCTGGTCCTGGGTTTGATTGAGAGTCTGGACGAAAGGCTTCAAAACAAACTCAGACTCCGGTTAGCGGATGAAAGGCGAGTGATCACAGACTTCAGAATTTTTATACTTATGGAAATGGGAACGATACTCTTAATTGGACGGTTAATTCTTCTACAAAGTCAATCCCTAAAGTTTGAGATGGTAGTGTAGATCCTGTTTTTGTGAAGCCAGGTGAGCAAAATAACTATAATGCACTGACTTATAATACGACGGAGATGATTCCTTTAGGAAGTATTACAGCTATAAATCCTGCTGATTATTATACTTCATCTCAGCGTCATACTACCTTTACTCAGGATAGTCCAGTAAAGGTTGAATTCAGGCTTAATCCTGTTCTTTCCGGGCAGTTTAAACATGCAAATTCAATTTATTGAGCGATGAATGATGGGTATCAGCTGTGTGAAGAGGCAAAATGTTGAACATTGTTTACCTATGTTGGGGCAAATAATAAAGCGATGGTCGGATGGACGATAAAAGGAATATATAAAAATACTCCTTATACTTTGATTCCTTTCTACTTCCTATAATACCACAAGATGAGAGGCTAGACTGGATACCGATACGCTGATTAGGGCTTCGAGAATTAATAAGGATCAAAATCTTACCTTTTGGAAATAGTGCTCAGATTTTTTTCCAGATAATAGATATGCAAAAAGATTAATCCTATTTCAAGTCGAGAAGAAGAGATAAATGCTAGTCCTAATGGATATACTAATGTTTTTACGTAATGGGAAGACTCAGTTTTTACAATTGAACTTGGTAAATCTGCTTTCTACTAAAAATGATAGAATTTATCCTTTTTGGAGTATAGAGTTTCAGTGAGGCTCCTCTTGCAGATAGGTATTATACGATTGTTTGAGAGGGCAGGTTGGTGATTATAATCTTAGAATGCAGGTAAAGAAGCCGACCTATCAGCAACCAGCACTTGGAAGTTTTTACGATTATTTTTCTAGTGTTATGTTTTTCAAAATTGAGGCAAACGGTTTTTTTGGCAGGATTTGGTTTGGTCTGCTGTATTTTTGTTTTTGTGTCATTTTCATCAAAACCTCAGGTCGTTGAAGAAGAGGTTTTGGTTTCTTCGGGAGGAGAAAATGTGCCAGAAGAAGTAAAAAAATCAGATTTTTACTGGTGTTTTTGCATATTTGAGTTGATCCCTCTTTTTCTAAGGAGGATTTTGGAATTTTGAAAGATGAGTTTATCCAGAAGTATTGATCTGATGCTGTTTTTCAGTATTTATGAGTTGAGCAGAGAGGTTTCTCTGGATATGATTTACTCTTAACCGCATATGATAAAGCTTGAGCACTTAGTGCTGGAGAGCTTCGTTTTTTTCTCAGCCTTTAGATCAGTATTTTCTCTCGTGAAGTAGCGAAGTGTTGGCTTCTGGTAGCTTTATTCCATATGCAATTGATCCGATAGTTGTTTTCTATCAGTCTTGATCGGCAAATTCTCTTTCAGAACTTTATCAGGATTATAAAAAAATCAGACTTGATCAGCTTTTTTATTCCCTCTTTATATAGGAACTGGGTTTTTGATCAGAATGTGGTATATGCTCAGATGATAAGTGATTTTCTAGATATAATGATAATGGGGCTTTTGAGATGTGGCTCGAAATGTATCAGGATTCTGAATTGTGAATTTCAACTTTATTGCAGTCCTTTGCCAAAGACTCAAATTTGTCACTTTTTCCCCTGTGCTTTGTTTGATTGATAAATGAGTTTTGAAAAGTAGGTTTTTGATTTTTTCGGAACGGAGACAGTTTCCTCAACTTCAGCAGATAGCATATCCTTATCGGTATGAGGCGGCACCTGTCAGGATGTATGGATTTATACTTAATCCGGAGAGTCAATATCGTCCTTTAGCAGAGAGTTTTCTTACGATGTATTTACAGATGGAGTCTTCAAAATTAAAAATCTCTTTTTCGATGCTCAGGGAAGATATTCAGCTTTTTTGAGATGTTTTTTTATCAGCAATGTCAGGAAAAGCAAACCTGTCAATCTCTCTATCCAATTAGAGTTTTGGAAAGGAGTCAGGAGAAGGTACAAAAACTTTTGAAAGATGTGTTATTTTCTAAAGTTTTGGAGAAAAATGAAACCTGACTTGTATTTGCAAAAGGGTATCCTTATAATCGCTTTGTTTTATTCTATTATCTATTAAATAATGACAGGAGAAAATATTTCTGGAGCTCTAGAACAGCAGAATCTTAGTGGAACTGTTGAACAGCCAGCTGTAGAACCCTAACATGGCAGTTGAATTTATGAGTTTCTTGGCTGAATACAATGTTGTAGGTATGGCTGTTGGACTTTTTGTTGCGACAAAGGTTGGTAATTTGGTAAAAGGGAATTATCGAGGATTTTGTGACTCACTTTTGTTCAATCCTCTTTTCAAAAACTTAAGGTAAAATAAGCTTGAGGAGCTTTCTTGGAGAGGAATTTTGTATGGAAAGGTGCTAGCAAACTTGATTGATTTCTTTGATCACAGCGTTCTTGGTATTCTTGGTAATTAAGTATTTTGGTGTGGTTAAAAAGTAGTTTTCTTTGATTCTTAAACTAATAAAAGAGAAGAGAAATCAGATTTTTTTATATTCTTTGTATGAAAAACAAATGGATTTAGGAAAAATGTGAGAATTGAAAAATGTATGATAAGTATAGAGAACTTCAAAAAGCTCTAAAAATCTTGTGATTAGAGCAAAGGAAGGGGAATATACTGATGAAAAATTGAGAAAAAGCGGCTTCTGTTCTTGTAGATATGACTGGAGAGATGAAGTTGAAGGATTTTAAAATCAATGATACAAGCTTGCTCGATCTCAGCAAAAGGAGGTTTTGGAGGATCTTGTTTTGAAAGCTATTTCAAAAAGCTCAAAATAAGGCCTCAGGAGATTGCTGCTGAAAAGACAAAAAGATATCCTTGGTTTTGATCCAAGTAATTTAGCTGGTATGCTCTGAGGAGGAAGCGGATCAGGAATCCTCAGATTCCAGGTCTCTAAGAGGTTGATATGGTGTTGTCCGTTTTGGACTGGGAATCTTGAAATTTAGTCTGAGGCGGATTTTTTTACTCTCAATGGAATATCTAGATGCATAAGAGGTTTTCTCTCAATGAACTTACGAGTATCAAAAATGATTTTATTCCTCATCTCTACTCAATTATCAAAAAGGAGAGGTGTCAGGGGTAAAATGATTTTTTAATAAAGTGTGTTTTTGCTCAGGGAAATGAGGCGTATTATTATAAGAGTTCGGATTGTATTTTTCATATGGCAAAAGAGGGGTAATGTGTTGACTTTGATTGATGAGGTAGATAAGATTGAGGTGGTGTTGCCTTTTGACAAGAAATCGGAATTACAGACATTGCTTATGAGGTTTATTGCAAAAGAGAGACAAGTCTGACAAAAGACGATTGAGCAAATTTTTGGGAGATGAGTTTAAAACTGGAAAATATGATCAGATTTTGGGGAAGCCTTTACTTGGTTTACGATATTGAAACCACTGTTGCTGATGATATTAGATCTGCTAAGTTTATTATCGCGTATGCTGCGAGTCCAGAGCCGGTTGCAGAGGGAGATACGAATATGAAGTATGAATGTGTGATGATCGAGGATTTGAAGGACTTTGTAGATAAGATGCTTGCTTTTTGATGGGTATATCGTAGGATTTAATCAGATTTGGTTTGATAATCCAGTTTTCTTTGGAATGCTGGATATGGTGAGAAGGAAATTGAGATTTTGAACAATAAAAGTATTGATTTGTATGTATTTTTCAAAATTTAACGAAAAAGGATCTGACTTAATAAACTTTCTGAGGCATTGATTGATTGGAAAAGACGTTGGAATCAGGAACCAAGGCTGAGGTGTTTTGGAATGAGTATCAAAAGGATCCTCAAAAATAAAAAAAGTCTTGAAGAATTGCAAAAATATTGTAAAAACGATGTGAGAATGACTGCAATGGTGATGCTCTATTTTCTTCATTATAAGAAGATCGCTATAGAAGGGAGGTGTTTGAATATAGCTTGAGGAATTTGTACAAAAGTCTAATCATAACTGAGTGCAAGAATCTATGCAAGAATATTCGTTGCAAAAATCAGTCGATTTTTAGTCTATAAGGTATTTGAATATGAAATGTCCGAAATGTAGCAATATGGATTCGAAAAGTAGTTGATTCTAGAATGATTGAGGAAGGGGCGTGATTAGAAGGAGAAGGGAATGTGAAAGATGTGGGCATAGATATACGACCTTTGAGAGGATTGGAAATGTTGAGCTTGTTGTGATCAAAAAAAGACTGAACAAAGGAAATGTAGGATAGAGCCAAGCTCAAAAAGGCAGTAATGCTCGCATTTGCAAAGAGATCGGTTCAACCAGATGTAATTGATGCTTTGATTAGTAATTTGGAGGTCAAGTGGCAGTCTGAGGGATCTGAGGTCTTAAGTACTAAAATTTGAGAAGATATCCTAGCTTCTTTGAGGGAGACTCGATCCTGTTGTCTATGTTAGATTTGCTTCTGTGTATCAGTCGTTTAATAGTTTTGAGGATTTTTAAACAGTTTATTGAGTAGAAAAATTTTAGAGAAAAGGAGAAAAAGAATTCTGATTTCTTTTCTTTTTTTGTTTTTTTGTGAATTGATAATTTCTCTTGACATTATCTTCTATTTTGATATAAAAAGCACTCACAAGTAAAAATCTTTATTTTTTTGAAGATATAAAGATGGAGAAGTGTATTAGGTGTCAAAGTCCTGAGGTGAAAAATTGACATGGGAGAAACCACTCAGAGACTGTATTGTTGAAGCTGTCACTCGAGTTTTACGGTAGATGGAGTGAGGGGGACATATGCACCTGAGTTTAAGCAATCGGTGATTGACTCTTATTGTCATCAGCAGGATACTGCACAAGAAGTCGTAAAAAAAGTATGGTATCTCAACAAGGACGCTCGTTAAATGGAAGAAAGAGCATCAGGAGCATTGTTCTTGTGGGGAAAAAAATAATCTTTAACTTATTCATATCGTGTATTCTATGGAAAAATTGAAAGAAAATCAGATTTTTTTCTTTGTGTTCTCGTGCTAAGAAATTGGCTAGCTATGAACCATCAGAGGAGGTAAATGCCTTTTTCAGAGCTATGTGAGTTTGCTAGCGGTCAAATAGATTATGAGTTAGATTTTTGATCCGATTTTTCGTTTCAGATGAAGTGAAAGATTTGCAGCAGGTGTGTGCGGTTGCCGAAAGGGAAATGGAGAAGTTTTTGGTCAAAGAAAATTCAATTTGTCTCAGGATCCGCAGAAGATGCTCAAGAGCTTCATCTATTATCAGAACTATGAGGATTTAACAGGTCTGGAATATGCATTGCTTGCTAGTCAAAAATGCTGGGTTTGGAAAGGTATTGTTTGTGGGAAGCTGAGCCTTGCCCTTGACTGCGATTATCCTTGCCCAGAACTGGTGAGTCTGTTCTGTTTTGATAGAGAGAGATGAGGTGGCTGTTGAGCTTTCTCGTGGGTTGGTTCAGGCTTTGGGGCTAGAAGATAAAATTACGATTAAGAAGACAGACTTCTTGGTATATTTTGAAGATGATTCTCATTATGATGCTGTCATTTTGGCTTCTTTGCTCTTTTACTTCTGGGGATACAGAAGAGTTGGTTACTCATCTTGTAAAGAACATAAAATTCAAGAATTGTTTAGTTAGAACGGTGAGAGGAATGAGGCAGCTTTTTATAAAAAAAGTTGATGAGAAGCTCCTAGAAAAAAATATTTGAGACCTGAATTGCTCGTTGATCCTCAAAAATCATATTTTTGAATTCGATACTTTTATATTCTCATGTATAATTATTATGTCAGAAATGAAATTTAATGCGAGTTTACCTTTTGCATGAACAAGAAAAACAAAATAATATTGTAAATAAAATTTCTGAAAATTCAGAGAACACAGGAAGTGAGGTTTTTTGATTTTATGATTTCTTGGAGCTGGGAAAACGACTTTGCTTAAGGATTTGGCAGGATATTTGGCAAAATCAGTGAGAGCAATTTAAAGTCATCGTAAATGATATTGGAAAATATAATATTGATGCTGAGAGATTGAAAGATTTTTCTCCTGTCGCTTTGACAGACTGATGTATTTGTTGTCAGGATTTAAGCTGATTGAAAACTGCTTTGGAGGAATTGAAAGGTAGCAATGAAAAAATTCTGATCGAACCTTCTGGAATCGCTGATGGAAAAGCTATCAAGAGAGTTATTGAGGAGTTAGGAATGCAAGGAAGAGTGATTACCTTGGTGAATGCTCAGTCTTTCCCTAACTATGTCGAAGGCTGAAGAACAGATTGCTTCTACGCAGCTTTCTTTGGCGAATGTTATTGCGCTTACTCATCTTCCTAGTGATAAAGAAAAGAATCAAGAGTTAAGAGCTCAGTTATCTCAGAAATATCCTCATCAGCCGGTTATTGAAGCGCCTTATACAACAAACAGTGAGGATCTTATGAAAGATGATAGTTCGTATGAAGCTATTGTAAATCTTATGAGAAAACATTCTCAGCATGGTCATGCTGAGCATGATCACGAACATGAACACAAGCATGAACATGACCACGAACATGAACACAAACATGACCATGAACACAAACATGACCATGAACACAAGCATGAGCACGACCATCATCATGAACACGAACATGAACACGAACATGAACACAATCATCACCATCATCATGAGCATTCAAAATTTTTTACAAAGAGTATTGCCTTGTCTGAGGAGGCTTCACTCGACCAGTTGAAAGATCTTATTGATCAGCTCGGTGAAGATGCGCTTCGTGTAAAGTGAGTTATTAAATACTGATCTCAGCCTTTTTGAATTTGATTATGTCAGAGGAGGTGAGTTAGAAATCTGAAATATGACGACACTTCAGCCTCATCTTAATGTTATTACTCAACATTCTTTATCTCCAGAATTGATAGCTATGATTTCTTTGGGTTCAACTTCTTCTGAAAAACTTTCTTATGTGCCAGAAAAAGAAAAATTTACTCTCCAATAGAGGTTTCTGCAGCGGTTTCTGTTCTTTTAAATCAATATAAGGACTATATGAATATGTATAATGAAAAACTAGCTTTAGAGACTGAATATGCTAAAAATCAGTATTCTAAATTGGCTCAAGAGATTCAGCAGCTTGATATTGCTCTGGATAAGCTTTGAGATGATATGAAGTTTGATAATCCATTGATTTGGATTGGTTATAAGAGGCTTGCATATGCAAATAATCCTGAGAAAAAAAGGTAGAAACTATTTGAGAACTCAAGAAGCATTGTGAAAGAAAAAAACTGATATTTGCCATAAAAGATTAGATTTTTTTGAATGAGCATCTCAAGTCAGACTTTTTGAATTGATCTTTTGATGAAAATCAGGTAAAAGCTGAACAGTCTTTGGTTGATTTTATTAAGGAAAATGAAGCAATTAAAAACTGAGTCAAGATGAGCAATTTATGACTCAGTGGCTTCAAAATGAGTATTTTCAGATTGATGGAAGGTTGCAAAATGGCAGAACTATCAGTCTGTGCACTAATAAGCTTCTCACAAAGATATTTTTTTATATCCTCTTGCTCTTAAGTTTGTGAGGAACTCTTTGACCATAAGTGGTACTCAGCAGATGTAAAACTCTGTTTCTGCTGGGAAAGTCAATATGATCGATGTTGATTCTTCCATATTCAAATCCCTCAACCTCTTCTCTAGAAATACTAATGTGTGTTTCAGGAATGTTGAGGTTTTTAATTTCTTCTACATAAAAAGATCTTTTGCATAGGAAACTGAAAAAGAAAAATCGTTTCTGGGATCAGCTTTTTATCTTCTTTTGCCATACGGTAGCAAGGTGCTAGTCCGCTTCCTGTTGAGAGGAAAACTTTCGGATTTGTAGTATCTTTGAGGAGAAAATGTCCTTTCCCTTCTTCGATTTGGAGTTCTGAGGCTTCTGGGAGCTGTTTTAGAATTTCTGATCCTTTTCCATTTTTCAACGAGCTTGATCAAAAAGTTAAAATGCTCACTTCCCCTGGGTTTCTAGATTTGCCACAGAGTAGGCTCTTTTGATTGTTCCCTCGTTGGTAGGGTAGTCGATGAATACTCGTGCTCAAGGTTGAAGTTCCATCTTGAAGTTTGTATTTTTAGTTCTATGATATGATCGTTTAGCATTTTTTTGCTGAGAATTTTTCCGTTTTAGCATTTTTTTATTTGTATGAAATAAACGAGGATAATTGTAATTTTTGATTTTTTTGCAAATGTTTGAGAAAAATGGAATACAAGAAAAAAATCTGAATATAAAAACGTTTGTTTTAGGGATAAAAATCGCTATAGATAATCAGAGTTTTTTATTCTTTTGAAATGAGGTGATGGAGTATGTGATTACGGTTGGGCTGGAGATTCATTTGAAACTAGCGACAGCGACCAAGATTTTTGTCCCTGTAAAAATGAGCAAAATCTGGATGATAATCATCCAAATACAACGGTATGTCCAGTATGTACTGGGCAGCCTGGTGCTTTGCCGCAGTTGAGTGAAGAAGTTGTAAAAAAGGGATTGCTTTTAGGGAAGGCGCTCAAATGTGTAGTTCAAAAATCCTTCATCATTTGATAGAAAGTCGTACTTTTATCCAGATTTGCCGATGGGATACCAGATTACGCAGTTTTATCGTCCGATCAATGTTAACGGTCAGCTTTCTTTTTTTTCTGACACCTTTGATGAGGAGAGAACAGTAACGATTACTGACGCTCATCTGGAATGTGATACTGCTAAAGTATTGCATTATAATGGTAAAATGTTGCTAGATTTTAATCGTGCGGGGACGCCGTTGATAGAAATCGTGACGGGGCCAGATTTTCAGAGTGCTGATGAGGCTGTTGCTTTTGCAAAGGAGATTCAGAGGATCGCAAAATATAATCAGATTTCTGATGCTGATATGGAGAAAGGTCAGATGAGGGTTGATGTAAATGTTTCGATTAGACCTTCACTTGATGCTCCGTTTGGAACGAGAGTTGAGCTCAAAAATATTAACTCGTTTTCTGCGATCAAAAGGGCGATTGAAACTGAGGTGAAAAGACAGCTTGCGTGCCGAGAAGCAAATGAACCAATCAATCAGGAGACTAGAAGACGAGATGATCTGAAAGGTGTGTCTTTTACGATGAGGAGCAAGGAAGATGCGCTTGATTATAGATATTTTTCCAGAGCCTGATTTGCCAGAGCTACAGTTAAAAAGATGAGCTCTTGGATGAGGTGAATGCTAGTGATATCTTGCTTCCTTATGAAAAATTAAAGAAATGAAATCTGATTTTTGTTTTTCATAAGGAGTTTATCAATGTTTTGATCAATGATAAGGAAGTGTTAGATTTTTTTCTATGACTTGGTGAAAATGGGATTTTTGACCAAAGCTTGTAGCGAAGTGGATTGCAGGTCCGATCAGTGCTTATATGACTGCGAATGCGGTTGCGATCTCTGAATTAAAAATTGATAGGGAGCAGTTAATCAGCTTTTTAAGCTTGCGGAGGAAGGTAAATTGATAGAAAATCAGTTGAAGATTTTTGATGGATGAGTTGCTCAATCAGTGAGGTGATTTGCAGGAAATTATCAAGGAGAAATGATTTGATGCGCCGGCTGTTAGTGAAGATGAGATTACTGAAGTTGCCAAGGGGGTTTTTAGATGCGAATCCTCAGATTGCTGAGCAGTATAAAGGTGGAAAAAGTTACTGTGATTGGGTTTTTGTTGGGCAGGTGATGAAACAAACTCAGTGAAAGGCCAATCCAAAGCAGATTCAGGAGATTATGACAAGATTGTTGTCGGCTTAGTTATTTTGTTTTGTTTTTAGATAGTTGTCAGACTTGAGGAAGTCTGGCAATTTTTGTGTTGAGAGATATTCTTTTCAGATAGTCTTATCTCTAAAGGTTGCAGTTGAGAGGATTTTTGATATTTTCTTGTGGGATGTTTTTCTCAAGATGGGCAGATTTGTACTGTGGTTTCTGAGGTGTTTGATAGAATGAAATAGCTATTGGTATTCGAGGTTATACCGTTCTTCCATTCTTCTAGTGTGAGGGTGTTATTTTGATCATAGGTAGCAATTGTCTTTTTTAGGCTATTGCTGTCTCATTCGATGGTTGAAATTTTTACTTGTCCCATTTGATTTCATCATAATCATACTTCGGTTGCATAAAATGCTGGGATAATGATTGATTGTCCTCAGTTGAGCGTGATTAGCGTCTCATTAGAGCAGTTGTTTAGAGAATTTCAGAGTCAGGTAATCTGGAGATTGAGGTTAAAATCTGGGCAAATTCAGTTTTCTTCTTTTCTTCTTTTACAGGTAAAGTTGTTTAGAATACTCTTTTTATCGTTTTCTTCTAGAGTATAGTTAAAGTTTGCTTTTGTAGTGTTAGTAAGGAGAAATCATACTTCAGCTCCGGCTTTTGCGAGATATGAGGCTTTTTGGTAGCTGGCGATATCTTCACTATATCTCAAAAAACCTCTCATCATCATACTGATCAAAAGCCCAATCAAGGAGCTTGCAAAGAGGACAAAAAGTGCGAGGAGGATGATATTACCTCTTGGATTAGTCAGTTGGTTTCTCATTTTCTACTGGAGAATAAATACTAGGAGTTGTTCACTGGAGTGAAACAAATGTTTGGAGTGGTAATGCGACATTATTGCTTCGTTGGCTCGGTGTATAATGTTTGCTCGTGAGTGTAATAAAGAGCCAAAAACCTGGTTTCCTGCAGGTGGAAGTTCTTTTTATATCCGTATTTTTGGCTTTCCTAGCTATATATGTTCTGCAGGTCTTGGTTAGAGATGAAGGGATAATTCTAAACTGGGCCTGGCTAATATTGAATTTTTTTGCTGTCTAGAAGCGTGATTGTCTCTCAGTTTTTTCAAGTATGAGTTTACAATTGGAGTTTCTGATGGTTTTGAGAGTTTCTTCTTTTTCTACTGGGAGAAGTTCAAGCTTTGAAGATGATCAGTTTTCTTTTTGTTCTCGGAGCTCAGAGGCTTGGAAACAAGCTCCGTCAGTTTTTATGGTTATCCCTTGATTTTTCTCATCTTTGAGGTGGAGTTCAGAGACCACTCCCTCTGATGTTTGTAGATCCGAATAGCTATATTTTTGAGTCGTTAATTGTCGTCGTCTGAGCGAGGGTTTTCTAAGACTTGGGTCAAAACAAGGGCTTCTTTTGCGATTTCTTTTTCCTGCTGGATGCGATAGGAAATCCTAGAGATAGTGGTATAGGTTTGGAGAATAATCCCAGAAAGAAGTCAGAAAAGTCAGACGACAATTAGAATTTCAACGAGAGTAAATGCTTTATTTTTTTCATAGAAATGTGAGGAGTAAAGAAAATGGAAATCAGATTTTTATCTTTCTGAATCTCTAGGTCAGAGGAAGCTTTCTAGGACAACTCTCCTGTGAAACTTCATCTTTTATAAATCACATGAGAGCTGACTTTTAGAAGCTTTAAGTTTTTAATCGTGAGGGGGGCAAATTCAATTCGTCTAGCATAGCCTTTATTTGGAGTCTCAGTTGTCGCTTTATAGGTATAGGGAGTGAGGGTAATGTTTTTTGCTGTTTTATCAAGTTTTGTGAGTTCAAGAGCAAAAAGTTTTGAAATACTCATCAAAAGTATCAGCTGTGTATTCTCAGATTTTTTTATTTTTTTCTAGGAGGTAATAGGGGTTTTGATCTTTATTGACTGAAAAGCCCAATTTTGAAGGTGGTATTTCAGTCTTTTCAGAGAAATTCTTCTTTTTCCTCAGTCTGTATTTTCAATTCGTGGTAGTAGTCCCGAGGATAACCTTGTTCGAGATTGCTATCTCTATGATGAAATGCGAGATCGATTCCTTCTTTGGCTAAAAAGTGTAGCTCTTGTCTGCATATTGATGGTATCAAAGTTTTTCACGCTATTAGCCATGATTGAGAGAATCGCTAGGATTCCCAACTCAGAAAAATCACGATGACGATCAGAATTTCTATGAGGGTAAAAGCTTTTTCTCATCAGAGGAGTAGTTGTAAAATATAGATTATATATAGGTATTGTAAGCAAAAATCAAATATATTATTGATTGAATCAGATTTTTCTCTTGATTTGTTGGTATGGTTTTTGTACCATTTCTTAGTAAGTTAATAGAAAAATAGGAAAAATCTGAATAAAATAGGAGTTTACTGTTTGTAATAGTTCTTATCTCTAATAAAATGTTATATCATGAAGAAAATGCGTTCGCTAGCTGTGCTAGCACTGGTTATGGTAGCATCCTATTTCGTTGGATGTAGTGCTTCAGCTGGGCAAAATCTTCAAGCTCTCATCTAAGCCAATGGCTAGATACAAGTTTCAAGATGTGGTAAAAGGAAACTTTGCCCCTCATTGATGCATTTGTAGAGGCTCAGTATCGCTATGCCTTGGGAAAAGATTCTGTTCCCCAGTGGGATCAGTATCTGGTCAATCCCGAGCCAAACCTCAAGCAGAGAATAGATCGTGCTGTCTATAACAGGAAAGGAGGTGCTGAAATACTCTCTTATTCTGGATATTTTAAAACGACTGAATATAGTAAGATATCATTTAAAAAAGATAGATGGGTACTCGATAATGTTGTTCTTTGGTATGAACTTCCTCAGGGAAAGCCGAGTAATCCAATTAGAGAGCAAGGAGGAATGAGTTATTGGTTTAGTGTCCAAAAGAATGCTCAAGGAGAATGGAAAATTCTCAGCTGGAGAGATGATGTGGATGTTTTGCCTGGCTCTGCGTGGGATTATCCAGAGATAGACGGAAACGCTCCCAAAGTTGATCGAGCATCTTCGGTATCTGCGAGAAATCCCTCTTGGTATGATCGTTATATGGCTATTGAGAGTCCATTTTGGTACTGGAATAGCCAACGGTTAGGTTTTGGTGTTGTGTGGAACTTGTTTTGATTTCCTTGAAGAATGTTTTAGAAATCATATACTTATCTTCTGAATATGATTCTTTTCTTTTATCTCAATCTAAAAAGATGAAAAATCTGATTTTTGTTTTTATTTTTTTAGTCTTTGGGTTTACTTTTTCATTGACTTTTGCGCAATTTTCTGATAGTGAGCAGAGTCCATATGCGAGTGCAATTACTCAGTTAGCGAATCGTAATATTGTAAAAGGTTATCCAGATGGGACTTTTAAGCCTCAGCAGGCTATTACTCGTGCGAGATGCTTAAAAATCATTCTCTTGGCGGCGAATGTTGAGGTTTTGTCAGGTCAGGAGACTTGTTTCTCTGATGTTCCAAAGGAGGAACGGTATGTTGATATCGTGTGCTCTGCAAAGGCGATGGGAATTGTGAAGTGATATGATGATTGAACCTTTAAGCCTAATCAGACAGTTACTTTTGTCGAGGGACTGAAGATGGCGATCGAGGGATTCAAGGTGCAGACCAGAGATGTGAAATCGGATTTTTGGTACGCAAGATATTTGGATTTTGTTCATCAGAACTGAATTTTTCTCAATATGCTTATTATCCAGAGCAGAAGTTGACTCGTGAAATGATGGCGCATTTAGCGATCAAGCTTTTGGAGGGGCTTTCGGGCAGCTGGAGTTACGCTAGAAATGTGGAATCTCTTGGTTGTAGAAAATCTCAGCCTTCAACTCCTCCTTCTGCTGTTATGGTCAATGGAGTAGAGAGGCATTTTATCACTAGTGTAGGGAGAAGTTACTCCTCATCAAAACCCGCAAAGCTCGTATTTGCTTTTTCATGGTCGCACGAGTGATAATGCGAGTCTTGGATATTATGGGACAGAGGGGGCGTCTGATGGAAATGTAATTACTGTCTCATCCTGCAGGTTTACCAGAAGAAGGACCCTCAGAGGAATCGAAGAGATCCGTGAGATAAAGTTTCAAATCTTAGGGATTATCAGCTTTTTGATGAGATAAAAAAACTGATTTCAGAGCAGTATTGTATTGATCCAGGAGAAGTATATGTTGTTGGACATTCACTGGGAGGTTGGTTTACGAGTATGCTTGGATGTGCTAGGGCTGAGGCTATTCGCTGAGTTGGGATTGTGGCAGGAAGTCCAATGCGTTTTCCTACCTGTTTAGCTCCAACTCCTGCGATTATTTTCCATAATCCAAGTGATAATCTTGCCTCTTTTGCCTGAGGAGAGCAAATTGTAATCAGTATCTTAAGCAAAATCAGTGTTGAGCTGATACGATAGTCTATGAGAATAGTTATGGGATGGAGGTGTAAAATATACAAGCTGTCTTCCAACTTCTCCTGTAGTGTTTTGCAAATATTCTGAGGGGAATCATATGTGGCCAAGTTGAGCAGAACAGTTAATGCGAAAATTTTGGAGTGAACAGTAAGATCATATCATGTGTATAAGGAGAAAAATCTGATTTTTCTCTTTTCTCTTGAAATGAAGGGAATTCGGCTATAGTTTTGTCTCACATTTTACTCATGTAGAAAAGAGAATGAATCATACAGGATGGCAGTTGAAAATTGCTGATATGCTCCAGACTAATGTTACTGATGAAATAGTAATCGAAAAATCAGGATTTGGATATGATAGCAGGGCTCTCAGAAGCGGGAATTTCAGCTAAGATCAGACTTCAATCTTTGTGAAAAGATGCTATTTTTGCTGTGATTGAGGAGCTTGAGGTGAGGATTACTGAGAGCTGTGATAGTTGTGGAAAGGAATTTCAGAGAGCTGTGAATGTTCAGGACTATAGCGCAAAATATGTTTTGTCTGTTGATGAAGATGAGCCTGAGGAAGAGGTGCTTTTGATTGATCAAAAGAAATGGAATTATTGATCTTTGAGAGTTGGTATATCATGCGATTAAAATGCAGGAGCCTTTTTGTAAAGCGTTGTCCTGATTGTGAAAAATAAGGAAATCTCTGATGATGATCAAGATTTGGAAGAACGGGAATAAAAATCAGATTTTTTTCTTTTTGATATCAAAAAAATCCCTTATATAAGGGATTTTTTTGTATTTTTATTTCTTATTGAGCACAGAGTGACATGTTTTTAAGTTCTCTGTAGATTTCAAATTTTTTTGATCATTTGGTTGTAAGGAGAGAGTCTATCAAATTCTTCAATTTGAGATGTGAGTGAGTCTTTAAGCTCTAGAAGATTTGAAAGAAGTGCAACCTTACCATCTGAACTATCAGTACTTGCTCCGATGATTTTTCATCTTTTCATTTACCTTATCTAGAGCACCTTGTACTGTTAGATCCGTAGAACTTCCGCTACCAAAGCATGCTTCCTTGAGTAGTGTTGAGATTTCCGTAGATTCTTCAGTAGAGATTCCTCTTCCATAGATGTTAAAGCTTACATTTCCTAGGTATTCACCATCATCAGCGAGCTGAGAATCCTTGAGCCTTTTGCTTTATCAAAGGTAAAAAGACTGAATTGCGATCAATGGTGGTATTGAAGCGTAAAAATCTTTAAGCAGCGTTGCTTTATCTGCTGTTGATTCTACTCAAATAGAGTAGGCTAGTCCTGGAATCGTTCTATATTTATCTCTAAATCTAAAAGTAACATGTAGCTGAAGATTCTTTTTCTCCACAGACGATACTTTGTTTGATGACCTTGTCTACGAGTGCGTTATCTATCAGGAGATTTACTTCATCAGATTTGCTCTCTAGAAAGTTATAGAGATAATGTGCAATAATTTGATTTTTGAATGTTTTTCATCCATAGTATCGCTGCACCGTAGGTTTGAATCAGATTTTTGATTTCTTCTGCTTTTTTTCTTCTCTAATAGTATCAAAGAGATGGTAGGTGAAATCATTTAAAAGTCCGATATTGTTGATGTTTGATGTGAGTGAGAGCTTGTCTACAAGTAGGAGAAAGGCTCTTTTTGAATTTGATTTGAAGGAGATGGAGATTGGTATGCTAAAAAAATCAGTTCTCCCCTTCTTTGATCTCTCAGATTTGCATATTTACGACTTCATTTGTTCCGATATCTTTACCACTTTCTCTGATGATGCTACTCCACTGAGAAAGGAGAGAGATATCTTGGTATGGATTTTTGGAGATATCTTTTTACCAAGAATACTGAGGTCAATTTGTTGAGTATATGGATCCTTCCGAATATTGAGTGATGGAAGGAGAAAATTTCTCAAAAAATCTGAGTATACACTTTTTTTGAAGTTGAGCTCGGCTTCAACTCTTTCTTTTGTAGTTTTTGTAGTAGTGTAGAGCCTCAGCATCTCATTAAAAGTTGGTTGGAAGTTCGTCTTTGAGATCCGCCATAAGCTCATCATTTTTTGAAGGTGTTGAGCTGATAGTTTTTTGAGTTGTTCAAGTTGAGAGAGTCTCTGATTGAGTGCATGATTTCTATAAAATGCTAATCCGATAAAGATTAGTGTAGTCAGCAAAAGTGCTCCGAAGATTCCAAGCATAATAAGATAGCTTTCTTTCTTCACTCAAAAGGTGAGTATTTCTCAGTTTTTCACTTTTTACCGCTTAGATTGAGCCAGAGGTTTTTGCCCATTCGATTATAGCTTTCATGTCAAATGCTCATTTTTGTGCTTCAAATATTGAATTCCATTGTAAATATGTAGATATAAAGCTGATTTTTGTTTGAGATTATTATTGATTTTCTAGAGTAGTATTGTCTCCTGATTCTGTCTCAGAATCTGTTAGGAATCCTCAAATTTCATTTTTATTTGTTTCTTCAGAGTTTGCTTGTTCTGATAGAGGCGTATTATTTGTTGGTAATTGACTTTCTGTTTCTTGTGTAGGCATAAGGTTTGATTGATACTTATCTACGTAGTCAAAGATTTCTCTTTCAGTATTTTTTTGGATTGAAGAGTGAATGTTTTGACTGAATTGTTTACCATATATTTTTGAACCTCAGATTGTGATAGGTTTTGAGCTTTACTCTGATATCTTTTGCATCAATCGCTTTTTCCGACGATGAAGGTACTTTGCTTTGAGGAGTTGGATGAGCTCTGAAACGATGAAGATATGCGGACTCTTGATACCTTGTTTGAGGAGTACGTATTCATCTTCTTTTAAGGTGTTTACCTCAACAGTAAATGCGATGCTATTACTCTTTCCATCAAAGCTATTGAAGGTGATTGAGAAGCTTGGTACATTGCTGTATTCTAGTTTTTTTATCAATATGCTCCATAAGTTTCTTGAAAAAGCTAGTATTAAAACGGCTTTTTCTCCAGTTGATTTTTTTCTCTGAGTTGATAATACTTATCAAAGTCTCAGATAATGTTACATTGCACTGGTTCGTATGGATTATTATAACAATAGTTAAGATAATTCTGAATATCGTTTTCACCTCTTTCAATAAGTTCATTCAGTATTTTTGATTTCTGACTGTTGGTATCCGAAGTCACTTACCATTGATGAGAGGAAGGTATCCATTAGAGAGAAAAACCTTGATTGCACTTGAGAATTTTACTACTTCAAGTGAGAGAAGACTTCTTTTGGATTGATCCAACAGCGTTATCTTGCTTGAGGATTCATACAAGCTCTTCTGGAAAAATCAGTCTTTATTGAGAGCATTAGTATCTTGCTGGATCTTTCACTTGAGATCAAGAATGCTTGTTCCAATCTTGTTTTGCAACGGATTGAAGGATATCTCTTTTTTGGACGTAATTTAGAGAGAGGTCTTTGATGATTCTAGTGATTTTTCTTTTGCTCATTCATCAACATTTAGATTTTTCGTATTTTTGGAGATCAAAAAGTCCGAGTGTTTGTCCGTATTCATCATAGTTTTGGGATGTTTTTTTCTGTGATGGTTGAAAGATGAGAAATATCTGCTTGAGATTTTTTTCTCCCTAAATACTTCAAAATGTGAATGAAGCAAAGCCTAAGAGTCCCAATATGATTGATCCTACGAGCAAAAGCAAAAATTTTTGATTGTAAGAGACAATTTTTGTCGGATGAACTCCGTGGGCTCCAAGTCCTGCGATATTATCATTTAGCAGGTCAAGAGTTGTGCTCACTCCAGCTGCAGCAATGTGCATATTGCTATCATCTTCAGGATCAGCTTTTTGTTCTACTAGTTTCTCCTTGCTTTTTGAGTTCTGGAGCTTTGTCGCAGCAAGTTGAGCTTGAAGAGATTGCTGAGGCTTAGACTGAGGAGTCGTTGGCACTGTTGGAATGGCTTCTCAGGCTTGAGCTTGCTTTACTCCTGCATCAGTTGGAACTGGGATCTCTTGCGGTGAATTTTTTGCGGCTTTTTCAAGCTGTGATGCTAGAGATTCCTCTAAAAGTGGATTTGTGCTATCTTCTGCAATTGCCATAAATGATGAGCATTAAGGTATAAAAATGTTCTCTTAAGTATAGTTGATTTTTTAAAAGTCAAAAAGTCAGATTGTTTAAAAAGTTTGCTTTTTGCTTGAAATTTTCAGTTGCATTTAGCTGTCAAAATTTTATACTTGAGTGCAAAAATGCGGAATTTTTTTCGCTGAAATCAGAATTTTTATGATCTTAAATATATATAAATAATGCCACTACGAGGAGCAATCGTTTCAGCGGCTATTTCTTTTAGCGATTGGAGGAGCTGCTGGTTTTTATGGATATAAAAATCGCTTTACAGAGAAACAGCTTCGCTACAAGAAGAAGATGGAAAGAGTAAAGGAAATTGAAGAGGAAATGCTTGATGAAGCAAAGAAGAAGGCTGAAGTTATCCTTGAACAAGCTGAGGTTAAGGCTCAGAAGATTGAGGATCAGAGGCTTGCTAAGATGGAAGAGATTCAAAATAGGCTCTTATTGAGAGAAGAAAAGATGGATCAAAAGCTTGAAAAGCTTTGAGGAAGAAAAAAATGAAAAATTGTGGAGAAACAAAGAGAAGCTGATCAGTTGGTTGACCAGCAAAAGATGAAACTCTCTGAAATCGCTGGAATTAAGCCGGAGGAAGCTAAACAGCAAATTATGGAAAGGATTGAGGCTGAGCATCAGGAAGAGTTGATTAGATATATTGAGAAGTTTAAGACAATTAAAGCTGAGGAAGCTAGTAAAGAAGCGGCAATTATTATTTCTCAGGCTTTTGCCTAAGGTTGCTGCTGATACCGTGAGTGAATTTACCTCAAAGATGATTGACTTGCCAAGTGAGGAATTTAAGGAAAGTTAATTGGAAGAGAGGGAAGGAATATTTCGCTTTTTGAAAAAAATTGACAGGAGTTGAATTGTTGATTGATGATACGCCTCTTTCAGTCAGAATTTCATCTTTTGACTGTGAAAAAGAGATTTGTTGCTGCAAAAACTCTTGAACTTTTTAATCAAAGATGGAAGGATTAATCCTTTTTATATTGAGAAGGTTTTTAATCAGGTGACTGCTGACTTGCAGACTACTTTGATGGAAAAAGGGAAGGAGGCATTAACTGTTTTGAATATACCTATGATGAAACCTGAGGTGGTAAGAGCTATTGGTCAGTTTTTTCTAAGGTATAGTTATGGACAAAATTTGTGGATTCATTCTCTAGAGGTGGCAAAAACTTCAGAGATGATTGCTATCGAGCTTGGTCTAGATCCTGCTTTGGCGAAAAAAGCTGGTTTGCTTCATGATGTTGGAAAAGTATTGGCTGGGGCTGGGGAATCGCATACGAAAGTTTGAGCAGATATGTTGCGTAAATGGTGAATGGATCCTGTGATTGTTAATGCTGCAGAATCTCATCACTATGATGTAGAGATGACACATCCAATCTCATGGATTGTGGCTGCTGCAGATGCGATGTCGGCTTCTAGACCTGGAGCTAGATTTGATACCAAGGAGTTCTTTATTGAAAAGATGGGAGAGCTTGAGAAGTTGATTCGTGAGGTTGAAGGTGTTGAGAAAGTGCATATTATGCAGGCGGGAAGAGAAATTATGGTCTTTGTAAACCCAAAGATGATCTCAGATTTGCAGGTTGAGGGATTGCTCCAAACTGTTGGAAAGAAGATTGAGGAACAGCTTGACTATCCTGGAATTATTAGACTTACAGCATTAAGAGAAACAAAACTCATACAATATCTAAGATAAGTTGTTTATATCTTTTTTTGATTTACATGTATCCATTTATTGAGGTATTTGGGACAAAAGATGTATATGACAGGTGTGGGAATTGTTCTCTCCTGTATTGTCTTTCTAGTGACAACCTATTATCTTTTGTAAAAAATACAATCAGGATTTTATTAAGCTTTTCAACTGGTTGCCGTGGCTTATTATCCCAGCTTATGTCCTCGGGCTTTATGTGTCTGCTGTGCTAGATGGAGGCTCACTTATTCCTTCTTCACTAAAGTTTTTGAGTCCGTATGGCTATCGCTTTAGTATGATAGGAGTGCTTGTTGTCAATTGTGTTTTCTATGGTTTTGTTTTTGAGAAACTTTAGAAGGAGTGAGACGAAAAAGGTCTGGATTGATATTTTTTTCTTTGGATTTGTAAATGCTTTGACGGTTTTGGGAATTTTCCTTTTGCTCTGAGATAATTTTATAGGAAAGGAATATTCAGGTTTTTTTGCATGTGACTGCACTGAGACCTGAAAGTGCACTTGTAAAATTTGAAGGAGTGTATCCTATTGGGCTTTTTTTCTTTCAGTTTGAGCTGTAATTGTAAATGTAATTGTAAGTGTATGGAGGTTTATGACTAAGAAGGTTGGGCATTGAATTGTTTGATTTATTCTGCTTTTTTGTGCTGTTTTTTTGGTATTGTTATCATTTTGGAACTATCCTGCACATGGGGTTGTATCCTTGGGAAGGTTTACACTTGATATTAACTATTTTGTGTTGTTATTTTTTGATTTTTGTATTTTGGACTTATTCGAAGAAAACTGAGAAAACCGTATTAAGATTTTTATTTTGGGTTTGATGTGAACTGTAGCTGATGAAGTTCTATTTTGCCAAGACTGAGAGCTTATATAAAATATTCAAAACTCTTGAAAGAATCCCACCTCAAAAAGGCTGCTGAGATCTTTATTGATCCCGAGCATTCTTTTTGAAAAATCAGCGATGGGGAAAGGAAGCATTGAATATTATCAAGAATAGAAATCTGAATATTACTTTTTTAGCAGAGAAACCTTCGAGTAGAACTTATTTTCAGCAGATTGGAGCACAGGTTCAGTATAAGGAAGAAAGACTTATTCTGAAGGTACTAAAAACAATTTCACTTTTTTTGTTTGATATCAAAAAGTTTCACCTTCATACCTATAATAAGCAAAAATATCTATTTTATATGGTATTTTTCTTTGAGATTTTAGCGGGGCTTGGTATTGTCTGGCTTTTGTTTTTATTGATCTTACCAAGTGCGAGTATTACCTTAAAAGTTTCTCAGCAGACGGAAAATATTATTTATAACTTTCGTTATTATCCTGCGAGTGATCAACAGTATTTAGGAGCTATTAAGCAGTTGAGTATTCCTTATTATACCGGAAGGTGGACTATGAGTATACGCTGTCTATTAGTACGGAAAATATCAAGCATATTATTAACCCTTCTGCTGGTAATGTAAAAATCTATAACAAAACGCCGAATGAACTCAAACTGGTCTCAAATACCAGATTTGTAACTGCTGATGGGTTGACATTTCTTACAAGAGAGCCTATTGTTATTCCCCAGCAATTAATGGTAGTACCTCAGAACTTAAAGTGAAGCTTTTATGCGGCTGAATATGATGAGTCTGAAAATATTATTTGAGTAAGAGGGAATATCCCAGCTAAGACGCAGTTAACGATTAGAAATGTGAAGGATAGCTATTATCTCAAGCAGATTTGGGCCGAGGCCATAGAAAATTTTTACTGGAGGAGCTATGAAATCTCTTGGTATGGTTTCAGAAAAGGATCGTGAGCTTTTTGGCAAAAAAGATTAAAGATGCAGTTTATAAAGATAAGCTTAATATCGTAACGAGGGAGTTTTTCTCAGAAAAACGCAATGGTGCTGCTTTTTGATCCGTTGATCAAAACGAAATTTAATGCACTTTCAATAGACTGAAATATTTGAGATAAGACGACTCTCTTAGAGGAATGGCTCAGGTTTCTTTTTGATTTTTTGTATCTCAAATGGGATGATGTGGTTAGTGCGTTTAGCACTTATGTTAAGCAGAGGCAATCGGATAGTATTCAGCTTATTAGTCTAGATCCCAATACTTTTTTTGATTTGTTGGAGATCTTGGTCGAGTGATTCAAAAATAAGGTTTTTTTATGCTGCCGACCAAAAATTACTATTTTTGCAAGGATATGATTTCTCCAGAGATACGAAGGGAATTCTCGGTCAGATTAAGACAAATATTGTTGGGAAGAGTATTGAGGAAACAAGAAAAAGAAATTCTGACATATCCAGAGGTTTCTAGTGTGAAGATTGATCTTTGACTTTTGTGAGGTCAGACTTTACCTGATATTCGTTCTAGAATCAAACTGAATGTTGAACTTTAAAATAAATAAGAGAAAAACTCCTGTAAAAAAACAGGAGTTTTTTTAAGAGAAAAATTCCCTTAGTGAGCCCATTCAGCAGCAATAACTGGAGCTGCTAAAGCGCATCTTCTGATCTTGTTGAGGATAAAGTCTTCAATAGACTCTCCATCTCTCAATTTTCGTACTTTTGACTTTTTGTTTTGAAACATAATCATTCTAACTTCAACATCTTTTGTTACTTCGCTGAATTGTTGTTTTTGAACTCATCATATTCTCCGTATTTTTTTCTTGAGTTTTTGTTCATCAAGTCCAGGATCTTTGAATTCGGATGCATAGAAAGATAATGTGTCTTCCTGCAGGTCCCAAGAGCAAGCTTTTATGTGGAGGTCTCTTATAAAGTGGAAGTCATCCTCCATTTGCTTAAGAGCTTCTTCAAGTTCTTTTTACATTTTGCTCTTTTTTTCTTTGAGGCCTTTTTCAAACTTTTTTTCTTGATGTTTGCTAGCTCTGCGGATGTTTCATCCATAGCTTCTCGAGAGACTCCGTTTTCATACTTCTTGCAAAGGTTCACATAGTTTTTCACATTCTTTATCATAGGCTTTTTGTGCTGATTCTATAGCAGCTAGCCCTGATTTTCTGAATGTTTTCGAGTTCCGTTTTTGTACTTTCGTTTGCAAATAGGAATGAGGAGTTTGTACTGAGCTTCGGCTAGTTGGTAAAACTTCAACCTAAGTGGTGCATCTTTGAACATGTGTACAAGTTCAGCTTTTTGTTAACTCTTTTGTAGAGTTCTTGATTGCGTCTTTTTCCTTTTTTTCATGACGATTCTGTTTATGATTCAGTGAATCCTCTAGTTTTTTTCTAGAGGAGCTAGACTATATTCTTTTTCTTTTTAATGTCAAGTTTATTTTTTTACGATTTTTATGATATGCAAAATAAAGGGATAGAAAAAAAGGGTAGAGCGCTGATTTTTTTCATTGAAAAAGTCTACATATTTATATGTAGACTTGTGTATTAGTTTTTTTGTTTCTCATTTTTCCGCTGTTTGTTGATGAAGTTTAGTCGGACTTACATACTCTTAAATTCTGATTTCTCTTTCTTTATTTGAGATTTTTAGCCTCTTGGACAGCTATTAAATATTCCAAAATCCATCAGTCTAGGCACTTTTACATATTTCTCACAGGTATCGGCGTCTATAGGGACTTTTTCTCGCTAATAGGTATCTCGTCCATCATCAGTCTTTCCAAGGACGAGATATTCTGTGTTTTCTCTGCTTTTTGCGTCAAGAAAATCTCTAGGAGATTTCCTTTTGTCTGAATTTCGCTATAGAAGGTAGTTTTTGGATCGAATTTTCCACTATAGTTATTATAGTTGATCTTTTTTTGAACAGATTTTCTGCTATTCCTTTTCTTCCTTCTACTAGAAAGTTATCTACTTTGTCAGCGCAGCCCTCAAATATGGTAGCTCAGAAGCGAATCTTTGCTTTGTATTCATGTTCGTTACCGATTCCGTTATCAGTACAGGTTTCTTTGCTGATTTCTCCCTCGATTTCACCAAGATTGTATTTTTTTCTCCAGTGAAAAATCAGATTTTCTCCTGACATCCCCCAAGACCAAATATAGGTACTATCTGTATCAAACTGGTGAGTTTCATCATTTGGAATTGTGTATGTGAGTGTACTCACTCTTAGTTCTGCATTCCAAAAAGGCTCCTCTCCGAATAGATCAAAACCAAATTCGAGTGGAGATGGATTTTTTTCATTAAATTCCGCACAGTGAACTTCTAAAGATTGACTATTTTTCGGTCGAAATTTTTCTCTAGTTCGTTGCTTGTTTCCTTTTTTTGTTAGAATCTTTTTCGTCTGAATATGCACGTCTTATAGTTTCTTCTGGATTATAATTGACCTTTGAGTGTACAGAACAAATTAGGTTATCTTTTTAGGTACTCAACATAAGATTCTCAAACACCATCTCCTACGCTTTTTTTCTACCCAACCTTCAAATGCTTGATCGATTTTTTTCTTGCATTCCGCTGTTTGATTTAATGTTAGTATTGCTAAGGAGGTAGCCAGAGAGTGCTCCATTGAGTGATCCTCAGCTGAAGGCTTGAGCAGTAATGTCTTTTTCTGTTTTTTTCAAGTGTTGGTGCTAGAGTCTCTAGGAAGGCTTTTTGCACTAATTAATCTTGTCGTCTCACTTGCTTCATTTGCTATTTCAGGACTTTTGATATTAGTACATCCTGATAAGAATGCAACACATGGAATGAGTAGCATAAGACTCAGTTTTGATCGTTTTCACATGAGTATAAGTATAAAAAAATAAAGAGTTATCTTCTATCGCATAATAGCCTTAAAGTAGTTAAAGTCAAGACTATATGAGATATTAGGGAATAAGGAGGAAAAAAATCAGATTTTTTTGTTTTTTTCAAAAAGATAGCCTAGATAGCTATCTGATTTTTGTTTCGATTGATTTATGCTTTTTCACTGATTTGCAACTGCCTGCATAAGCGCTGCAATTTCTTCAGGATCTCCAAGAAAATAGTCTTTAAGAAGATTCATCTCATCATCAAACTCAAATACATAGGGCACAGCAGTTGAAGGTTGAACTTAAGAATTTCTTCCTCAGAAAGGTTTTTTTGAGGATTTTGATTACTCCTCTAAGACTATTTCCATGTGCAGCAACGAGGATTTCTCATTCCTGTTTGAGGGTTGGGAGGATCATCTCCTCTAGATAAGGAAGTGTACGAGCAATACAGTCCTTGAGCGATTCAGTCAGTGGAAGATCAGCTGGATTGATAAGTGCATAGCGAGGATCTAGTAGTGGTGAACGAGGATCTTGTGGATCAAGTGGATCTGTTGCAATATTATAGCTTCTTCTCCAGAGGAGTACTTGTTCTTCTCAGTACTTTTCTGCAGTTTCGGCTTTATTGAGCCCTTGGAGGGTTCCGTAATGTTTTTCATTGAGTCTTCGGCTCTTTTTCAACTGGGATTCGGTCAAGGTCCATTTGATCAAGCACTGCATTCAGTGTTTTTACAGCTCTTTTTAGGTATGAGGTGAATGCTTTTTTGAAGAAGAAACCTTCTTTTTTTAATGTTTGACCTGCTTTTTATTGCTTCTTGCTGTCCTTTTTTTCAGTCAGGTCAACGTCTGTCCATCCAGTAAATCTATTTTTCTTGATTTCGAGTGCTTTCTCCGTGGCGGATCAAAACGAGTCTTTTTCATACTTTCTATTGTGTTAGTGGCTAAAAACTTTGAAAAAGTATAGGAAAAAGCTTTTTGAGTTCAAGAGTTTATCAAAAAAACTCTCTTGAAATTTCTCTTAAAAATCCTAGACTAAGGGCAGTTTATTCAAATATCAAGATGAAAAAAATCTGATTAGAAGTCGCTCGTCCTTCGCAAATCTTCTTCTCGTCGTTTATGGGTACTTCGTTGAATATTTGAGTATTGGTTTTTCGCATTTGTATTTTTCTCTCTATGCAAGATTGACCTGATGGTTCCTTTCACCCAATAAAATTGATATTTTTTTAATGATTTGGATCAGATTTCTTTTTATTTTTTTGGGTCATTGATCCTGAAATTTCAAGGCAGCTATTGACCTTGGATGATGTCGTAAAGTCTTATCTGAGAGGAGAAAATGTGCTAAAAAGCAAGGAAAAAGAGCTTCTTCAGCTCCGGCAATATGCAAGGTCTCAGAAAACCTATCTTTCTAAGATGGGATTCTCCAATTATGAGAGAATATTTCAAATGCTTGATGATGCTTGGCCTTTGAGAGAGGAGATTTTTCAGCTCTTGGGAAGGGATAAAAACTATAATTATCTGATTCCGCTTCAAAATAGTAATGAGGCTCGTCCAAATTGAGGTTTTTTTGGGTCTTTTGCTTTTGTGAGTCTTTCTGGTGGACATATTGAGGATCTGCAAGTAGTCGATTCATATTTGCCAGACTATATCTCTCCAAACTCTCGCGTAAATTTGCCTGGTTGGATAGTGGATATTCTCTGATCAAGGGCGGTTTGATTTATTGCTGGGAATAAGTTTGGATTTACAGATAGAGATGGCCAAAATCTGAAGTTGTTGTATGAAAAAATCTTTCATACTGATTTTGACCCAGAGAAAAAAGCCAGACTTTTTAAACCTGATGAACGAAATAAACTTTTTTAAAAAGGATATCAAGGGGATAGTGTTTTTGGATTCAGAGTTAATTACTTATCTGTTGCCATCGTTTCGTCAAAAGGCGTGGGAGTGGCAGTTTGTAAATGCGAATATTGATCTGATTAGAGGTGCTGTTTTTGAGCAATAAAAAAAGGATCTGTATATCAAAGATCTTAACTCCTATCTCAAACAGAATGCACTTCGTATGGCTTCAGCAGCGATCAATACTGTGCAGGAGCTTTTGCATAAGGGATATGTTAATGTCTATCTCTCAAATGTCTCTGCACAGATGTGGGGATTTTTGCAGGCATATGATTTGACGACCGTATATCAGCCAGATATGCTCTATCTCTGGAATATCAATACGGCATTTAATAAATCAGATGGTTTTTTTGAAAAAGCAGGTTGAGATTCAAGATTTGAACGGAGTGGTAGTTGCCTCTTCAGATCAAAAAGAAGTTTTTCCATCAAAAATATTACCTCTGGAGAATATAAGCTTGTGATTACCTATACTTTTGATCTGCCAAAGAGTTATCAGGATGAGATGTTAGCTTTGCAGGAGAAGTATCATATTAAGATGACTGATAGGGAGAGATATATTTTATCGTTGCAGGATTTTTCTGCGGACCCGAGTATGCCTCGTCACTGGCGAGAGACAAGGGAGATGATCTATTTCCCTCCAGAGTGGAAGATTTGAGCTATACAAGGAGATTTTCGTGAATATGCTAGGGTTTAATGCTGATTTCACTCATGGGGTAACGTATTTGACTGAGATTAGGGAGAATCCTCATACTAATAGGGTAGAAATTCAGATTTCTGTTCCTTAATTTATATTTTTGTGAGAAAGATGCTTAGATTGATTCAGGGGTATTATCACTTTCTCATGCTGGGAAAGTTTATGGAGCAGCTCATGTTGACCAATGATTTGTCTGATTTGGCGATGGATTATCCACTTAGAACAGGGAAAAGTACCTCATTTATGCTCAAGGAACGTATGCTCAAGAGGCTCTTTACTTCTTTTTTTATGGGCATCAGGAGCAGAGGAATGTCTATGGCTATTTGACTGAGATTAGCGCGTTTAGGGAATTTTTCTCTGTGATGAGGGGAAATGATCGAAAATGATGCGAATTTTCGTGAATATCTCAAGGATTTGCTTAAGGATCAGTATTTCCCATTTGAGCAGTTAATCAGGTTTTTGAGGAATATACTGAATCATACTACTACCTCAAGTCTTAAGCTTAAACTTGAAGATTATGAGGTACAGAGGGATTTTATTCTCTCTCCCAAAGTGCAAAGAGTTCAAAAGCTGAATGGTTCAGCAAGGATAACCTTGGATTTTCATTATTCAGAATATGTTGCTCAGCGAAAGGGGAGTCCAGAATACTGAATTCAGCTTTCTATTGATTTTAAAAAGTTAAAGCCTGATCTTCAGCTCGAGAAATTAGTGAGTTGGCATCAGTTATATTTACTTTCTGAGTTATGTTTTAATATTGCTCAGTTGGCAGATCAGTACTTTAAGCCTAAAAAACAAAAAACTAGAATCAAAAAGTCCTAGTTTCAGTCAGTTCTTTTGCTTTTTTTATGTTTCTTATTTTTCTTCTCGCTGAGCTTGGGTAGAGTCTAGAAGTGGGTTGTACACTGAAAAGAGGAGCGAGATTACATCCTTGGTATTGAGCTGAGTAGTACGAATACCGAGTCCAGCAAGTCCCTCTTGGATGAGGGCTATTCTGGTATTGAGCATTTTTTTGTCCTTTTGACAAAGTTTCTGTATCTTGAAACGATAGTTTCTACATCATCTTTTGCATTGAGGGTATCCATGAATTTGCTTTCGCCATGGTTTTTTTGATTTGGTCAGTGTCCTGCTCATTGACATAATAAGGCACAACAACATAAAAATTCTTTTGACGAAGATGAGCCCTTGTTTCATATTGATATCTTCCAAAAAGCTGAGATAGGATTGTCCCTGCTGTTTGAGAGCTCAGGGATCTAGTTGGTCAATATTCCTTGAAACATACTGGAGATATTCTCTGAGGTCCAGATAGGTATTCCTTTACAAGAAATTGTAGAGGAAACTCGAGTCCATTAAGAAATCTCTTGTATTGTTCTAGGATCGTTTGGATTTCATCAAAGTTTTTGAGGTCGAGATTGATACCATCAGCTCTAAGAATTGCTCTGATTCCTCCATCTTTGAGAATGCAGTAACCATCTTTGATTTCGGAAATAGGAAGCATTGTCTCAGTATTAAACTGAGATTCTTGTTTTCCTTTTTGGATTTGTTTATTTTCAAGGTTATCAAAGAGCATACCTATGTATTAAACAAGAAGTAAAAAGTCAGATTTTTTTGTTTTTTTTATGGACGGGATTGAGTTTGAGTAGTTGGTGATTCTTTTTGAGCTGGATTTTCATATATCCAGAATAGTGCTGAGACAATAAGCCATGAGAGTGACATTGAGATGATCGCGATTGCGATTCCTTTGAGAGTAGATTTGACTTTGTCTCGTCCTTTTTCTCCATCACCAATCAGCATCATATAGAATCCATACAAAAGTAGCATAAATGCAATAAAACTCACAAAAGCTAATGCATAATTGAGAATACTCTTGATGTAGTAAAAAGCCTTTTGAGGACCTTTATATTTATTGTTGATATCGAGCTTGAGGACGTGCATAATTTTTGTAAGGAGTCCATCATCTTGTTTGACGGCATCGGTTGTGATGAGTGCTCAGTAGTTGGTATCTTGGGTACTTCCTACGATTTTTTCTGTATTTTCGTAGTAGAAAGGGTTTTGACTATTTGAAAAGTTTGAGTTTCCAAGACAGATTCCTGATATTCCTGTTAGTCAAAAGGAAGAGAAACCATTAGTTTCCATCAGCTTTTCATGTTTTTTTCTTTTAATAGGTAAAGGTACTATTATACATTTTTAGTAATGACTTCAATAATCCAGAAGATGAAGTTGATAATCAGCCATGAAACTGCGATTCATCAGATGGCTCTTGCCACTTTGAGGAGAGAGGCTTTCCCTGCTCAAAATTTCTTGTCATCTCCAGCGGCTGTTGCCATTTGAAATCCAGCGATGAGTAAGATAATTAACGCGATAAGAGATACTAATCCTAGTGCATAATTAATGAGTCTCTTGATGAGTTTGAAAGTCTTTTTCGGCATCTTTTTGTGTTTTGATTTGATCATTGCTATTGATCAGGTTTTTTTATCTTTTGATTGTCCGAGTGGATAGCATTGTAGGCTCACTCTCTCAGGGCATCTTGATCTCAGATATCTTTAATAATTTCTTTTTGATCAGTGGTGAGGATTTCATTGAGCTTAGTCTTATCTAAGAGATTATTGGCAAAAAGTACTTGCTGAGACTGAGCTGAGAAGTAATACAATACTGATTTGAAAAAGTCTTTTGAGCATTATGTTTTGTTTGATAGAATAAACTCACTCTAAGTATAGTCATAATGTGTTTTTTTGCAAATTTTTTGAGGGGATTTTTGTGATTGTTAATGCTTTCTCGGTCTTGCTGTTTTGTGGATATCTCTTCGCTCATGGTCGTAATGATACTTGGTCATCGCGAGGCGAATGAATGTGAGACGTGGCGATCCAGTTGAAGTCAAATTGGGAATTTTTTTGTTGTCCTGGATTGCTTTCGCTGCCGCTCGCAATGACAGGTTTGTTATAATAGATATATATGTGTTGAGGTACAGATATATATGTGTTGAGGCACAGATATATATGTGTTGAGGTACAGATATATATGTGTTGAGGTACAGATATATATGTGTTGAGGTACAGATATATATGTTGAGGTACAGATATATATGTGTTGAGGTACAGGTATATATGTGTTGCTCCTCCCTTATGTATAATTTTCCTCAGTTCTCTAACTAAACAAAAAAAGAAGTCCTGGCAGTTCAGGACCTCTTTGCTTATTTGATTGATTATTTACTGTATTTTTCATACTTAACGGTTGCGAGCATTTCTCTCAAATCTGCTCCAGGGCGAAATTGAATCTTATTTCCCTTGATATTAGACGAAGTAAACTTATCAGCACTTGCAACTCCCTCGCTAGTGATTCCAATCTGAAAGCTTCAAAAATCTCAGAGCTTGACAATCTTACCCTCGGCGAGATGCTTTGTCAAAATCTTCGTCAAATCATTAAGTACTGCGAGCATATCACTATCAGATACCGTAGATCCAGCAGCCGCAATTTCCTTTGCTAGAGCCTTAAAGCTGACCTCTCCATCAGCCTTTGCTGAGGCATAAAACTTTGGAGCTTCACTAGGCTTGAGAATGTTTTTCTCTCTACGATGTTGTACTTACTGCCATTTTTTTATTTGGTTAGATAATAAAGATAATTTCAGTCTAGGAATCCCTGAGAACTTTGCAAGGGAAAGTTGAGTGAAGTGATAGGGGTGTTTGAGAGGAAACTTAGGAGCTGATTTTTAGAAAAAGTGATGATGAGAAATGAGATAGGAAATCTGAGATAACCCTGATCTGAGGTTTTTGAAATTGAAAAGTTGGCTTGCAATGCTGAGGAAAATAAGTATAGTAGGCAACATCAAATAAAAATATGATACCAAAAAAATAAAACGAGGAAGATCGCCTTAGAGGCAATCGGCTTCCAAAGTTCGTTTAGAGGAGCTTTGTCACCAAACAGAAAAAGTAAAAACTTTTCTGACTCTAAAAAAAGATGAGAGAACGGTCTCATCTACCTTGTAAAATGATTCGTGGTATCTCCGTTCAGATATCAAGCCAACAAAAAAAATAAATAAAAATGGCAAAAATTAAAAAAAGTAATCTTCGGATTATTAGTTATGATGTTTGCGGTTGTAGCATTAAGCTCCTGCAATAAAGAAAAAAATCAAGATGAAGTTCAATTACAGAAATCATCAGAGATCGATTCTCCTTTACAGCAGCTAGTTATAAAAGAGGATAAAAAAACAATGTAAAAGTATTTGAGCTTTAAAGACTCACAATCTGTCCGACAATACGAGGATTTTTGTCTTGTCTGCCGTAGAAAAATGGAAAAACTTCAAGAAATTCTAGAGTATTATAACAAGAAAGGCTTTTTCGCCGTTATATTATTCATTGGATAGCTTGAGAAAAAAACAATGTCTATCATGATAAGCTATCGTCTTTGTTACTTAATAAAAAGGGGACAATTGAAGTAAGAGATAAGGTATTCCTAGACACAGGTAATAACTTTATCAGTATGAAGATATCTCCATTTAGTAAACCTGCAGATGACTTGAATCCAAAGAGCGTTAGTGGAGTTGGAGAGGGATGTTATCTAAAGTATATTGGAGAACCAACCTTTTTTTAACTTCAGAATTAGCCTATATTAAGCCCTTCTGGAGTGATCCTAGAGTTATGTTAACCTCTCGTACAGAAATATCTGGTAAAGGGCTTGCATCTATAAATTCTATTATAAGCGGTAAAAAAATACCGCTTTTTTTCTTACGATAAAATTAGTTCTCAACTAGGCTTTGTATTGACAATATAGAGTTTATGCGGTGAAAGTAATCTCGGAGTATTGATAACGGATCAATACTTAAGCAGGGTGCTTTTACAAGATAGCTAACTCATAAGCAACTTATACTATTACAATCCCCTACTTAAGGTGCACCCCTGTCCCGAGTTAGGACATCTTACTTTAAGGGACGGAGATTGTAATACTATAGGTTGTTTTTTTCTTTTCACACCCGTGGGGAAAATTCACCCGTTCTGTATTGACTAACGAGAGCCCAGAGTGGCAAGGAAGATATGGAGATAGGATTGCAGAAGTGTTCAAGTATTGATCAAACTCTTTATTTGGATGCTATTATTGTGATGCTTAGATTACTAATTTTGTTAGGTATTCTTGTTGGGTATTTTTTTCTGTTTTTAGGGGAAGATCCAAACATAAATGGAATTTGGACGATATTGGTAGTCTTTACTGCGTTTCTGATAATAGCATCTTTTTCTCAAACAAAAAGAAAAACAAAAAAATTATTTTTATTCCCTTGTTCTAGATAGATGCAGGGCTGGGTCAAATTGCAGAGATCTATTCTGCAGCAAGCAGTTCGGGCAAAACCGCCTGAATACTACAAAAAATCTATAGCTATCTGGTAGTGTCTGTAGATAGAATATCAGGAGAGTTCTATACCACCCTATCAGACGATCGCAGACACCTGTATGGTCAAAAAAATCTAGTGTTGATAATTTCCTTCGCCGAGCGAAGGAAGCTTGATTGCTCAAAAACTGAGCAAAAAAACAAGATGAGTAGTGATTACTCTGCAGCAGAACTTGGGTTTCTTTAACTTTGAGGTTGAAGAAAATCCTGAAAAATAATGTTACAGACACTACGATGCAGATTACGGAGCAGATTACGGCGCAAGATAGCGAAGAAAAATCCAGCTCAAGAATTAGAGAAAAAGCAATGATGCTCAACCTCCAATTACGGAGCAGATTACGACGCAAAAATACAATCTGTATAAACAAGAATTCTTCTACTGAGGTAGAAGCAGATAGAGCTAAAGCTCTATCTATATCTACTACTAGTTCTACTTCTTTCTTAAAAAAATTATACAGACTTGACAAACTCCAAAAAGTGATGAAGTATCAAGAAGAAAGAATATGGAAAGACAGAGGTAAATTTGTGTCTGAATTGATCAAGTCTGCGAACGGCTGAACTCTTGAGGAACACAAAAATAACAGAATCTTTGCTGCTCACCTCGTGGCGAAGCTTAAACAAGAGGATGGTGTTATCTCCTGAGAGCGAACGCGAGAGCAAACGCTAGCACTCCTCCTTAAAATGGTTGTACAATCTGCAGATATCTACTGGCTCCCTAAGATATCTTCTCCTACAGAGATCTACAACAACCTCAACAAACTCAAGGCTTTTTGTTAAGGCATATGTTATCAAAAACAAAAGTTAAGATCGAAAAAGAATCTGTTACTACTTTTTAAGTCATTCTAACTTTACTATGGATACTGCAATCAAGCTCCACCAGCCACTAACTCATGTATATCTGAAGGACTGAAGAGTGCTCTATACGGAAGCTACCCCAGTAGAGATAGCGGCGTATATTGAGACGCATTCTCATATCGTGATTGAGTGAGAGCTACATTCGAAGTATGATATTATCAGCTCAAGAATTATTGAGGTAGATACTGTTGAGACTTATATTCTCAGTCAGCCTGAGAAGATGAGACACAAACTCAGAGCAAAGCAGATCTGGCTTAGGGAGCAGTTAGGGCAAGGAAATGGACCTTGATTATGCAAAAACTATATCAGAGAACACTCTTAAATTTTTATTCTTTATGCTTATTACAATGGGAATTATCGAAAAATTGAATCTAACACAACATTTATCAAAAATCAGTTCTTCAGCTAAAAATCCTTGCCTCATCGCAAGTAAGAAGAATGAAGATTGAACTTATACCAACAAAGAAATTAGAGCTATTAGTGGAACACTTACTGGAATCTTCTTTACAAAAATTCAACTCCCCAAAAGAACAATGAGGAAATTGAAGTAGTAAATCTCAAACTCCAAGATGAAGGAGAAAGTTTTATCCTCCAATCTGCTCGAACATTCCCAATGAGGAATATTGTTAACAGTATTCTTGGTTGTGGGGATGATCTAGGAAAATTTGGATTTTAGTCTATGGCAAACAGAATGGAGACAAAATCTTCCCTGCAGTAGCATTCAAAAATAACGACCAAAGAGTTGATCGATTGCTAAGTATTGAAGAGCAAAAACATTCACGATATCAATTACCAATCCAAAAACAGGAGAATTGATAAAGAATGACTATTCGGATTTGAACAAAAATTCAAAGAAGAACTCATTAAACTCAACGAAAAAAACTCTCTCAAAAAAATCTGAAAGCGAGCCTGAGATAGAATTACCATCTGACGAAGAAGATCCCTACAGTAGATACCGAAACTACAGTAAACGACGAAATCGTTGGATCTGTAGATGATCCACCCTTCTAGTGCCTCTTTAGTAGCTAAGCTCGAGAGATTGATGCTCTCTGAGCTGCTAGAGAGAGGCTCAGCAAGATGGGGCAAAAGATAAAAAAACCTGATCCTCCTCGTAGGATCTCCAGGAGGAGAAAAATACTTTCTCCGCCACCCTGATTTATTCCGTAAACTTTGAGAATAATGACTCATGTATTCCTAGATATAGAGACTATCGCAGAGACTACAGACTTTGCGAACTACTCAAAAAAATCTGTCCGAGAAGCGAGATATTGCGGAGAGTCCTCTGAGGCTCCTGAGGTGCAATATCAACAGAGAGCGGTTTTGCACGCTGAGTTTGGTCGTATTGTTTGTATCTCTTGTGTTCTGAGAACACAAGGAGGAGAAATTAAGAAAAATAAGCTTCTGCTCGGATGATGAACGCGGTTTACTCTCAGATTTCTTCGAGATGATTAACAAGGCTTGAATAGGCGTTCTCCTCTGAGGACATAACGTAAAAATCGTTCGACATCCCTTTTATCTGCAAGAGGGCCATTATCAATGGACTCAAGATACCAAAAAGCTCTTGATTATGGTACTTTACCTGCATGGAAAATGGGGACGGTGATTGATACGATGGAGATGCGACAAAGATCAGGTTACCTCAGAACAGGGCTTGAGCTCTTGTGCCTTTGTCTTGGAGTCCCTAGCCCCTAAGCAAGAACTCGAGGGAGTCAGGTTTCTGACCTTTACTGGAGTTCTTACAAGGCTTCAGCAGGAACTGAGGACCATAGAGCAACACTCCAGACCATCGCCAGCTATTGTGAGGGCGATGCTCTTGCCTCACTCCTCTGCTACGAGAAGATGGAAGGAATTGAAGTTACTGAGCCAGTTGCCGAGGAGAAGAAAGAGGAGAAAAATCAGACTTCTCTCCTTGTATTCAGTGAGGCTGACTACCCTCACCTGGAGTAAAAAGACTACATGTGCACCTACAAGACCTTTGAAGATCTTATGGCCTGGCTCAAGCAAAACTACAGCTGAGTTGAATCCTATGAACGTCAGCTGAGAGATCACCGAGCCAAGTATGAGCTCTGAATGTCGTTTTAGTCACTTATTCTCTGTGTAAATGATATTAGATACTCCAGACCTTGATTACCCTTACCACTATGAACTCAGATTCCCTGAACGCCCACCGATGGATGTTCGGCTCAAGGACAAGTTCAAAACCAAGGCAAAATGTAAGACTTGCAGTAAGGTAATCTATTGGGCCAAGACAAGGAACAATAAGTCAATACCACTCTCAATCATAAAGGATCCTGATGGTTATGATGAGGTAGTACCTCATTGGGAGAGGTGTAAAAGATAGTTTTTAATTTTGATTTTCGTAGAATGGAAAAACAAGACAAAAACGAGAGCAAAAAGCTCTCCGAAGAACTCGAACGAGTGAAGTATCGCCAAGCCCTAGCTGTTAAGCTAATAGGTGATGTAATGGAGTATGCCAGAGGCCTAGAAATCTGACTCCATGCACTCTATGGCTGACTGATGGTCATAGTTGGAATGGTGTTCTACCAGTCCTTCAGGCTGGCCGTAATTGAGCATAATATCTGAACAGCTCGATACTATGCGATCGTTACTGCAGGTGTTAGTGTGCTATGGTAGCATCCAGCTCTACAGAGTAGGCAAAGACCTCAGAGAAGCTGAGGATGAATATTTATCCTTTAAGAAATCTACTAATGAAAACGAATGAAATACTAAATCAAATCTCTAGTCTCGAACTAGATATTTCCAACCTTGATCATAGCGACTTCAGAGAACTCCACGGACTCTCTGAGGAGGATGTTTCGAATATCAAGGAAGAATTAACAAAGCAAGTTGCAGAAAACAGAGCTGCTGCTGAAGAAAAAAATCAACTTTGTCTTAGGGCAAAGGAGAAAAAAAGCAAGGATACATTGCAGCTAATAATGAAGAGATTCTAGCTCTCCAGCAGAGCAACGAATCACACCAAGCCGAGATCAGAAAGCTAGATGCTTATCTAATGTATATTCTCTCAGCTCTTGGATCTGATGCAAAACATAAAAATATCAGTCCAAAAACGGAGTAATCTACCTTGGAACAAAGAGAGCAAAGACCGTAATTGATGAGGACAAGCTTCCTCACGAAATGTTCAGACTTAAAAACTTTGCTCTTGCTCTTGATCCTGTGGCGGACCAAGAGAAGCTCAAGGCAATTATGAGCCAAAATATCAAAGCTTCTGTTTCCATTGATGTCGCTTCGTTATCAAAAGAAGAAGAGGCGAAATTGCTTTGAAATTGGAGTTCCTGAAGAACTCCTTGAGCACAAAAAAAGAAAAAGAACTCAGGAGGAGATAAAGACCTGGTATAATTCTTTGGACAAGAAAGAAAAAGAGAGATATGCAGGTGTTATCACGGTTGTTGATAACGAAAAAGAACTAAAGATTAACTAGTTTTTTTATCCTGAATACACAAATGATAACTTTACTAACCTTATCGCTCTCCCTCTGATTGGTAGCTCTCCCTCTGATTGGTAGCTCTCCAACAGAAAAATCTGATTCTCTCCCTGAGATTCAGATTGAGGCTCAAGCGGAAGAATCACAACCAACAGGTAGGATTATGCATTCAGGCTTCTCCTGATGATCCGAGACAAAGGATGGTAGCAGAAGCCTATGATCTCTGAGGATTGGAGTTCGTAAGTCTGATTGAGTGCGAGAATGGCTTACGGAATCCGAAGGCGGTTTGAGATGGTGGACTGAGTTTTTGACTTTGTCAGCTCAATATCCGCCGACATGGAGAGCCATTAGAGGAAGAGCGGAACGACCGAACTTATCAGCTTTCTATCTGTTATCAGAAGCGGAAAGCTGGAACTAAGTTCTACGGCCCTCAGAGGAAGATTAGAGGGAAGAGCTGTAGCGAGGTAGCGAAGAAGAGATTTTATTTTTTATAGATTTATAGTATGTCACATTTTACGGTTATGATTATCTGAGATAACCCAGAAAAACAATTAGCACCATTCCAAGAGAATAATATGGAAGATTGTCCCAAAAGAATACCTCAAATACTGTGTTTATGACAAAGATTGAAATAAGCACCGATTTGATACCGAAGAAGATTTCAAAAATCCTGAATTATTCCAGACGAAGATTGAGGATTCCGAAGTAATCCCAATGCAAAATGGGACTGGTATCAACTATGAGGTAGACGAGGTGGAATTTTTCTCACTAAAAAGATGTAGAATTTGATGAAAAATATGTGAGACTTCTCTTTTTGACTCCAATTAGCGAAATTGAAAAGTTAAAAAGAGAAAGGAAATGTTCTAAAAGCAAGGAAATGAGATATAGATTTTGAATGAATGTATAAATCGAAATTAGAAAAAGAAATCTGATTCTATAAGCCATTATTTGACGCTTATAATAATCAGTTTCCTATTGTCCCACAAAAAGTGGAAGGATTTAGTGGAACAATACAAGGAGAATACCCAGAATGCTAGAGATATCTATGGAGCTCAAGAAGAGGTAAAAGGAGTTTTATAAAAATGTGAAGAACTAAATATCAGTTTCCGAGATACCTTACTTGAAGATTTTTGAGTGATTCACCTCAGTCGAAGAATATGTTAAAAAGCATTTGTCCATGATTTTTATACCTTTGCGGTTATAAAAGATGGAGTTCGATATCAAGAAGGAGAAATGGGGCGACGATGAGCAGTATCTGACAGGAAATCTCCTAAAGATCGAGCATCAGAATTCAAAAATTATTAGAAGAGCTTCCAGAAGATACTCTATTATCAGTATATGACTGTCATATTTAACTTTTTATGATATTTATAGTATGAAAGAAAAAAACTGCTAACATCCTTAAAAGGCAAAAGGCAATGGTGGTGCGGAGTAAATATGCTGATGATCCAGTATATTTCTGAGAAAAAAATCGACAAGGGTAAAAAAACATCACACACCGAGAGGATGCCTACATTTTGGTGAATATGTTTGATCCAATCAATCAGGCTGAGCTCCGAAACTTGTTGAATGAAGAAGAAAAAAATCTGAATTCTGAAAAACATTTTTTTATCCATGTATTAGTATGCAATGCAACCCCATAAAAACTACCGCCGAGATCAAGAAATTCGGCTATGAGATTGGAGATGGCTTCGCTGTAGTCGTTTCCCTTGATGAGAAATTGAAATGATTATCGCTGATCTATCAAATCTCAATCCACCCACCGAGAGAGGAAGACCAGCTGATTAAGGACGACTCATACGAGGAGATTCAGCTTTAGAGGCTTTGTTATTCGTTCGCTAGACTTCCGCGAGATAAAAATTCAAGATTGACTGAGAAGCTATGAAGAAGCTTGTTGATCTCAAGTCTCTAGGGATAGAAAAAGGTAGGTATTACTTTTATCCGTAGTGGAGTAAGAATGAGTAGAAGAATCGTCTACAAAGAGCTTTTATGCGTTCTATAACTCATATGAGTGAGAGAAGTGCGCTTATGCTGACTTCAGGAGAAGGGCCGTGACACAGAAGCGACCTTTCGAGTTAGCAATTAAGCCAGAAAACCTCAGGGGAACCACTCAGTGCAGAAAAGTTATTTTATGATAACTATCAAGGGAGAAGTGTCTGAAACCAACCTTCATAAGTAGAGTCAGAAGCGGACTCTCATTCGAAGAAGCCATCCCTCCTGTGCTTATCAAGCCAAAATTTGAGAGGAAGCCTTGTGCTGTTCCCTATACTCCGACATATACTCAAAAAGTACTCTCTCCTAGAGCTGTGATTGATATCACACTCTCCTCTGAAGAAGCCGAAGTCTTCCGCAAGGAATACAAAAAGACTGAAAGCTGATCTCGAGCATAGGTTGGCTACCTGCGAGGTGCCTGGAGTTCATCTCAAGCTTGAGCAGGGATTGAAGGATCTCGAGGAGGAGATAGCGGTATTTGAGCAGTGGAACTAATCCCCAACTATCAGGGCAAAAGAGCTATAAGGTTTATTGGAGTTTTTCCTTGTGGCTCTCTGCCTCTGATGGCAATCTTTATATCTTATTTTTGTTCTCATGTATCACGAAGAAGAAAATTACACTTGGCTCAAGTGGTTAATTGGGCTATTCATTGCTGTTGTAGTACTCGTAGTGTTCCGACCATTAACTACCGTGAAGTCTACGGAAAGAGGGGTTGTTTACAAATTTGGAGCAGTAAACTCTAAGCTCGGTGAGTGACTTCACTTTGTGATCCCATTCATTGAGTCGGTAAAAAGAATTCCGATCATACCACAGCAGATGGAAATCTGAATTGCTGTCGGAGATGGTGGAGCAATCACGAAAGATAATCAGACTATTGGTGCTGATATCACAGTCTTCTATAAGTTCCCTGATGCCGAAATCCTCAATATAGCAAGGAATTTCGGAACAGAAGTCCTTCAGCAAAAATCAAGAAGGACACTATAGAAGCCTTCAAGCAGGCTATTGGTAGTAAAGACCATCTTTGATGTTGCTCAGACTCAGGAAGAGATTAGAGCAAAAGTCAAAGAAGTTGCAGTAGCGAAGATTGGAGTTATCCGATTATTATTGACGATATTAAAGTAAGCAATTATGATTGGTCAGAACAGTTTGATCAGCAGATCGCCCAAACCATGAAAATTGCTCAAGAGGCGAAGCAACAAGAACAACAGCTGAAAAAAAGTAGAAATTGAGGCTCAACAAGCAGTAAAAAGCCGAGGCGAACAAAGAGGCTGAGAGGCTTAATGCTGAGGCTATGGAGCTTAAGGGTAAAAGGGAGTAAAGGCTTATAATGATTCCATTACTTCTAATCAAAGAAATATGGAGCTAGAAATTGAGCTCAAAAAGTTAGAGATTGAAAAAAATTAAAGCAGAGAAATGGAATTGACAATATGTTCCAATCAATAACTACGGACCTATCCCTGTGTCTCGGAATAGAGCAAACCAGGGAGAATAATTCAGATTTTTACCCCTTTTTAGGGGTGTGCCTCAGTAGACTAGCGGTTAAGTCAGGAGACTTCAAATCTCCCATCACCCTGCAACCAGTAGGGAGTCGCGGGTCTCGAATCCCGTCTGGGGCTTAATTCTAGATTCCTACTATTGTAGGTAGACTCATATATTTTGCCTATCTAAGCTAGGGCTCTATACAGAGGAAGGCAGAATGCCGTGAGAGCCTAAAAGCTCTCCCTCTGGATGTTTTAGAACTTTTTGGAAAAATGAAACAAGCATTTTTCTGAGAAACTTAAGTTATCCAAAGCTAACATTGAGAGATTAGATACGATTAACTCAATTCTAGAAGATTATAGAGAAGATGGCTATGTTCTTACACTTAGGCAGCTCTATTATCAGCTCGTGGTAAGAGACATTATCCCTAACCAGCAAGCCGAATATGCCAAACTCTCTAACATTCTTAAAAAAGGAAGAATGGCAGGCATTGTAGACCGAGATATTATTGAGGACAGACTGAGACAGCCTTTCCTTCCTTATTGGGTATTCGATATTGACGATGCTATCAACGATACTATCAATACCTATAGACTCAATAGGATGGATTGACAAGATAAATATATAGAAATCCGAGTTGAGAAGGACGCACTAAGTGGCGTACTAAAAAGGGTCTCGTCTAAGTATCATATCAATCTTATGGTTAATAGAGGCTACAGCTCTTGCTCCGCAATGTATGATTCATTTCGCAGATTCTCTAAGTATGATGATTGTCATATTCTCTATCTTGGAGATCATGATCCTAGCGGACTTGATATGGTTAGAGATATTCAGGAAAGATTAGAAGAATTCTGAGTCTACCTTACTGTTCATCATCTCGCAATCACGCAAGAGCAAATTGCCACTCATAATCCACCTCCTAATCCAGCCAAATTCAGCGATCCAAGAGCAGATCGGTATGTTAAAAACTACGGAAGGACAAGTTGGGAAGTTGATGCTCTACCTCCAGAGGTACTAATTAACACATTAGAAGCAAAAAAATCAGGTCAATGATTGACTTAAAAATATGAAGAAATGCTCAAAAAAAGAGAATGCAGACAAGGGAAAACTCCAAAAGATGATTGATAATTGAGTTTTTGATAGATAATTTTTTATATTTTTTATAACTATATCATGAAAAATTGAAGAACTTAAAAAAACCTTGTAGAAAGATGAGGTTGGGTATATTCTGTGCATTTTGAACAAATCAGATTCTGAATTGAGTTCTTAATAGGTACCTAGAGTTAAAAAAAGAAAAAAAGACTGAATGAATAAAAACCGGTTTCTAGTGCCGACTTAGAAGATTACGATGATTGATTTCAGGTTTGCGAAGAGTTATTTGTTCAGGCAATAAAAAGATACTTTTGATAATATCGGTTTTTATGAACTGCACTTTCTTCAAAAAGATTAGTCAGTTTTATTTTATTATAACAAGAAAAATGTGGGAAGATCCTAGAGAAATAGTGACAAAAATCCTTAAAAGCCTAAAAAAATAAAGAAGACGATTCTCTGAACGAGAATTGGAATGATTGGAAAAATTTATAAGACGAGGTAAAATGCCAATAGACTTTGGATATAAAGATAGGGAAAAGGATTACTTGGATTTTACAGTTCTTGGAAAATTGAGAGCCTGAAGGGAAGAACTGGAAGCCAAGTATCAAGAATACATAGACAAATATAATAATGCAGAATATGGTTATTATCAAGCCGAAAAAGAGATAAAAAACTGCGAAGAAGAAATGGAAAAAAATAGGCTCATCAGAGATCTTATCGGTTTAATTTTGCAAAGCTAACACCATGGAACCAATAAAAATCACAGCAAAAAAAGAGCAGAAAAAGCTCATAAGTAACAAAAAAAGGCGAGAAAGCAGAAAAACAAAGGACTCTACTACTTCAAGGAAGGACAACTACGGATAGGGATAGATAACACTTCAGGAGACTGTTTCGTTGAGGAGTTCAGAAAACTGTTTCAGTGTCTGCTATGGCTTGATGGATTTGAAAGAGAAGAATGCTGACTACCACCACTTTTTTAACTCATTTAGACTTTTTATTTTTTTCTTACATCATGTTAGACAAAGAATATTCACGAGAACAACTCAATAGATCAATTAAGACTGCCGATAGAATCCGAGGTTATATTCAGGATACTGTTATGTACCTATCTCAAGAAGAAAAAGGAGCAAATATTCTCCATGCTTGCAGATAAAATGAATATCAGAACCGAAGCCAAAGCAATGCTTGAGAAAATTTTATCTTCAAAAAAATCACAATGACCAGAGAAGAAAAAAACTAGAAGCCATCTATAAAGAAATGGCGAATAAAGAAGTATCGTTTGGGTGTAGAGTCAATACTGAATACTGAAGAATTGTATCAATAGTAGAAGAGACCGCTGATGAGAGATGATATATTGTAGTATCAGAAGAATCTCTCTATAATGATGAGGATATAGGTGCTTATTACTGCTGACTAAGAGTCAGATGATTAGAGGATCTGGAACCAATAGATATAGCCAAAACCATCTGACATCCTGTTATGATAGGAGATGTCTTGGATTGGATAGAACCTTATTGATGAGTATTTGCACAAAGCGTAAATCTTGATATAGAAAGGACAAGAAAGGGAACTTTATTGCTTTCAGTCCGAAAGCAAAAAAAGGAAGCCTATTGACGACCAGTCAGATGAGTGTATAGACTATGTTTATAGTTTAATTCCTTCGAAATCGATGGAATAAGAAATCAGACTTTTATTTCTAACAGGTATGACCGAAAAACTAGAAGAGCTCCTTAGAGAGCTCATCAAAAGAGGACGAGAACCTCGAGGGAAAAATACTCTCACTTGAATTGCGATCCAAAGAGAAAGCACCGCCATATAATGCCTCGTAGGTGATGATATTCCTGTATTCTCTTATTCTCTTAGACAACTCGTAAGCCCTAGAGAGTGGGCTGTGGCAGTTTGTGTGTAGGTACAAGCTATATAAAAAGACTAATGAAAAATTTCGAGAGAATGTATCTAAAGTCAGCTTAAATACATGATGGTTTGCTCATAATCATCAATACCGACTCCTAGAATCAGCACTGATTCCTGAGTAGGAGTTGGCTAAGTTTTTGAGTTAATAACATAACAGTGGAATGACAAGAGAAGGACTAAAACGCCATCCTCCAAAAAGAGGGGAATTATAAAGCCTTTGAATATAAAGGCTACAAATGCAGGATCCTGAGAATGGGCGAAGGAATACCTTTTGAATATAGGATGTTTCATCTCTGTGGATATGTTCTCCTAACTAAGGAGGATAAACGATACGGAAAAGATTGAGCAGAGATTCCTTACTCTGTACATGGAGGGATTACCTATAGCAGCCACAAACTCCACTTACAACAGGAAGAAGACTGATGGCGGATTGGGTTTGATTGCGGACATGCAGGCGATATTAACATGGTCTTTCGGCTGGGAAGACCAGAATCAGGCTTTACCTACAAAACGATGGAATTCGTAGAGGAAGAGCTGAAGCAGCTTGTGGATCAGGTTTTGGTTGACAAGCAATCAAACACTACACACACCACAAAAAGCCAATAAGTCCAATTGAGAAGTGAAGAAACTCAAGAAAGACTTGAATAAATAGAGATAGTAAGTAAGCTACTAGTGTTATCATTTATTTACTAATTATGACCCTATGAACTTTCAAGAAATGAACACTAAAGATCTCCTACAGCTTTTTTCAAAAAGAATGGAAAAATTCGAGAACATGAAGGCTAAAGAAAAAGAGCTTGGAGGTGGTAGTTACTTCTCTTCTCTCGCATGCATGAACAGAAAAAAGCTTGATACACTTTACAAAAATGGATCTCTTGAGATCCCTTACTAACGAGATGTATGAAGAACTGAAGATGAGAGGAGTTGAGTGCTAAAAAGTCCTTGAATTCCGACACATAATCTCTAAAGTATTCATTACTTTGTACACCACCGTCCCTACATACTACGGTGGTTTTTACAGAAAAAAATCTGACTGTTTAGGGTCAGATTTCTTATTTTTGATTTACTTTTTTTCTATAACTTTCTGTATCGTTCATAAAAATCACTCCTGAGGAATCCTTTGCGTGGATACCGTATACTCAATAGATGGTAGATCTCAACTCCTGTATTTTTTTACCAACAATTTTTCATCGCTCAGTCATATTGCATCAGCTCGTTATATCCGTTGATGAAGACTTTTACTTGATCTCCAAGCTCTACATCATAGAAGAAAGTATCAGCTACGGAAATAGTAAATTCTGAAATCTGATTTTTATGCTCATTGAGGTAGGTCAGTTCATCCTCGTTAGATTTATTCTCCTCAAGCAATCCGAAAAGAGCAATAGATTCATCTGCTTTATGTGTTCAGACGCTATTGGTGATATTTTTTAGCATCAACAATAAGTTTTGTCTTATCTATCGTGTTCCCCTCAGGATCGGTAGTATCATAACGAAAATCTTTATAAAGCGGTCATTCTGTTCTCTTTCTTCAGATGTTTTTTTCCTATTTTTTAGGGTATCTCCAATAAGAAGAACATCTACCCCTCTCTCACGAGACTATTGAGCACACTAGAAAAAAATTGCCTTTTCTCCTACTTCTAAACTTACAGTAGCTCAAACCTCACAGTCTATCGTAAAAGGAAGCTGTGATTTTTTTGGTTTTGCTCTGCAAAAAGTTCCTTAACCACATCCTCGAGAGGAGCGTTTGTCCGCTTTTTTTGCTGCTATAGTCAGCCTTTTTCTAACAGTACCCACCAGCTCTCAGCGATAATTTCCACCTCTGTAAAGTTTGCTTCAACGCCACGAATTACTCAGCTTAAGAGTTCGTATTCTACACCATCTATTAATTCGGTAATTCTAAGGGGTCTCCACATTCTGAGGAGCTCTTTTTGATATAAGAGCTTTTCTGCATCAAGGGTTAGCTTGACCTGACTTACTCAATTCAGCTTCAGCTCACAAGAAAGTTCTAAAATATCTTCAATCTGAGCGATACACTCTTTTTGTCATATAAATAGAGGATAAACATTAGAGCATCACATTAGCAAAATAAATTTTAACCTCAAAAAGCGGACTGGAGTCCTCCATAGAGTGAAGAAACTAAAAATCTTTGCTCTCCTTTAATCGTAGGTCGTTGAGAACCAGAAACTCTGCTTGCTAGGATATTCTCACCATTTTTGGTTGCTGTTCTTTTTTTGTGCATCAATAATGATACTATCTCCTGCTTGAGCTGCAACATCCAGAGCAAAAAAATTTCTTTCACCACTGTATTCTTAAAAAGGAGCATGAATCTCCTTTTGGATATCAATAGCAATTCTTAATGGAGCTTCCATATTCCCTTCTCCTTTACAGAGAATAGCCTTACTCTGGATGTTGAGTGGCTTTCATAGTTTAACTCAAGCTTGAATCCTCCATAAGTTCACTCCTTCCCTGTCACTACTTTTTTTCTTCAGAACTAAAGAGTCTTGCATCTTCTGCTTCTAGTACCACTCTAAAAAGTTCTTCAGTCTCCATCAATATAGTCATACTCGTCAGTATCATATTCAATTGGAGTCTTAATCTTTACAGGAATTATTCGTTCACGATCCTGCTCGTCTACTACAACAAAAGACTTAAATTCAGTTTTCCCTCCTTGTTCTTGAAGGACAAAGAGCTGATCAAGCCAATCCATTGCTTTGCTTGCTCATGCTCTTGAGTGAGTGAGGATTATCCCTTTGATTTCTATTTTTCTTCCCCTCTGAAAAGTAGGAGAAAGCCTGATTCCGTGTCTTCAGTCTATCTTCTTGCTTTCATCTGAAGTATTGAGCTTTCTCCATTCTACTTCTGCGAGAACTTCTCGTTCTGCAGTAGTCTTATTCAGTTCTTGTCCGTTATACTTAAAGCTTTTTACCTATCATACTCTTTTACCAAAAAAAGAAATAAAAATCTGGTTTATCTCAGCTTTCGTCTTTGCCTATCCAAGAACTCCTCAGCATCAAAGACGCTCTGCACATTGATGGTATTATTCTGCTCAATATGTCTAGAATTATCGGTAGTAAATCAACCTTGGGCAAACCCTCTTGTTCTTATTTTTTTCCAGCTGATTGAAGGTATCAGCAAACTTGCTTGTCATCCACGCTGGAGCGACTCGCTCATTCTTATGAACTACGCCTGCAATTTCGCTATTTGCACCACTTCCAGTAAATCCTCCGATTGCAAACCCTCTACCACCTCTGAGCTGAGCTTGTTTTAGCAAGTGCCGTCTCAATCTGAGCAATCAGACTTCTATACTCGTTCTTAAGTTTTTCCAAGATTCTTGATCTGCAGATTAGTGGTATCGTTGGAGAGCTGGTTGAATTTCTTATGAACATCCTCTTCTAGTCTGATTTTTTCTTCCTTTTTGCTGTTCTAGTTGGATTCTCTCTCTTCCGAGTTTGAGAATGAGTTCTTGCTCTTCCAAAGAATAGTTTTTAAGATTCTCGTCTGATATGAGTTTTTGGACTTCCGCAGATGAAGCAAATTTTTGGTCTTGAAAAGAATTTGTAAATTTCCATTTCTCTTTCCATCCTCTTTTTTTCCTTCTCAAATTCCTCTTGCTTCTTTTTTTCTGTTGCTGTTCAAAGTCATAGATTGCCTTTTTCTTCAGGGTTGAGCTCTGCTCTTTTTCTTTTCCTTATCAATTACCGATTGATCTAGTCCGAGTTTATCCACTGATCCATTGACTGCTTTTTAGACTTTGTTCTACGGTTAATTGTTCCTTAAGAACCTCCAAAATCGCTTGCTTCTCTTTCAGCCTTTCTCTGCCATATTCACTTGTTGCCGTCTCAAGTTCCTGTTGAATTTTCTTTAATTCACTTTGTGCGGTGCTGAGATCAGCTGTTTTGAAAAGTTCCTCAATTTCGCTGTAAGAAAGCTTCTGATCCTTTTTTATTTTTGAGTTTCTTTTTTTAAGATCAATCAAAGCTGACTTCCCCTTGCTGAGCTTTTTCTTCTAGGTCTTTGGCTTTTTCTACCTGCGACCTCAAAAAAATCCCTCTTTATCAGTCTTTTTCTTGTTTTTCAAAATTTTCTATTAGTTTTTTTATATTTTATTTCCAAACCTCTGATCTCATCTCCAAGTTTCTCGTAATATTTTCTGACCTCTTCAGCAGTTTTGCTGAATCTCTATATTTTTTTGTCTGCATCTTCTGCGTCTTTGAGGGATTTTTCAGTCAATCCATCACTTCTTTCAGCTTTTTCTGCTTTTTAGAGGTTCATGATGAACCTCCACCGCTTCCACTTTTATCTTCTAAAGTTGTATTAACCTGCTTTCCTAATACATCTGTTTGAGATAAGAGGTTATTGAAGTCTTCCTGACCTTCGTTTCTATTTTTGCAATTGTTGATTGAGGACTTCATATTCTGCCTGAATTTGGTTTTGTGCTTTTTTTACTCATGGTATCCATGAAAAGTGTCTCTAAAATCCAAAGCCAATTGAGCCCCAAAAACCTGATCGGCTTTTTCTTTTGATTTTTGGATTTTGTCTATTGTTGGTTGTAAAAATGCCAGCTCATTTTTTTAATTGTTCAACACTTTTCGCAGCCCCAAAAGCTTTATCCGCAATTTCTTGCAGTGCCTGCAGTTTTTTTGTTGATTGCTAAGTTTAGAATTATTTATTTCTTCTATTTTTTTGCTCTCGCTTCTTCCAAACTCATCGTAGTTATCCCCTGTGCTGTTGTGAGTTCTTTGTTTTTTCTTCTAACTCTTTGAGCTTTTGTTGATATTCTTCTGCCGTGATAGCACCTCCTTGATATTCCATTGTAAGTTTAGCCATCGCTTCCTTATTTGCATCAATTTCTTTTGTAGATCACTATAAGATTTACCTAGATGTTTTGCATAAAGTTCTTGGCGTTGTCGTTCGGTTGTCACACCAAATGCAGCTACTGCTACAGCCCCCAAAGCAGCAGCAATACCCAAAACAGGTAAAGCGGCAGCACCAAGGGCAGCTCCCATTATTGCGGCTGCACCAGCAAGGGCGGTAACTCACTCCAATAGCTCCTCCTACAACTCCTACAAAAATAACAATTGCTTTGGTGAGTTCTGGATGAGCGACAGCCCGTTCCTTAACAGATTCCACAATAGAAGCCATCCACTTAAAAAAAGCCCGCCTGCTTCTCCAGTAAATAGGCTTCAAATCGCTTCTCCTAGGCTATCAATAGAGTCTTGAAGATTAGACCATGCCCCCATCATGGTATCAGACTGTTTTTTCCATCAAATTCGCAAATTTCCCTCATTCGCTACTCATTGTCTGGAAAGCCTTCTCTACATCAGCAAATCAGATTTTTTTCCAGCTGATACCATATCTTTGATTTTGCTTTCAGCAACTCCCATATTCTTCGCTAGTTCTTGGATGATTGGAACACCAGCATTGATGAATTGTTTAAGATCGTTCCTGTAAGCTTAGTTGCCGACTTTACTTGTCCGTAGGCATATGCGACTTGTTCTATAGGGACAGACAATCCAGCAGATACATCTCCAAGAGCTTTAAGTGTTGGGATAATTTTATGAGCCTCTATTCCATAGGCAAGAAGCTGTTTTTGCTGTTTGTCTTACTCCTGTTAGCTCAAATGGGGTATTTGCAGCGAAATCTGAGAGATCTTGCAACATTTTTCTCGCTGCTTCAGCACCTCCGAGCATAGTTGTAAAAAGCAACATCCGCTTGCTGGAGATTTCCAGCGAGTATAGGCTCGTCATGCTGCAGTACTGAGAGCTTTCGTTACTCCGAGTCCAACGAGTGCCTTGAGTCCTCCTCAGAGGGATTGCTGGAGCTTACTTCCAGCTTTTTCTCCTGCATTCCCTACTTTTTTTGCTCAATATCTTTAGCAAGTTCGCTTGTAGCTTGCTTTTTGGTCAAGTCCCTTTTCTATTCATTTCCCGAGTTTTTTCTCCTGCAATATCTCCTCACTGCTTGATCTGATTTTGAATATCTCTCGTGAGTTTTTTTCTATGCTTCAGTTTTTCTAGCTTGAGACCAACTCCAAGTTCTCCGATATTTTACCATACTTACTATAAAAAAAGCTAAAAATTCTTATTGTAAGCTCATTGTTTTTTTCTGTTCAATCTCAAGGTCAAATATTTTTCTCAAAAGAACACAAAAAAAGTCTATTTTTCTCTTGCAATTACAAGAAAAATAAATATATTTATATTGTAATGATTTATTGTATAGCAATCCAATATGAGCAAAATTGAAAAACTTCTTGCAAAATACAAGCAAAACCCTGAGAGCATCAGCGTGAGAGAAATGATTACCATACTCAAACACAATGGCTATATAGGAGTTAATGCTGAAGGAAGCCATACAGTATATAAAAAGAGTGAGTAGCTGAGCATATTACTCTAGCCATTCACAATAACAAACTCAAATATGGTTATGCAACGAGATTCAAAAAATTTTTATATCCTGATGATTAAAAAAAGATGAACTACAAATACAAAAGGTAAGGTATACACTTACACCATTGAAGAACTCGGAAAAATTTGTTGAAGGAATTGAAAGTGATTGGATTCGTATCACTTGTGAGGAAGTCGGACTCAAAAGTGAATTTCTTAAAGAAGATTTACAAGATGTCTTGAATTTCTCAAGCTCTATATCAATATGAGTCTTGAGGAGGATTATACAAGTGAGGAAGCAATTTCAGTATTGGGAAAAATTACAAAGCAAAAATTCATTGGCTTGGAAAACAAAAAGATGGTCAAGTATGGGTAAAGGTAGTATGTAGGGAGCAAATTACAATCAAAAAAAACATCCAAAATCTGATTTGCAGAGATTGCTCAGTCAAGAACTTCCTCATTTGATTTCTGCACAAAAGGTAGACCAAAAAAACTGAGACTTTTCAGATCAGAATGACGCCATCAGAAAAACAAGATCAGCACCCTTGCAAAAAATCAGGTCTCAATATTTCAGAATACCTCATCAAACAAGCTCTTGTTGCATAGCTTTCTAGTAGTTCCCAAAAATCTTTCTAGTAGATTTTTATATACAAAAACACTGGCTCCAGTCTAGTGTTTTTGCTTTCTAGTTAATTTTTTTCTTTTACAAAAACACGGCCGCAATGACCGTGTGCAAAAATTTTAAAAATTGGCCTAATAGTTCCGAACTGTTTTTACTCAATTTTCCCTGAGAACCTAAGAGCCCTAGCAATCATAAGACTTGCGTGATACCTCTTGACTGGCTCATCAAGACCGACTTTTGCTCTTGATGATACCTTGATCAACTGCGATGTCAGGAATGAGTTCCTCTTGAGAAGTTCTACCATATAAAGCCACAAAGATCATCTTGAGGAACCATCTCTTAGTAAGAGGTCCATTCACTGAGCTTACAACTCAGAGTTCAAGAGCTTTCTGGATTGCTTTATTATCGTCAAACTCATTATGGAAAGCTCTCATAACCATAAGAACGGCGTGGAGCTTGATCAATGCTTCATTAGGCAATTTACCGTTCCAGATATTCATCTCCACCATTTTTTTCGCTATCTTTGGAGTCTACCACTACCTCAGGCGTTGCATTCTTCTTGTCTATGATGGCTACGATGGAGTAAAGCCACTTTTGTTTGTCAAAAAGGAGTGTAAAAGAACCCCTTATCACCCCATCACTCAGTCCAAGAGTTTGGATGATGATATTTTTCGTTATCAATACCAGTCAATGCAAACAGATGACCAGCATTTGCGTCCTTATCTGGAGTTAGCATATGACTCACTCCAGTCTGGTGCCATCTGATATACCTTGCTCAAGTATAGCACATGTGTTTTTTACTGAGGGCTAGCCTCACTTCAGCAGGAGTGGAACAGAAATAATAACCCTGAATGTATCAGAGATCTTTCATCAATTTTAGAGCTCAGCTCATACTCCAACCATTCTTCCCTCCATCTGGAATAATACCATTAGCAATCGCCTCCTTTCGGATCTTCATTGCATCGAGCTGAGTCTTTGAGTCAAACCAGTCAGCCTCATTTTCGGCTTTGGTTATTCCAAAGACTGAGCAGGCTCACTCTGAACCTTGATCCAAAATCGGTGTATTATTATACACGATTTTTTCAGGAAGATCGGCTTCTCCAGTATACTCTTCCATAACTGTAGCATATCCAGGTATATGCAGATAGTCCTCTTGGGTAAATCATTCGGTGTCGTTGCTAATCACGACATTTGTTAGTTCTTTTTCATCCATTTTTAGTAAGAATAGAGAATAAAAAAATCAGATTTATTTTTACTTTTTTTCTTCGGATTTATCTACTCGAGATCTCCGAAGAAGCGTGTATTGACCCACTTTGTGATGATGTTCAATACTGGGATCGCTAGCCCTACCGCAAGGACTTTTGTCTCTCATTCTAGCCCTCAAAGAGAGCTGAGGAGAAATGCTACACCAGCATTAAAAGATTTGCCAACAGAGCACTCTAAATGCTTTGTTTTTGCCATAATTGTTTCATGATATATCTTGTAAAAAAATAAAAACTATCTGATAGCTCTCTCTCAATTTTTGATACCATAGATTGCTGTAACAAATTCAGTATCTCTCACTTTTTGAGCTTCTATAAATTCTTTTCTTTGCTCGCCTAATGCTTTTATTGTGATCTGCTACTATGCCATTGATAGACTGCAGAAAATAGATAATCAAGAACACGATACATCCTAGTGACACGAGCATAAGGAACATAAATACCCCTCTCTCACTACCTGTCAGTGAATGGAGAGCATTACCTGTAGCTTTAATTTCGTTTTCTAATGCCATTTTTTTATGTAAGTATTAAGAATTAAAATGCTGAATTGAGTCTTTACAGTGGTTTTTGTCTAGGGTATCTAAGAGCTTAACGATAATAACTCAAAGACAAGTCAGAGTTCAGGTTTCTTGGTTTTTCCCTAAGACTGAGCTGATAGTCTCTTGTACTTTGCCAAACTTATATCAGCTCGAAGTGATCAAGCAGCGATTGAAGAGATCACGGCACACTGAGTTCCCTATCTGGTCTATTCAGATGGCCACAGAGCGGAAGATACCTCAGAGGTATCAGAGCCCCTTCTTGCTTGCTGAGTTCCCACAAGGAACAAAAACCTGAATCAGATTTCTCCTAGTGTCCATAGGGAGCCCCAGCGGTAGCAATACCACCGCCAGAGCTAGGGCTACGAGGAGCAGTATGAGGCTATGCAGAAGCTTCTTCATTTTTTGGTTTTTCAGCAAATAAAGCCTCTACCTCAGGGGGAAACTTAATTCCAGCATCCTTCCATTTTTGGTATTCCGAGCTAGGAAGGTATCCCTTGACATCTGTAATATCAATATGTGAGAGGTAAGTAATACCGTCTTTGGTTATGGTCTGACTCTGAGAGTATGCAAGCCTGACAGCTACGAGCTTATCCCTAAGCTCTTGACTGGAAAGGATGAGAGAATAAGGAATCTCAAAGGTAACATAGTGTGGCTCTTTAGGGGTATTAGCCTCTAGCCGAGCCTCGTATTCTGAGCGATCTACTACTTCAGCAGATTCTCATTCTGATAGGATTGGATCGAGATCAGTAAATCCTACGACTTGTCCGTTTTTGGCAATTTTATACATTGTATCATTATTGGATGTAAAGATTGTAATTCATTGTTGCGGTATATCACGATGTATGCCAAGTATAGAGTTTAAGTGTAATTTCTCACTTAGGAAGAATGAAATAACACTCAACATAACCATCACTATTCCTGGAAAGAGTCTGAATTTTTACTCAATTATGCCAGACTTCAATCCAAGACAAAGAGTTACTTCAAGAATAATTTGAACTTAAAGAATAAGCCATTTTACAAAGAGAAACCCTCGGCGATCTGAATTTTTTTTCTTCTGTTGAATTTCCCTCTTTTGATCCAGAGAAAGCAACCGTGACTGGTCACGCTCATAAAACCTCCTCCTCTTTCCAGCTCCTATCTGTATGATACCCAAAAATTGTAAATTCTCACTTCCCACCAATAGCAACCGTTTTTCTACAATAAAGTGTCCTTGCTAGTGATTCTCACGGCTTAGCAGATATCTCCCAGCTGATATCAATATCACACCCTAGATAATAGGTGCTATAATTCTCTGAGTTCCCCTGGATATAGAGTTCTAGAACATCAAGCATTTTTTTCTTGACGGTGGTTGTACTACTAATCTCATTGGTAGTGTTGTATGCATAAGTTGCTAGCGTCTGGTCTCATAGTCTTATTAGGAAGCCTCATCTTGAGCTTCCTCCTCAATTCTGATTTTTCCAATTACTACATTTAACTTTAATCTTGACTGTTAGTTCGTCGGCAGGAGATACAATTTCAGTGATTGCATTCTTGGGAAACCCATTAGCAAAGTTATATCTATCAGGGAGCGTCCGTTTTTTTTGCCCTGAAAATGAAGAACCTCAAAGTCAGAAAATTGCATTTGCATACCATCACTGACTATTACATACGACATTTGCATAGGTCTTATTCTGCTTCCCCTCATCTTCTACACAGATAACACCATATCCTAATGATGGATTTTTTTAGAGACTCAAATACAAAAAGTAATTACTTCCGTTTACTGTTCCGCCTTGCTGTTTGAGAACTATGATGATAAACTCATCTTTCACAACAGAAACCTCTTTTGAGAGCGTAATAGTTTTCATCTGATAGGCAGTAGTGATTTCGCTATACCTTACACTACCAGTAGCCAAAACTTCATTACCTACCACAAATTCTAATCATAGCGAGCTAACTTTCTTTGCTTTTCTGATTTCTACTTCCAAGTTCTGACTTGGCTCTCATACTTTTTAAGATAGAGCTCTAAAAGTATTGAAAGAGACTCCAGTAGATACCCTAGGAATATGAATCTCTTTTTGTCTGATTAGTTTTTTTCAGATCGGACAATCTGAAGCCACTTCAGAGGCAAATGGCAAGTGATATTCATAGGCTTCATCATTCTCTTTGAATGCTTCAGCTACGATAGCTTTTTATTCAGAGGTGATCAGGAGTACCAGCCTCCTCTAACTTCTCGACCTTCTCCTCAGCTTGGGATACCTTCTCCTCTAGGGTAGTGGTTCTCTGAGATACAGAATCCAAAGCAGGAAGATTGATCTCTTTTCTATGATCTACCACCTCTCCACTAGAGATCTCATATAGCTTCAAAAAAATTCTCATGACTTGGCCACTCAGGTGTTGCCTTGATTTCGCCAATATCAAACCCCTTTGCAAAGTTTGTGCTTCCTGATTGATCTGCAATCAAAGTAGGATCCACAATCAGACTTTCTTTGATTTCAATATAAATCTTTGTTCCCTCTACAGTCTGAAGATTTTTCAAGCTTTCATGTAAATTGGAACTGAGCAAGAAAAAGTCTGATTTTTGGATAGGATAAAGTTGGCCTCTTGCAGAGGATCACCGCTTCAGCAATTTCAGATCCAGCAGAGAGTTCTCCTTTGCTTTTTATCAAAAATAAAATCTGATTTTTTTCAGGAGTCCACCTTTATTCCCCAGAGCCCATTTTTCGTAGCATAGAGTAGTCATAGTCTGAATTGAGCTGAGTTTTATTGGAATCTATCATTGAGGTTCTTCTAATGCTTGCCATCGCATATCATGTATAGAAAAATAAATCCTTTTTTTCCGTGATAATAAAAAGCTCTTTTGCAAATAAAGAGCTTAAAATGCGGCAAATTTTGCCGTTTTTTTGGAAAAAAATTATTATCTATTGCCAATCAGTAGGTCTATCAAGAGCAATCCATTGGGTTGGATTCTGAGGATCTTTAACCATTACAGGGTTTGGAAGCTGAGCTATTCTGAGCTGTTGTTCTTGTATAATTTGTTTAATCTGGCATATCTTCTTAAGAGCATGTCCTTTCCTCCAGGAGGAAAGAGTACCATAAATTCCTTCTGAGGATAGTCACCTCTGACGAGCTTTTACTGCAGGAGCTATATCATTATCTCCAGTGATAAGTATAGCTTTTTTTCGTATTTGTTTTTTGCGGCATCTCTATAGATAGCTAGAGCCATATTTACATCTGATTTTTTTCTCCTCGTAAGTCTTATATTGAATACTAAAATAATTTTTCCCTTGTGGTCCTAGATAAGTATTCATTGTAGCTTGAAAAGAAGGAGGAGTTATTCTTTCTCTTGGATTTTTATCAGTAATCGTTCTATAAACCAATTGAAAGTCTCACATAATAGGGTTAATACCTGCATATTGTGTCAATGCTTGCATATATATTTTATGCTTTGCTTCTCACTGAGTATCTCCTGGATATACAGCAGTAAAATACCTTATCCCTACAATAGTATCATCCTCCTTTAGATATTGCTCAGCTAAGGCTCTATAATTGAGCCAGTAGTATCTTTTCCCATACTTTGATTTCAGAGAACGACTTACATTGTAGCCGTCTATATAGACCATAACTTTCATATCCTTTTTTTACAATAAAACCAAAACCCCTGCCGAGGCAGGGGTGGCAGATAGCATTGCAACCATTACTAGTTGCCCACTACCTCTTCGTGTAAGATTAGTATACACAAAAAAACGCTAAAAATGCAAGACTTTTTGTCAATAGAAAAAGCAAGATTTTAATCTTGCTTTTTCATTGGGATTTTAGTCAGTTGGCTTTTGCCCAAATCCATGCACCATTATCATTAGATGCAAAACTAAATGGACTGTTTCCAACCCTCCATTTTCTCTTCACATTGAGGAATGAGAGGACAATACTACCAGTAAGATTAGTATCTACTAGATAGAATTTTTTTCAGGCTTTGGAGCTCCTACCTGAGGGATAGTCTCAATAATTAAGGCCAATCTTGGAGCATCTCCATCTTGGATCTTTTTGCCCAAGGATTTTTCTCTTTCCAGTGGTATCATCCACTTCTGCGAGTCCCATAAGGGTTTTTAATACTGCTGGCTCAAACATTTCAAACCAGTTTCCCTTAACCGTAAAGGATGGAGCTTGGGATCTATAGATTACTCCATTATCATCCACCTTTTTGTGGTTCAGATTCACCTACTCCGATTTCAATCTGTAGATCAGTAAGACTTGCCATTCTCTGCTTTGTTAAAGCTTCAATAGCGGAAATAACTGCAGGTGCATTAGTAAGATCTACTGCGACTTCTGGAATTGTAGAATCCATAGGAGCCACAAAGAGTTTAGCTGCTCTATAGGCAAGAGCATTTTTGTTAGTTGCTGCCATAGTAATTATTCAGTTTCTAAAGTAAAAAAATGTAGCCAAACGGCTTCAGAAGCTCTTTTATATCCTCAGTAGCTTCGATCTGAGTTCCTGCTTTATGCAGTTCTCCTTTGATAATCGTATCTCTTTTCAGGACGATCACTTCAGGAGTTTTCTCGTTTTTGCCCATTATATCATGTAGCGAATATAAAAAAATCTTTAACTCTGATATTTCTGCCTTTTTCATCCACCATACCAGGAGAGCCTCCAGCTTCAGTGATACTATAGACCTCAGCTCAGAGGTCAGTATTTTTCGCTGCAGAGGAGCTCAGCAAAACCCTCAGGAGAAGAAAAAAAGCTGATTGTCTGATACCTTGCTTCCCTCAGCTGAGAGCTGGCACCTCAAGATGGCAATCTTGCTTACTTCAGATTCTACCGTTGGTGGGAGAATTGAGCATTGCAAGACCATTGCTTTTTGGCTCTTGTAGTGGAGCTTCAGCGAGAATTTTTGCTCTTTTGAGTGGCTCTAGGAGTGGGCTGCTTATGGATTGTATCAGACTCTGGATTTTTTTCCCAAGAGTTCTTTTGTGTCTATGATCATTCGCTGTTTAGTTCATCAATTAAAGTATCAAAGGCCTCCATAATAATCTCCTCGCCTTTCTCTATGAGTTCCGCATTTGTCCTGGCAACCATTCCAGCCCCCACACCTTTATAGAAGGCTTTTCCCTTAGGCTTGTGATAGGTGTATTCTTTCCCGTGTACTCCATATTCCACATAGATGGCATATGGAGTTTCGTTCTTAATCTCACCAATCACACTTTCTCACTCTCTCCTTGTTGGGAGTTTTTCCATATTCCCAACAAGTGTTTTGGTATCTTCAGGAGTTTTTTTCTTCGATCAGCTCTTTTGCGAGATCTGTCAGTTTATCTACCGTAGCAAAAGTCACTTCCGAAACCTTATCTTCATAACTCATTACTATGTTTTCTGACAAATAAAGTCATACTTTCTACGACTCCATTGGGGAGACGATAGACTGCTGGAGCTCTTATGAGTTGAAAGATCCCAATACTTCCCAAATCAGGATCCTTCAGCTCAATCTTTTGCTCAGTTTTCAATTCCTGGATAAAAACCCCTCCAAAAACTACAGTCAGCCTTCAATGTTCTTCTTCTTGAGCAATATCCCCTTGTTCAAGTTGTAGACTATCTCTCATCAAAGAAATCACAGTCTAAGTCTTCATGGAGAGTATATTTTTTTCCACTTCTCTGAAGTCCTCAGTAACAACTTCTCTCTTATAGATACTGCACTTTTTATCATAGAACATTGCTTAGAAACAAGAATTAAAGCTGGTATTTATGGATGGTTTGCATAACCTGTTCTCTCACGGGTGAGTTTTCTCTGAAGCTGATTGTCCTAGGTCACATCTTGTAGGATGCAACATTGCTTCAGAAGCCCTGACCAATCATCAGAGCTTGCTCAGTAGCATAGGAGATCATTGCATCCTTTAGATCCTCAGGAAGCTCTTCTGGATTATATCCACTTGTGATTTTTTTAGTGTCATGATTGGATAGAAGTTCACTTTCCCTCAAACAAAAGCACATCCTTTTTATCTCAAAACCGTCTTTGTGGTGAGCGATTCTCCTTGCTCATTTTTAGCAGAGGCGATATTGAGAAGCGAGTATTGACTTGATACCATGTTCCCCTTTGCCAGATCTGATGCAGGAGAAAAACTCACTTCTCTTTCCTTTTTTCCAAAGGAAGCAATCCACAAAAGAGTCTTTCCGTAGAGTCAACGACTGCTTTTTAGGGTCTCATCTTTTGACTTTTGGGCAGAAAGGCTTGATTTCATCTTTAGATATGAAGGTCATTATCAGAGAGATAAAGAGTAAATTATTCAGCATTTGGGACTTCTATTCCATTGGCTTCAGCAAGAGCGATGAAATCAGCTTTCTTGCTAGTGCCTTTTGGAATTTCAACCCCCTTATTTTTGAGGAGTTCCACGAGTTGTGGTACGGTCACTTTCTCCCATGGAGAATTTTTGACTAGGTTCCTCTACTGGAGAAGATCCTATGCTTGCTACTGCATCTTCAACAGTCAATGGGATCTCCTTGAAAAGATGAGAGGGGAGTCTGATTTGACTCACCAACTCGTCTCCTGGTTCTAGTTCAACCGCTGGAGCATATGGAAAAGCACTCACTTTCGTGGGATGCTGTCCAATATACTGGTATTTTTCTTAATAATACTACACTCATTTTTTTACAGATGATTAGAAGATAAAAGACTATTGGCAGTTGTATCCTACCGCTACAAAGTTTTTACCTTCAATCTTATCGTTAATATGAGCCATTCCCCATCTTGCCAATGCTTCTAGGATTGTAGATACCGCGAAGTCAGCATCATCATTTGTCTTAATTTCTCCAAATGATCCAGACTGAATCACTCTAGGATCTACTGCAATAACCGTTCCCTGAGTATTCTTAGACTTCGTCTTAGATACTTTTTCCATCAGCATCAGTCAGAGGCAAAAATATCGTAGCTTGTACAGAAGACATATGATCCTGCTCCAATATCAATTACCCCCTTAGCAATAGTTGAAACTTGTCCATTTTTTTAGAGGCATTTTTTTGAAGTCTTCAGTCTTTCTGTAGGCATTGTAAGCCTTACTATTCATAAGATAAAAACATTGCTCCAGGAGTAGATGCAGAAGTCACCAATGCACTGAGGTCAAAGAGTGAGTTCATGTCAGTAATTGTTCCGACATCCAGGCTAGATTTTGCTCCGCCGTGGAGCCCAATTGCTCTGAGCCCTTTACCAAAGTTATATCTAGCATTGGTCGCATAATCAGACAAAGCACTTACATCGTCCTCCTTCAGATTTACATTTCCATTTTTAGTATCATCTGAGTTCACGATAGCAATTGCAACCGTCTTGAGGATCGCTCTCTTAAGTCTTGCCAAGAACAAGGCCTCAAGCTCAATGATACTATAAGCCAAAAGATCCGCAGACAATACGATATTGCTATAGATCGTATTTGCCTTTAATCTCTACGCTAGCTGAGTTTGCATCTTGCAATCCTTCCTTTGCCTCTCTAAATTTAGAAGTTGGAGTTGATTCGGTTTTTTACGATAGCTTCCCCTCTGTCCCAATGATAGGGATTTTGGTTACTTGACTTGCAAGTGCCTGAGCAAAAAGGATTAAACATTTTTCAAGAAGTTTAACTCTGCGTCATCTGAAAGGTCAATCAGTGATGCAACAGTTACACTCTCAGGCACAAACTCAGCAGCTGCACCAGCTTTACTGGTCACATTGGTTACTGAATTTTTTCCTGAGCGTCTTTGCTTCCTCAAGCTCATTATTAAGCTTCTGTTCAATTTCCTCGTCTGAAAGTTCCTGCTTTACGAGGTTGTTATATCTCGTTACCAAAAGCAAGTTGTCTCATGTCCAAATCCTTAAAGTTTTTTTATTCAAGAGATTTGTTCTAATCATTTCTAAGATATTCATGTTTCTTATGCAAAAAAAGAATAAAAGTCAGACTTATTGTCTGAGGATCCTAGTAACATTTGCCTTGAGCTGTTCTAATCTCTTAGCGTCAGTTCTATTCTCCTTGAGATCTGTTGGTTTACAGATCTTTTTGTTGAGTGAAGTAGTCAAGCCTCTCTTGCAGTTCAGACTTCTCTGTTTTGAGAGCCTGATTTTTCTGATTGCAAAGTCTCAATCTGCTTCTTAAGGACAATCTCATTTGCCTTCAAATTCACGAGCTCTTGTGAGCTGTTCGTTTGCGGCTCTGGATTACCTTGTGGAGGAGTTTGCTCTTTTTCAGAGTCTTTGTCCTCCTGTTCCTCGTCTCCCTCATTTTCAGAAGGGTCAGATTCTTTTTCTCCATCGTCCTCATTCTCAGAGTCTTTAGGAGGAGTATCATCATCGGCTTCGGGAGTTCCACCCTCATTTTTTTCAGATGGTTTTTCGCCGTCTTGATTTGATTTTTTTCTTCCTGATTTTTCTTCCTTTCCAGGAGCTTCAGGATCATCTTGCTCTACAGCTTCATTCAGTTGCTCTGCACTGAAGTCTTCTTTGGCTTCTTCCATACTATTCTTGATCACTTTTTACTTCAGCATTTGCATTAGATCCAAGGGTTACTACTGACCACTCAATGAGCTGCACTTTCTATGTCTTTCCTGGTATTCAGCAATCTTATTTTTCCAAGGCATCCCAGATATATCCAAAGTTTCTGCCCTCGTCAATGAGCTTATCTACTAGAGTATCAAGCATTTCATTGTATGCTTCATAGCTTAGCTCTTCACCAGTTTCACGATGCCTATAGACAATCACAAGAGGAATATGTCCAGTGCTAATATCGCTTGTAAGACCTCTTGATAACCTCTTATCAGTATAGTCATCGTAAGCATATCCAGTAGCTCCGAGATACTTCCTTCAGTTCTCGTCAGTCTTGATCTCAATACTGAGCGTCTTTCCGATAGGCTCGTTTATATTGTGCTGATAAAGCACCTTTCCGCCGTATTCGTTGAAGAATTTCGTAAGTCCTCAAGACTTATTCCAAGCCTCTAGTTCAATGACATAGCCATTATGATTTTTCTGATTCATCAGAAATCTCAGCCTCTAAATAGATCGCTCCTTCAGGGATTCCCTCAGGCTTGGAACTATTCTCTACAGCAGTGACCTTCCCTCTAGAAAAATCCACCATGCTCATTGATATAGGCTTTGAGTTCCTTCTTATTCATCGCCTTGACTTCTTCAGCAGGACGAAGATTGAAGGTGCGTCCGCTATGATTGCGGAGGAGTTGGAGTAATTCAGATTTTTTCATCTTGGTTTATTGATTATTAACTAAATCAGATACTTGCTCTTTGGTTACAATCTCTCTTTGTTCAGCCTTGAAGAAGTTATCAAGGACTTGTTGAGGATCTGTAATATAGGTTGGTACAAAGCGAAAGTGCATATTCTCAGGCATTTCGTACACTAATTCAGAGAACTCTCTGCGGAGATCATTTGCCAATCTCTCTGCATGCCTCTTGATCTTCGCATTCACGGAGTTCATCACAGCTTTCAGTTCTGCTTGAGAGCCTCAGTTTCTCATATATCCGAGCCCTCTCATATCAAGCCCAATACTCATACTCAGCATATTAGAGTTGTATTCCCTTGCCTCTAGCCCTGAGATAATTCCCTGAGAGCTATCAATGACCGTGATATTCTCAATTCCATTGGCCGCCAGAGGTTGGCCTTTATTTTTCTAGGCCTCAATACTTGAGGATTAGACTCTTTTCAAAAGCATCTAAGTCTGATTTTTGTCAGGTTATTATTCATAGCAAAGACGATATTTGGAAGGGCAGAATTTTTATAGAATACAATTCACTCTTGCCTTGAGGCTTGGTCGAGGATGGCATCATCTATCGCTCCATTGAATTTGGCAATACCATATCATCTTCTATTCACTGACGGTTTTATAAAGTGTCTTAACATAGCTTTTCCAGCTTTTTGTCAGTTGTGATACAGGATTTCGTCTCCATCCTTTTCCATACTGGATACTGATCCTTCTTGGATCTAAGAGTTCCAATCTTTCAGCATAGCCCTTGTCTGATACCTTGATTGGAGCAAGGATTTTTCATTCAGCAGCAGACCTCATACAGGATAGAAAAAGTAAATATAGCTAGAGAAGTTATCATTCCCAAAAGATTGCCTTTGGCATCACGGAGGATCTGTTTTGCTAGTCAGCTTTTAACCTCCTTTCCTTGATCATCTACAATATCTACATACTGGATTGCTTCGTGGAGCATATCAATACTCCTTGAGATCACTGTATTTTTTTCTCCAATACTTAATGTAGTGGAATAAGAATGGAATCAACTCTGAAGAAAAGCTTTGAGCTGAGCCGTTCAGAGATTGGTCATGCTACTGAAGTATGGCATTGTTCCACTGATTGAATTGTCTCTTTTTCCCTTCAGAAAGCTATTGATTGAGTTTCTTATGGTATCTACGAATCCCATCTTCAGCATAAAAAAATAAACATAGCTTTTTTTCATAACGGATTTTTCAAAAATGCAAACAAACCGTTAAAAAGCGGCAAATTTTTGCCGTTTTAGTCAGATTTCTTTCTTTTTAGGATTGCCCAGAAAACCAAAAACCTAAAAGCCTCAGTCCTCAACGAATATACAAAAAGCATCCACAAGGTCATCGCTGTTCCTTCTTCTCCAGTGAAATCCAAGAGCTGAGAAATAACCCCTTCTGTCCCCCATTCACAAAAATATTTCTCCGTTCTGTAGAGCAAGTTCATGTTCTTTCAGCCTCGTCACTTTATCTTTGTTGGCTGAAACAATATCTACCGCCATTTCCTGTTCCTTAAGTTGCTCTCAGAGAATTTGTCCTCAGTTGTTGGATTCTATAATAATCCTAGAGACTCAGTATTCTTCATAACACCTTTTTGCGACAGCTACGAAATTCTTCTGATTTTTATCCTCCCCTTCGAGAGCAATGGATTTCAAGACATATTTGTGGGACTTGGTAGTTCCATCTTGGAGGGTGATCCTCTGATGGCCAGTAACCACAATTCCTATTGCATCACTCGTAGTCCTTTTTAGAGAATGCAGGATCTATTCAGATCTGCACAAAGTCAAATTTTTGGGAGTTGATCAGCGGTGATTTTTTTGTCCCATGATCCACTCAGCTTTTACGAACTTTTGAGCACCCATCTCAGGGATACCTAGGTAGTTTTGATTAAATCCGCTTTTTAGATCAGTCCTTAAAATTTCTAGGGCAATTACCCCTTCATCTACAGGGACACCTTGATTGAGTTTTTGGGCTTCAGCAATCGTTTCCACATATCTTGATCGTTGGATCTTCCCTGATCTTGTTCCAGCAGGTCAATACACGAAATTGGAAAAACTGACGCCGTTTGGGGTTCTCCTTGTATTGCTCACGGATTCTTACCCCTCTTCAGTCCATACGGATAACATTCCCTAGATAGATGATCTGAGCCCAATGCACGAGCCCACCAAATACTTCGTTCTGAAGGAAAAACATATCTTTATCAATCAAGGCCGTATTCTTCGTGTTGTCAGCATTATCAATATCGTCTAGCATCAGATGGTCTGGTCTACGGACTCCCTTTTTAGGATGGCGGAACTGCTCACCTCTAACTGATTCTCCCATTCCAAAAGCTTTAACCTTCACAAAATTAGAGGTTACAAACTCACTTACTCCAGTTTCTGGAAGCATTTCGTCTTTGTCGTACACCGCTTTTCTTTTTGGAAAAGAGCAGTCAAAAAGTCTGCAATAATCTTTTTATTTAGAGAAAGCTCAGAGGCGAGCATTTTTATTAAAGGCGGTAGCCTTGGTTTTGTTATAGCAGATATTACAGATAAAGTCTGCTTTTTTTGATAGCAGATTTTCCAGCATTCCAGGGCGAGTCATAAAAAGGTGGATTTTGCTGATTCTCTTTGTCCCTCTACATACATGGAGAGTCAGCTTTTGAGCTGATTTGAACCACTGAAAATGATAAGGGGCGAGTTGTGGATACCTGATTGAATTTTTCAAAATAATATATCACAAAATGATAAAAGCTCTTTTCACAAAGAGCTATTCTAGTTGCCTTGTTTTTTTAGCAATTCTTTTTCCTCTATCAGGAGATCGGAAGACTTTGATTTGGTCATCTGAAATCATTCTGAGTTGAACTAAATCTCTACTAATTCTGGATTTACGAGAGCGAAGTGTTCTTTCGCCTCTAAACCCTAACTCTTGCTGAAGCCTTACTGCATCCTTGATATTCTCAAAAAAATACTTTTTGATAAATAAGGCCAGTTTATACTCTCTGCGTTCGGTGTAATAATCATACAAATCTTCATAGATCCTTTGCCTAGTCATCCTCTCCATTGCTTTTGGTAGTTACGAGCTAAAAAGCTTATCTATCCTCTCCATTTGCTCCTCAGTCACTTCAGGAGTTACGGTTGCAACCTTGATCACCTCAGAGGTCCAAACTGAGACCCCAACAACTTCACAATATTTGCATTAAATTTCCCATTCAAACCTCACTTCAGAAGAATATAATACTGGATCTGTTTACATTTCACAAGAGCGGCTGAACTCTGGAAACTTTTTCACTCGGTCTTGCCTTGTAGACTCTAAAATGTTGTTCAGCGTACTCCACTCCTCAAAAGTTGGGAAATCAGCCAAAAAGTTTATTGATTTTTTTCGCTCTTGAGTCAGCCGTGATCATAGCCGTCTGGAGTTTCAAAATGAGATCTTTCGTCCGCTTCGTAGTAAGTACGATCAGTGAGGATTTTGTCTTTTTGGTTTTTGAATCGTCTTACTATTTCAATACAGTATTCCTCTCTGTAAAGCGGATCTATTCCGCAGTTGCAAAAACCTTTTTTTCTCTTTCTGGGTTACCTGTTCTAAGAATATCAGGCATTTTGGGCTTCTTGCAGGCTTCGCAAAAGATAACCTTGTCCCCTAGAATTGCTTTGGCTCTCTTGATTGCTCTATCTATGTCTGTTGTTTTCCTAGAGTTTGAAGCTTTTTCTCGTGTATTGGTTTTGTTGGTTTTTTTAGGCATAGAGGAGAAAGAAAAAATAAAAATCTGAATTATTTCGACGATTTACCTACGGATTTTTGTCAGTTTTTCCGACTTCTTTTTGTCCTAGGATTTTTGGTTGTTATTTCTGCTTTTTGTCTGAGCTTTTGCCTCCGTTTTTGCTTTTTCACTAACTCTGAGGCTTTTTGCTGCTCAGATATGAGCGACTTTAATTGCTGCTTGAGTCAGCTTCTTAACTTCTTTTTGACTCTGCTCCTGGGAACGAGCGCAAGGAATACACAAACTCCTACTCCAGAAAACAGGGATCCCACCTCAGCACTGAGGACAGATTCTTACTTTGGCTTGTTTATTTTGCATGCTTCTAGTAAAAATCATATAAATCAGAAGTAAACTCATCTCCACCAAAAAAACACATACCGTTTCATGAACTTTTCAATCTTTTTTTGCTTGGATCTTCATTTCGTTCCATTTGCGATGGATTCTTAACATTTTTTTCTTGTTTAGTTTTGTTGCTATAATAAAGCAACTTTTTGAGAGCATATAAGGTTGTATTCATCCAAAAAGAGAATTTAAGACAGAGAATTGAGTAAATAATTTCTGCTTAAAAAAATATTTCTAATTCGTTTGATCTTAATCTACATTTTTCAAAAATATACAAAATAAAAAAATCTGACCTTATTGCTGGCTCCATCTCTGCCAAGATAGGTCTTTTTCTTCTCTCTGCTCCAGTCTGGATGCTGAGCAAAGATCTCATCATTCAGGGCTTTGTATTTTTTTATATAGTTCAGCAAAAAAAGCCAGACCCAAAGCTAACTTTTGTTCACTTTTTGCTAAGCATTGCGAGTTGTTCAAGATTGTTCACCTTTTTCTTCACCAATTCTCTTGATCAGCTCTGCTCTATACTTAACTTTTTCAGTTTCTGCTTTTTGATCCCCCATTGACATGATTTTATTGCTACCAGGGAACTGAGGCCAGACATTATTGAGCTCAAAACAAGTAATATTCACGCTAGCAGAAATATAATGTCATCCTTGGGTTTTCCCTCCAGTGCACTAAGTTGGCCTGTTGTGATCTCTCTCACGAGGCCATTTTCATCAGCTCTAGAAATTTTTAGAATAAAGCTGAAATTCCTGCTTAGCCTTGCTTTTTGTGATTTTTTTCCTGTCAGATTATTATTCCCGACATCAACCTGTTTTTTTACTTTCCTTCAGTTTTTAGCAATCACAAAACCAGACTTTTCTTGCTCCTGAAAAGCTTTAATTGCCTTCTTTTTTTCTCTTTCTATCTTGTTCGCATTTGCTATTTTATATCTCTCAATCTTGGCTTCATAACTATATAAAAATACCTGTTTTGGGATTGATTTTTATCCAGGTATTTTTGAGATTGTGCTTTGTAATAGTTCTTGTTGGACTGCTCGTTCTTAATTCTTCTCTGTTCAAAAAAAGTATTCAATTTCTTTTTATGCTTCAGAATTTTTTGTTGCCATAACAAAAATCTCACTATCTAAATAGTGAGTCTATACACAAGAAAAAAAGCTATCTTCAACAGTGAAAGTATAGCTTTTTTAGCTTAAAATCAAGCTTTCTGCTAACTTTTTAGTTTGCGGATTTTATGTAAAAATATATTTATTTCAAAATGTCAATATATAAAATTACTTCCGAAGATAGACGAGTGTATAGAGTAAATGCAATTTTTATTCTATACTAAAATACCCATGAAAATCAACGAAGCTATGCTTAAATTTTTAACCTTTGCAGAGCTCCTAGAAAGGAAGGCAGAGAGTACACTTATTCAATACAGAACAGCTACAAGTAGATTTTGCTGATTCCTCGAACAAAAATATGGAGAGATTCCAGAACTGAGTACTATAGAACTAGAGGATATAATGGAATACTCAGCATATTTAGACAACTTAGAAGTCCTTAGAGGCTACAGCAAGAAAAAAAGTGGAAAACTGAACCATAATACCAAAATCGCCCTTATCACTACAATTAGAACTTTTTTTAAACGATGCAAAACCTGTAAACTTAAAATGTCTTGAATATGATATTATTCCACTTGCTAAGCAAGAAAGGAACGAGGTTTGTTACCTGACTCGTGAGGAAATTCTTGCATTCTTTGAAGTTTGTAAACAAGAGAAAAAAGAAACCATTGCTCTGAGAAATGAGCTCTTTTTAGACTGGCATATTTCACTGGACTTAGAAAATGAGAAATTTTTAAATCTGACTTTTTGACGAGCTTTTTGAGCGGTCGTCAATTCCAGATTATCCAGAAATTTAACAGGAAAAGAACGGTTTTTTTTAACGAAGAATCAAAAATCCGTGAAATTGCTCTCCAACTCAAAAGCTTTGTATCTCCTTAAACCACCTCATCAGATACACTATCACGAAGACAAAGACTATGTTTTTTTATCTGTTTGGACGATCCAAGGTGGGGTAAGAAGATGAAGAGAGGTGGAGCTAATGTGTTACTAGAAAGATACAGGGATAAATTAAACATCAAAAAGAAGGTTACTATCCACTCTTTTTAGACATTCGTTTGCAACCACACTTTTTGGAAAGGGGAGTAGATATTAGAGAGGTACAAGTCATGTTATGACACGCTACCATCACGAGTACTCAGGTTTATACTCATATCGCAGAAGAAAAAAACTCAGAAGAAATGTAAGCCACCTCAACTTGAACGAGTAAAAAGTTTCCAGTGGTCATATTTAGAAAAAAATAGTGTTTCCAAAAACACTATTTTTTTCTCTTGCAATTTTATTTTTTTCTGAATATAATTGCTCCTGATATATGAGACTGTTTAGTTCTCCCTGGTAATCATTTTCACGAATGTTTCAGTAGGTACCTCAACACTTCCGATTGCCTTCATTCTTTTCTTACCTTCTTTCTGCTTTTTGGAGGAGTTTTCTTTTTCTACTTACATCTCCTCAGTAACACTTAGCAAGAACGTCCTTTTTAATTGCAGAGATCGTCTCACGGGCAATGATTTTTATTCCCAAGTCCTGCTTGGAGTGGAATCGCGAACAGATGCTTTGGAATCAGTGTTTTTTTAATTTTTTTCTACTGCTTCACGACCAAGGTAATATGCTTTTATCATAGTGCACAACCCAGGTTAATGCCTCAACCTTCTCATTATTGATGAAAATATCAAGTTTCACCAGATCATCAGGTGTATATCACTTAAATTCATAGTTCATGGTCGCATATCCTTTGGTCGCAGACTTAAGACGATCATAGAAGTCAACGATAATCTCTCCCATCGGCAACTCATAATGCCAAACAACTCTGGTTGCATCAATATATTCCATATTTTTTTGAGTTTTTCATCTATATTCCTGAGAGAGTGCCATGATATTTCCCCGCATATTCTTCTGGTCCCTACAACCTCAACATTTGCAATCGGTTCCAGAATCATTTCAATCATCCCTTGGTCAATCATATCAGATCCGGATTTTTACCACGATCCAAGGATTCAAGATCTCAGCCAGCTTTTTTTAAATTTTGGATTTTTCAAGCATAGTTCCAAAAATTCACTCTGAATGTTCAAGGTGCTCGATTTCACTTGTTGTCAGCTCAAACTTCTCCATTTTCAGGATTTCACGATAGAGCCCAGTTTGAATCAATCACTTGATATTCATTCAAGTTTTTGATCAGAGGAATTGAGAGGTTTTTAGATTTAACCAAATACATTACAGTTGGTATCGTGAAAATGGTATCCAGCCCATACTCACGGAAAAGCCTCTCTTTGATAATATCCATATGGAGCATTCCCAAAAATCCACAGCGGAATCCAAGTCCCAAAGCCTTACTATCCTCCATTTCGTAGGCAACAGCACTATCATTGAGGGAGAGTTTTTCTAGACTATCCTTAAGTTTATCGTATTCAGTCGAATCAATAGGGTACACTCCAGCGTATACATATGGAGTAACCTTTCTAAAAACCAGGAATCAAAAAAACTGATGATACTCATCTTTTTGTCTCGTTTTTTTCAAACCTTTGCTTTGATGATCGTATCTCAGATTTGCACATCTCTCACTGATTTTTTTGCCCAGTCACAATATATCAGATTTGTCCTTCATTAAGTGATTTATCTGGCGTATATTCTGGCGTGAAATATCCTACTTCAGTTGGGAAAAAGCTTTTGTCCGAGTGGATCAAATATACTTCATCTCCAGCAGAAAAAAAGAGCCATCTACTACCTTTTACATAGGCGAGAACTCATTTATAAGGATCAAATACTGAATCAAAAATCAATGCTCTTGAAACTTCTTGCATACTGCTTATCAATGATAAAATTTACCTCAAAAGGTACGAAAATCCTCAATCTTTTCAAGTCAATCTCTCGCTCTTGCTTGGGAGTGAAGTTCTCATCTAGAAAAAAATGAAAAACTGACTTCATTCACTGAAATCAGTTTTTTGATTTACTCTCAGTCTCAACTCAGAGATCTGCTGCTTCTAAATAAAAATACTTCTTCAATACTGCGTTCAAACCTCCTTGCAATCAGAAATGCAAGTTTTAGTGAGGGATTGTATTTTCCTAGCTCGAGAAATACGATTGTTTCTCTCCTTACTCCGACCTCATTTGCAAGGTCCTGCTGGGTTAAATTATACTGAGCTCTCAGCTCTTTGATACGATTTTTTTCATTTGTTTACAAATAAGATTAAAGTCAGATTTTATCTGGATGTTTTTGAAAAATATCGTGAATTTAATCCTAGTAATATGAGTCACAATATCCATACCATCCTTATTATATCATTAGCACTGAATGTTTCTAAGAAATGAAAATGTCCTTCTAGTAGAGATGCTAAGAGAATGATTCACATTAGGATCTGAAATGATGCTGCAAGTGAGGTATAGCCGATTTTCTTAAACATCTCATCAGTTTCAACAGATCATGTCTGTTTTTATCTTCCTCGCATGATAGAGCGTCAGTATTGCTCAACCTATTAGGAGAACTACAAAGAGTAGTAAAAGTCAATGTGATGGCGTTAAAGGGTTGAAAGGAATTTGACTTAGGAGGTTGATGAGAGCTCAGAATCCCCAAGCTGCAAGGATAATACCGATAATCCTTAAAGTTCTTGCTTTTTTTCATTACGATTAGAAAAAAAGATAAAAAGTTATGAATATATAACAATATGTTATATAAACATAACATATTAAAAAAATCAAGAGAAAGTTAGAAAAATAACAAGTCTGAAAAATATTTAGTTGGAAACTATAATTTTTATATATAGGATTTTTCCTTGTAAAGTGCTAGAATATCTGTATGATAAAAAAATATAAAAAGTAGATTGTTTTTAATATGTTTATTGATTTCAAATGACTGATTCAAATACTTCAAAAAAACCTCAGCTTCTGAATCCTCAAAAAAACTCGTGCTGAACAAAATAATGTTTCTCTTTGGACTTCTCTCTGAGTAGTTCTATTTTGTGGTATCCTTATGCCTTTGTGGATACTTCATTCTCGTCCCGCTAAACTTTCAAGTCCTGAGGTAGAAACAGGAGAAAATCAGACTTCTTCTGCTACTTGAATCCAAAATGCTATAGCTGCAACTTCAAATGCTGAGCGAGAAAGTCCTAAAAGCCACTTTTTGCTAGACTGACAAATTGATCAAATTATAGATGACGGATCCTCAAGTTATACCTTTATTTCAAAGACTGAGCAGATTTATCAGGTTAAAAATCTTCCATCAGAACAGCTAGGTGAAGCACTTGAGAAATGTTCTACAAAGTGCGAGCATATTCTGATTTCCGATCTCTTAAAAATATAGATTCTTGATTTCTACTTGACAAGAGGATTTTTCCTACTTGCATTTCTAAAGCAAATCCGTATAGTTACCAGCAGATTATTCTTTATTTTTTTCTAGTAAAAATAGCATGAAAACCCTACTCCTTATCGGACTTATCCTTGATGGGATTATCTTTATCGCGAGTGTTTTGCTTCAGTCTCCAAAAAGGAGGTGGACTTGGTCTCGGATTAGGAGGAGCTTCTGCAGGAGGAAACGAATACGGAAGCAAAAAAACAATGGAATGAAAAATTACAAAAAAATAGCTATTATTACAGGTATCATTTTCGTAATAATCTGCCTGTTTTTACCTTTATGTTAAATAATGCGATATCGTTATTACGAGATTAATTCCACAAAAAAAACACTGACCTATTTTCTTTATGTGATTGTAGTGCTCTGGTTTTTTGCTACTGTGGCTCTTGGTTATCAGTTTCTTGTAAAAAACTCGAAATCAACTTCTAAAAAATGATGAACTTTTGTGGAAGCAATTTTTGATCAGGTTTCTTACCTGCCTTACCTAAAAAAATGACTGACAGAGTATGTTTTATCAGTCTTTTTGTTTGATGCGTGTGGGATATGCTACCCTCAACTCCGAAGGTCTTAAAAGGGGAAACTTGTAAAATTACAACTCAGGACTATCAAACCTACTATGTAAACCTTGCAACAGGTGGAAAAGTATGGAGTGATGGTGTTCCGATGACGCTTGATGATGTGTATTTCACGTATGATCATATCATTCGTCAAAATGCTTGGGATATCAAAACACTCAAAACCTACCAAGAGATACAAATCTCTCAGGAGAATGATAAGCTCAAGATCGTTTTTCCCAACAAGCACAACTGATAATAATTACTTTTTCAGCTTCTATATTTTGCCAAAGCATGTCCTAGAACATGCAAATAGTGATATGTATAAGAAGATTTTTGCGGCAAATCCAGTGACGAGTGGTTGTGGAAAAAAATCGCGCCAAAAATCAAGTGATAGTCAAAGTCTTGTCTTTGATCTCACAAAGTGTGAAGATACTAATCTCGCTTTCTATCAGATCAAAAAAACTATAACGGATTTGATACGCTCGCAAAGTCAGTTCTAGAGGAGAAAAATACGCTCGTAGATACCTATGCAAATCAGGTGACTCTTGAGGGATATCAGAAGCTCAATATCATTAAAAGTCAGATTTTTGACCCTTTTCTTCAATACAAAAATCTGAAAGAATGAAGGTAAGACTTAGAAGAGCACTTTGAGGATTGATCAATACTAATTTCTATACTGGAGAGTATAAGCAATATCTCAAAAAAATATAATGATCCACTCCTTACACTCTTTTTACTCAGATGGAAGCAATATCAAGGAGTTTATCAATCGTCTCTCAGCCTCTGATGAATGAGAAGAGGCGGTTCAACAAAAAGGATCTCCAAGATAGTGGAGTTCAGCCACTCAAGAAGTCGATTTCTATCAATGGAGTAGAGAGGAAGTTCCTTTTCTATCTCCAAAAGCCAGAAAAAGACCTTCAATCTTGATATTAAATTCTCAAATCAGTTTGAGGTAATCAAGGTAAAAAGATGCTTCAGGAAATACTTTCAGTCCAAAAACTATAAAAAAACTGACAAAAAGATCACCTATCCACTTGAACTCGGAAAGAATCTAAAAGATGGACTCAATCAATACACCATTGAGTGAACTATCAAAAGGTAAAAACCTATACTATCGCAAATATTGATCTGTATCTTTTGACGACAACTGCACCAAAAAAATTGAGCAAAAATACTGATGTATCAAAGATTTCTGTTGTATATTACAATAATCTTGAGTCAAACTTTGCAATCAAGCAGCTAAGAGAACTCCTTACCAGAGCCGGTATCTTAGAATACTTCCTCTTTGAACAGGTAAGTAGTCCAGAGGAGCTTGAAGCAAAGCTCGTGATGGGAAATTATGATATTCTGCTCAATACGATCAATATTGGACTTAAGAAGGATATCCTAAAAAAATCCTGACAACAAGTGATGCACTAGTAAATCCATCAAAATATACCAATCCAAAACTAACAAATCTCTTCAAACAGTATACAAAAAGTCCACAAAAAAACTGAGCTTTCAACTGAGATTAGCAAGATCTTTGCTCAAGATATGCCTTTTTGTAGTCTTGTGATATCCGTTTGATTTCGTAAATGTGAAGTCAAATTTGCTAGAAAAATGGTTTTTGCTTATACTGGAGATTTGTATGAATACAACTGGAGAAATCATCTCTATCATACCGCAACTCTCGTACAAAATACAGTTCTCGATTTCTCAAAACTCAAGGATATCTCTGGTTTTATTAAACATATTCAGCAATTAACAAACCCTAACCTCTCTTGAAATCTCAAGACTGAACCTGTAGTTTCTGGTAGTTGAGAAAACCTCTCAGGAGCACTTCAAACAATAACAGAAACCTGAAATCAGAATTCATCTCTTGAAAACTTTCAGATCAGAGACCTCAGATCAATACGGATAATCCATTTGAAGGACTTGTTAAACCTGCTTAATACTTATATTTATTCTCTTGTTCGCTGTATGGTATCGATTTATTCGTATATTCAGATTGGAATTATCTTTATTGTATCGGTGAGTTTGCATGAATTTGCGCATGCCTATGCCTCATATAAGCTCGGTGATCCGACACCAAAAAAATCCAATGAAGACTCACTCCCAAACCCAATAAAACATATTGATCCTATCTGATTTATTCTCATTTTTTGATCGGATTTGGTCGAGGGAGACCGGTACAAATTGATCCTAGCTACTACAAAAAGCCCTATAGAGATGAACTGATTGTTGCCCTAGCTGGACCGCTGACCAATGTGATTTTTGGGAATCCTAGCGATCATCATTATGATGGTGTATATGAAAACATTTGCACTCGGACTCAATGCACTATCTACGCAGACAGATCTTGTGATTCAATTTTGGATAACATTTGCGGTGACGAATTTTGCGCTCGCAGCATTCAATATGATCCCTTTGCCACCACTAGATGGATATAGACTGATAAAAGTCTTTAATCATAACGCTGGAGCGTTTCTGGAAAAAAATGTCTGAATTATCTCAATTCTTTTCCTTGCTCTCGTGATCTTTTGACCATTTAAGGGAATACTTTGAGAATATATCAGCCGAGTTGCATATGGCTTATTTAGAATGCTTGTCTTCCCTTTCTCTCAGCTATTTTTTTAGTCGAGGAGAGAGCAATTAAAAAAAACTTGAAGAATCTGAAATTATCAGTACTATCATAGTCCATGAGGAGTGGAATTTCCTTCCTTTGGTCGTATATACTTGGGTATATTTGTTCATTAAAAGTTATAGTAGAAACATTCTATAAGTAAAAATCATGATATAGATTCTAAAACACGTAAACCTACCGTCTTCATAAAATCGGAAGATGGTCTCAAGCGGATTTGGAGCTATTGGGTAAAAACTCAACAGCTCTAAAATGGCTTAGATAAGCCAAAAAGTGGAGTTTAGAAGTTATATAAGATTTCTACTTTTTGTAGATAGATATAATTATTCAAATTTTTCTATCGGTTTAGAAGTTATATAAGATTTCTACTTTTGTAGATTGATACGGCATAGAGACGATCTTCAAGTTTTAGAAGTTATATAAGATTTCTACTTTTGAGATTCCTACTTCTAAACTTATAGTAGCTCAAGTTTAGAAGTTATATAAGATTTCTACTTTTGTAGATTGATATACACTACCTTGACACTTAACAAGTTTAGAAGTTATATAAGATTTCTACTTTTGTAGATCCCAAGATACCATCTGAGGGATATCTTGTTTAGAAGTTATATAAGATTTCTACTTTTGTAGATACAGCTATATATTCTATTTTTTTGGCTCAGTTTAGAAGGTATATAAGATTTCTACTTTGAAATAGGCTTCGTTTTTCTTATAAAGTCTTTTTACCTTTCTCTCAAAAATGACCAGTTCAGATCTCCTCCTCTCCAGCTATGATTATGATCTTCCGTCCTCACATATTGCTCAGCTTCCGGCTTCTCCAGCTCATAATGCGAAACTTCTCATAGCAACGCCAGACGCTTCACATAAGAGCTACAGTTTTCACCATACAACTTTTTTTGATCTTCCAAATCATCTTAATCAGGAATATCTCCTTTTTTTCAATGAAACAAAGGTCTTTAAAGCAAGGATCCCGCTTCAAAATGTAAAAATTATCAGAGCCTCAGGCAAAGAGCTTATTTTTGGATCAAGGAGAGGTTTTTGTCTATCAGCTGCTCTCAGAAAATACTTTTGAGTGTCTTGTTTCAGATAGTAAAAATTTCAAACCTGGCAGCAAAGTTCAGATTTCTGATACTATGGAAAGTCAGAAATTTACTGAAAATGGGATTAAATTTCAGATTCATTGAGAGCAGCTTTTGTCTTTTTCTCGAAAAAAATATGCCCAGATGCCGCTTCCTCCTTATATCAAGTATGAAAAGGAAAAAGAGCAGTGGTATCAGACTTTTTGCACAGGAGATCGGTTCTGCAGCGGCTCCAACCGCTTCACTTCATTTTTACGCCGGAGCTTATCGAGAAATTAAAAGAAAAAAAGAAGTCTGAATGCAGTTCCTCTGCTTACATGTTGGTCTTTGAACATTCAAGCCTGTTTCTGAGGAAGTTATCTCCAATCAAAAACTCCATTTTGAGCCTCTAATCCTACCAGCAGATATCCGAAAAACCTCTCTCAGGCAAAAAAAGCAAGGAAAAATCTTTCTACCCATTGGAACGACGATGATCAGGTTTTTTTAGAGTCTTTACCATATATTTGGAGATTTTTGAAATCAAAAATCTGACTCCATCACTGGATCCTGAAACAGAAAAGTGGCGAGACCATCTGACGAAAGATGTTGATTCAAAACTTGTTGAGGAATTTATCCCAGACCAAGAGCCTCTTCTTTCAGAAAATATCCACTGAGTATCGCAAATGATGATTCAAAACAAGATTATTTATTAGGCCAGGAATACCTTTTTATCTCACAGATGAGCTAATTACCAATTTTCATCTGCCAAAATCATCACTGATGATGCTGATTTCAGCGTTTATGGAAGAAAAAAACCTCTTGAATACATATCAAGAGGCTATAGAAAAATGATACTACTTTTTATAGTTTTTGGAGATGGTATGCGAGTTAGGAGAAACTAGTTATATTTCTTATATTGTCTAGAATTCGAAGTTTGAGCTGGATATTCTTCATTATATTTTTTTGCTCTCCTCTAGTATAGTATTCTCTATAGTCTGCGATCTTCGCCTCTTCAGCATTGATTTCTTGTTCAAGATCAGAAAGCACTCCAGCGAGCTTAGCTAAGCTTTTTATTTGTCTGTTTTGCAGCCTGCTTATCTCCTCTTGAGTTGTCGTCTACCAATTTTTTTGTAGATCATTATATTGGTCAAGATAGGCGTTAAATGCTTCTTTTTTTGCATTAAGTTGTTGTTCTTGTGCTGTGATCGCTCTTTCGGTTGCTCCTGATTCATAATCTCACTGAGCACCGCTGAAAAAGAGACGGTCATTGGATGCCAATCGCAGCTAGCTGTTCAGAGTGCAAGTGCGATTGCAGTAGCTGTAGTTTTTGTTGAAGTTTTGATTTTTATTCATCGCTTCACTAAATTTTTTTCCCAGTTTCTTTCCAATCAATCTTTGTGATTGCCATTTTCATAGTCTATAAAAGTATAAAATCAGATTTTTTTAGTTATTTGGTGCTTCTAATTCCCAGATCTTATTCAGGTGAGCAATAAGAAACTTTCTATTATCACCCTTCTCAATGGTTGGATATTTTCTATCCATAGTTGACCAAAAAGGAATCATGTCTCCCATTACAACCCTTTGAGTACCTCCGGCCTCCTTAAAGACAATGCTTCAAATTCCATTCCAAATCTGGCTTATCCCATCAGAAAGATCGAACGGCCAACCAAAAATCTTCTTTCTTTAATTTATCTGAATGAAGTTCCTGACTAATAATCTTTCATTTTAGAGTTAAGATAAGAAATCCGACTCTGAGTGCTTCTTCTGCACTCTCAAAAGGAATCTCGCTACCAACAGTATTAACGAGTCCATCTAAGGTCTTATTTTTTTAATATTGAGTTTTACCTCTCTATTGCCATCTGCTTTTTAGTACGATTTCTTCTCCATGAGTTTCTAGCTCAAATCCTTCGATATTTACATTAACTGTATTTTCGATCCTATGAAGCTCTTGACGAAGGGCAAGTTTTTTTCCTCAAAGCTGATCGGAAGCCCGTCAATCTGAGGTCAGAATTTTGTTTGATATTCTTCTTTCAGTTTAAAGAAGCCTGATGCTAAAATACTTTCAATATTCCCAGATAAAAAGTCTTTATCAGTTTTTAACCTATTCATAAGCTCATTTTGCTTGCTTTCATCTTGTTCAAGAGCTGGATATTTCTCAAGTAAGATCTTAATTTTATTCAAATTCACAGCATTGATATCAGCAAGCGATTCCATTTTTCGCATTTGTATCTCCTGTATATGGATTTCCAGCAATCGCATTAAAATATGCTTGGAGCTGAGGGCTTGGATCATTTTTATCTAACTGCTTCAAAAATTCTCATTGCTTCTACTCCATTTGGAGAGTTGTCTCCAGAGAATTTTTCTCTCAAGTGCAAAATATATTTCAGATTTTGGATTTAATTTCAAGAGATTCTGAACCTCAGCAACGGTCATCCCACCAAAGAGATAGAGTCCATCAAGTGGTTTTTTTGTACCGCTTGTTCAATAAATTCTTTATTCCCAAAACCGAGTGTCTGCTTGATATCTTCCCAGTCTTTACCTCCATTCAAGAGTCATCAAAAAAACTGACTTCAGATCTTTACCCAAAAATGCCTGTGAAGCAAAACTTCCTCCAACTCCAACAAGTGCTAACGTTGCAGCCTTTCACCAAAAACCAGATTTTCCCATCTTTTTTTCCCCGAAAAAGCCACTTTCCTAGTTGCCAAATAGCAACCCCAGCGATTGCGAGCTCAGCTCCTTGAGCCCACATTTCTCTCTGGCGAGGTGTCATCTTTGGAGTGATGGCTTCAATACCGTCTCTGAGCAGCTTTCTGGCTCCTCAAAGTTGCTGAGCACCAATACTATTTACTACTTCAGGATTGACAAAGTAGTACATTCCATCAGGAGCAAACTGTTGCTGAATGCCAGCTGGGAGTTTATTCCAATGTCTGCCAAGCTCCTGGCGACTCACACATTGAATATTGTAATGTCTACAGACCTTAGATGAAATCTGAGAATTTAGACAGCAAAGGTATAAAATGTCAGCTTTATGTTGTTGATAATACTGAACCATACTTGGATTATTGATCTGTCCTTCTTCCACAGCGATCAAATAATTCATCATATCAGCTTGATCCCTAGAATCTAAGGTGCGAACAACATCTTCAAACAGTTTTTTTATTGATTTTTGTTTTTGATATTCTTGATGTTTTTGACGAGAAATGTTAGAAACGACCCCAGCATAGGAGTGATCTGCATTTCTGATCATCTCTGAGGCATTCATTCAGCTCGCGGCCTTTCAAGAAACTTCATGAAAAGCCTGAACATCCTTGAGCATTTTTGTTACCTCAATAACATAGGTTTGCGGGATTACCTCATCTACAAGTCCCTGTTTTTTTCTCAATTGTAGCTCTATAATTCTCAAGAAGTCTGATACGATCTTTAGCGCCTTTTCTTAGGGTTGATAAGTGCATCTTTTGCATCAGGAGTATATCTGACTTTTTCAGAAATTTCTTTGCCAAAAATTGCTATCTTTCTTGATCTGTTTAAAGTATTTCAAAAGCATAGTAGTCACCTGATCAAAAATGCTCCTGCTTACTTAAATCAAGATTTAAAAAAATACAGAGAATTTCAAAGCATCGGTTTGCCCTGTGATTTGACCTGTAGTTTCTACATTCTGCTGCAATGCATGTACATCATTTTTTTGTTTCAGACATTGCTTGCTCAGATTTGTTAGCTTCCTCAATTTTTAGGAGTTTGAGCTTCAGCTTGCTTATTTACATCTGTTTCTGGCATTTTTTTATAGCAGAGGAGATAAAAATTCCTTATTCCAAGTATAAATAAAAATAAAAAGTCAAAAAGTCTGACTTTTTTTCCTTTTTCTCCTCCTAATGTCTCCAAGAAACAATGAAATATCCCAAGTAGAAACTACATACTTTTTGATAATTTTTTGACAACTCAAATTACCTTTTGTTTCATCGTAAGGACTGATCTCAACTTTATTAAAGAAACGATTGATGGACTCAAGCATAAATTTATTTTTCCTGTTTGATGATTTTTTTGAGCTTAGGAAGCTGGTTGTGAACAACAAAAACAAAATCTGACTCATCATAACTAGGCTGCTGGCGAATCAAAACAAGATCCCCGTCTTGAATCTTTGGCTCCATACTATTCCCTTTTGCTCTTACAAAGAAAACAATTCTCCAAATCACTAGTCCCAACAAAGGCAACCGTAACTGGCATTTTTTTCCTGAGAATATTCATCGATGATTTGTTTTCCTTTATTCCCACATTGTGCAAAAACCATAGATCGGAAGCTGAACAATATCATCAAATTTATTTCAGACTTCCTCTCTAAGAGCCTATATCCATGCTCATCTTTGATAAAATATCCCCTTAAAAACGAGCTGATTGAGCTTATTTAAAACAGTTTGAGGATGAGAAGCACCGACCTCATTTGCAATTTCTCTAAGGGTAAGCCCTTCCTGTTCAGTATTTTTGCTTTAAAAAAATGCGATCAATCTTTTTTTGTAATTCATCAAGTTTTGTCATGATATCTTTTGGATCAAATGAATAAATTCTCTAGTAAAAAAACAAAATTCTGATTGCAATATACAGATTTCTTTGACAATGTCAAATCTTTTTGACAAAATCAATATTTTTTTGACAAAAGAATAATATCAAATAAAAATTGTAAAAAAATTCTCTTGATTTTTTTGTTTTCATTACATATCACAATCGTCGCTCTGGCAGAAAAAAATTTCTGCTGGAGCAGACAACTAAAAAAATTCAGAAAAATCTGAATTTCTCATAATGTTTTATACTCTATATAACATAGTATTATGGCAAACACAAACAATCAAGCACTCAAGGAAGCATTTATGAACATTGAAAAACAGTTCTGAAAAGGAGCAATTATGAAAATGTGAGACAATGCTAACGTTGGATTAGTTAACACTTCTCATAGCGGATCTTATGTTTTGGATTTGATCCTTGGAGGTGGATATCCAGAGGGAAGAGTGATTGAAATTTATGGACCAGAATCATCTGGAAAAACTACCATCGCGCTTCATGCAATTGCAGAGATGCAAAAAAGAGGTGAGACCGCAGCCTTTATTGATGCCGAGCATGCACTAGATCCTCATTATGCAAGAACGCTAGGTGTAAATACTGATGAATTGATCCTATCTCAGCCAGATTACGGAGAGCAGGCACTACAGATCGCTGAAGAACTTGCAAAAACAGGAGCGGTAAAGCTTATCGTTATTGACTCAGTAGCTGCACTTGTGCCAAGAGCAGAGGTTGAGGGAGATATGGGTGATTCTTATATGGGACTTCAAGCTCGTATGATGTCCCAAGGGCTCAGAAAAGCTTACTTCAGTCCTAGCAAAAACAGGTACTATGTGTATCTTTATCAACCAGATTAGAATGAAAAATCTGAATTATGTTTTGGAAATCCTGAGACGACAACTGGAGGAAATGCTCTTAAATTCTTTGCTTCTCAGAGAATTGAAATCAGAAAAGGAGATAAAATCATGGAAGATAAAGAACAGGTTTGATATTTTGCAAAGATCAAAATCGCAAAAAATAAGATCTTCGCTCCCTTTAAGACTGCAGAACTTCCTATCAAGTGGCAGGTTGGATATGATAAGATTACTGATATTATTGAGGCTTCTTTAATTTTGAAATTGATTTCTAAAAGCGGGAGCATTCTATACTGTGGGATCTGAAAAAAACTCCAGTGAAAGGAAAAACTTTCAAAAATATCTTGAATCTCAAGAAAAAGTAAGACAACAGCTAGAAACTGAGATCCAAAAATAAAAATTAAAGATATGAGGATGGGTAAAAAGGTGCTTGATGATGAGGCATTGAGTAGTATGGAAACTATTATAGATGAGGAAACACAAGAGATAGAAGAATAGTTTTTTATCTCAGAAAAAAAAGGTTGAAAAATTAAAAAGTATCCTTATACACATAGTATGTGAGATATCTATTTTCACAGATAGAGATATGCTGATATAAACTTCAGATGTGTTCATTAAAATAGTACATTATAGGATAAAACTATACAAGTAAAAATCATGATATAGATTCTAAAACATGTAAACCTACCGTCTTCATAAAATTGGAAGATGGTCTTAAGTGGATTTGGAGCTGTTGGGTAAAAAAACTCAATAGCTCTAAAAATGGCTTAGATAAGCCAAAAGTGGAGTTTAGAAGGTATATAAGATTTCTACTTTTGTAGATATCAAAATAGGCCTAGTCTTACTGTTCGTCGTTTAGAAGGTATATAAGATTTCTACTTTTGTAGATATCAAATAAAACAAGAATAACATTGCCAGTTTAGAAGGTATATAAGATTTCTACTTTTGTAGATTTGAGAGTTGAATGCATCTAATGTCTCATGTTTAGAAGGTATATAAGATTTCTACTTTTTGTAGATATCAAATAAACAAGAATAACATTGCCAGTTTAGAAGGTATATAAGATTTCTACTTTTTGTAGATTCCTTTAAACTACTGGAGTATAATGGAATGGGTTTAGAAGTTATATAAGATTTCTACTTTTGTAGATAGTATGAGGGATCAGATTTTTAGATTTGTTTTAGAAGTTATATAAGATTTCTGCCTCTAGAAAGCCTTTAGAATTACTGGAGAAAAATGAGAAATACCTACTTTATAACTGCCTTTATCTTTATTAATACAAACAGAGGATGAAAAATATATCTGAAACGTGTTTATGAGGAGAGAAGTCATGAAGATGGTTTTTAGAGTGCTTTGCAGACCGCCTTTTGGCCCTCGTGGTATTAAAAAAAGAAAATCTTGGTTTAGATCTATGGGCAAAAGAGATTGCGCCTAGTACCGAATTGCGCAAACGTTACCATCAAGATGGTAATTTTGAGGATTTTTAGCAAGGATTATATAGAAGAACTCAATCACAATAGTTCCTTTACTGATTTTTGTGAGATGCTGAAAGATCATAAGGTAATCACCTTACTTACCGCGAGTAAAAATATTGAAAAAAGTGCTTTACCTATATTATCATCTCAGATAACCTAAAATTTATTTCTCCGGAAATATTCAGTTCTCGTCTACATTCGGAAATGTATACAGAATTTTTTTGCTTTTCTATCTCAAAATTTTATACGAAAAACTCCCTCTAGAGGGTGTTTTTTTCTTATTCTGAATATTTTTCAGCTACTAGCTGAAATACTCATTTCTCTAGAAATCCCAGCTTTCCAGAGCTTTCCCCTTACGCTGACGGAAAGCTGAGTATCGACAGTATACACATCTACCTTTAAATTTAGCTTAAAAGACCAAAAAGTCATTTCTCTAGCTATTCTTGCTTGTATTACAAAAAGATAAAAAAATCTGATTTCTTCTTGCTTTCTACTGAGGAAATCCTAGTATACAAACAACAATTTTACCTCATAGCTATAAACGATGCAAGTAAAAAGCCTTTTTGAGCCCAAGCTCTTAATGAGCCCATGAAACCCTTTGAAATTACTCGTAGAGCACTCAGGCCTCAGGATCTCGCATTTGAGGTGCTTTATTGTGGAATCTGTCACTCCGATCTTCACACTATCAAAAATGATCGATGAAACGCAATATTCCCACTCGTTCCAGGTCATGAAATTCTCGGGAAAGTGACTGCTGTTTGAGATCAGGTTTCTGCTTTTAAGATTGGAGACTTGGTTGGGGTTGGATGTATTGTAGAATCCTGTCAGCACTGCCAATATTGCGAAGAAGGGGAGGAGCAGTTTTGCGAAAAAGGTGTGACGTTTTCATTCAATAGCCCAGATAAAGTCTCTGGAGGGATGACCTATGGAGGCTTCTCCAAAACCTATGTCTGCGAAGACAAATACGTACTCCATATGCCACCTTTTCAGAATCTCGCAATGGCAGCTCCACTCCTATGTGCAGGGATTACCGTCTATTCTCCGCTCAAGCACCGGCAAATAGGACCAGGAAAAAAAGTCTGAATCCTTTGAATTGGTGGACTAGGCCATCTCGCTATCAAAATCGCAAAAGCTATGGGCGCAACCGTGACCGTCTTTACGACCTCTTCAGAAAAGCTTGCTGATGCCCAAAGACTCTGAGCAGATGCTGCAGTCTTAACGACTGATCATTCAGCCCTCAGATCCGCACCCAAGCAAGACTTTATCCTCGATACTATATCAGCAACTCATAATATCAATCAATACCTTTCATTACTGACTCCAGATGGTTCGCTCGTGATGGTTGGATTGCCAGTCGAGCACTTGAAAGTTTCAGTTTTTAACCTCGTGCATGGTCGCAGAAGCTTCGCTGGTTCAAATATTGGAGGCATTAGAGAGACACAGGAAATGTTAGATTTCTGCTACCAGCACAATATTTTAGCAGAAGGGAGGTCTTGCCAATCACTCAAGCAAATCAAGCTTTTGAGAGACTAGAGAAGTGAGATATTCACTATCGCTTTGTCCTTGATATGCAGGAACTCTAAGTATTTCAAATAAAAGAAAAGTCTGATTTTCGTTGCTGAAAATCAGATTTTTTTATTCAAGAGTCTTTACGCCCTCTTCATCAACTCGTAACGCTTGCATATTAGAGATCGCCTTAAGAGTCAAAGATTCTCCATAACGCGAGATAATTTCTTTGGTTGCTTTCTCAAAGGGGAAACATCAGAGGTGAGGAACCGTTGAAAAAAATCTACAACATTCAGAGCGGCAAAACTTGCTAGTTCCTTTACTCCATTTGAATCGTCCATCAAACAAGCATACTCAATATTGGGAGCGGTAATCATTGCACCGGCAGACTCACCAATATAAAGTTTCCCAGCAAGAATATGTTGTTTAATTAGTTCATCTGTGCCAGTTTTTGAGCTCTTGAAGAAGATAAAAGGTATTCCCTCCTGAGACATAAATACAATCTGCATTTTCGATAGTGTTCTTTATTTTTGAAGCTTCTGTTGTGCTGATATTCAGCTCGGTTATTTGCATTCCTAGATTTTCTAGAGCTTCCCATCACTTTTTACATAAAATGTTACTTTCTCTACCTCTGCTGCTGTCGGGATAAAGGCAACCTTCATACCTTGCAGATTTTTACACAGTTTGGGAGAAATTCTACTACGTCTGCAAATGAAGAACAAAGAAAAGCTGAATCATATCTTCTCTAACAAAAAAATAAAGTCTGAATATAAATCTATGTAAACACAGTAAAATACAATCTCATTTACAAAAATGAGAGTTCAATCTTCTGCTTATTTAAATATTACTGTTTATTCGCTAGCTTTAAGCGAAAGGTATAATTGATCTCTATTTTATTACTGAGAATTGGTAGATGGGGTATTTGTCTGAGAAGATGCGGATGTACTGGATCCTACTGCTGAATTTGAAGCTACAACTCACCTTGAGTTCAGCTTAAAACCGATTTTTTTCTTGGGAGGAATTAGGCAATTATCAGATTTTTCCGTTGACATAAACACCTATAACTATATATAATTTATAAACAAAAGATAAAAACCATGAATAATCAAAAACCGAATCGCTCTCCTTAGGGTGATCAAATCGGAGTGAGAAGCTACTCTGTTACTCAAACTTCTGACGAAAAGAGATGAAATCGTCTAAAAAAATATTTCGTCTTATGGAGAGTGCACTCCATACAAAACTACTTCACCAAAAGTAAAACAATAAATAAAAAAAGTTTTTTTAACATTAGTAAAGAAATTCCTTTTTGTAGGAATTATTGTTTGTTGCCTTTTTGTTTGTTCTAAAGTTTGAGGACGAGGGCAAAATAAATGATAAGGTGCTACTCGCTACTCAAAGTGTAAATTTGAATACGGTTTCTTTAATGAAAGCTACCTAATTTGACCATAGAGAGTATCACCGACGGCCACTTTTTATCTATCTTCCACCCAATATAATGCTCAAACTCTTCAAAAATCGTAAAAAGCTGAAAAATCCTTCTTTGAATTTTTAGGATATTTACTACTTAATTTTGTACTAATAGTTGTATTTTTTTAACCATGTTTACAATCGAAGAATGAGGTCACGGTTGTATTGGTTCAGGTTTTTCTCTTTATCTCTGTGCAACTCGAAAGGTAATTGCTACAAATATACTTTTGATATTTTTAGCTGGATTCCCCATAAATATTCTAGCAGTACTTATGGCATTTGGCTTTATTTTTATTTTCCTTACAGAGAATATATTTGGTCGGTCAGTAAGTAGTCTTGATGATGAAATATATCTTGTGTCTTTAGTGGGGATATGATTTGTTCTCCTCATAACTGGAATCATTTTCTGAATAAGATACCTTCTAAGAAAGCGAAAACAAAAATCTGACTAAATCCGCTCAAAAATCCCAGAATCAGTAAAAATCCCTTGAAACAAAAAGGCTTTTTCTATATAAATTATCTTAATTCAAAAACAAGGAAAAATCAGATTTTTTATTCCTTTCAAATCCCTTTTCTGATGCTTGAAAAACTCAATACGATCATCTTAAAATATGAACATCTCAGAGAACAATCTCTCCAACCTGAGATTTTTGAAGATATGGAAAAAAAGCTAAGAAGGTTAATAAGGAACTTTCAGCGATGGAAGAGACCTATAATCTCGCCTGCGCCTACAAAAAGCTCTCGAAACTCAGGCAAATGCTCAGGAAATGCTTGCTTCAGAAACTGATCCTGATATGGTAGAAATGGCACAAGAAGAGTTAGACACTGCCAAAGAACAAATCGAAACCCTTGATCATGATCTTAAGATCGCGCTCCTTCCCAAAAGATCCAAACGACGAGAAAAAAAATATTTTTCTAGAAATCAGGCCTGCAGCCTGAGGTGATGAAGCTGGACTCTTCGCATCAGAATTGCTAAAAATGTATCTCAGCTATGCTCAGAGAAAAGGTCGAAAACCTGAAATCGTGGAAGAGCAACTTTCAGATATTGGAGGAGTAAAGTTTGTGATGGTCAAGATTGCTGGAAATAATGTGTATTCACTGATGAAATTTGAGTCTGGAGTGCACAGAGTTCAGAGAATCCCTGATACTGAGTCTAATGGTAGAGTGCATACTTCGACCGTTACTGTTGCGATTATGCCGGAGGCTGAGGATGTAGATATTCAGATCGATCCAAAAGATATCAGCATGGATACCTATGCGGCTTCTTCTTCTGGTGGACAAAATGCAAATAAAAAAACCAGACTGGAGTGAGACTTCATCATCTCCCAACTGGACTCATTGTAAATATCTGAGATAGTAAATCACAAATGCAAAACAAGGAAAAAAGCCTTTGCCGTCCTCAAATCAAGACTTTATCAAATTGAACTAGAAAAGAAACAAGCTGAGGAAAAAGTCTCTTAGAGGAAACCAGATTGGAACTGGGGATAGATCAGAAAAGATCAGAACCTACAACTTCCCTCAGGATAGAGTGACTGACCATAGAATTCACGAATCTTGGTCAAATCTCCCAAATATTATGCTGGGAAATATTGATGATATTATCGGGAAGATGGTGCTTGAAAAATCAGACGATGTTGCTCAATCAGCAAATGAATTCAGCTCAATAAAAATAATAGAAATCTGACCAAATTTATTTGTAAAAGGTCAGTTTTCTTTTCTCTTTAGTTAAATAGAGTAATAACTACATGCATAGACCAATGATCGTGGCTCCTGGAGGATCCCACAACAAAGCAATTACTGCTGCAAGATTCGGAGCAGAGGAGGTATATATGGGGGTGCCTTTTACCTCACTCAGAATGAGATCAAATAAGCTCTGAGATTTCTCAAAACTCAAAAAAACCGTAGATGCAGTTCATGAACTCGGAAGTAAAGTCTTTTTGACGATGAATATCTTCCCAAGAAATGTAGATATCAAGATCTTTGAGGCGGTAGTAGAAAAAGTTTCTGATATGGGAGCTGATGCGATTATATTCTCAGATCCAGGAACTTTCCATGTTCTCAAAAAGTATATGCCAAATACTCACCTCCATCTTAGTACTCAGACCACAACAATGAACTATTCTGCTGTTCAGTTCTGGTATGATATGGGAGTTAAGAGAGTAGTCCTTGCTCGTGAACTCCATATTGATGAGATTAGAGAAATTAAAGAAAAAGTCCCAGATATTGAACTTGAGGTTTTTTTGTTCAAGGAGCGATGTGTATGACATATTCAGGAAGATGCTTGCTCGGAGACTATATGGGAGGAAGACCAGGAAATAAGGGTGAATGCAACCATGCTTGTAGATTCAACTACAACGTTTATCTAGAAGAACCGAGAAGACCTGGAAAAATTTTTTTCCAACTTGAGCAGGGGAGGATTGAGGAAGCTTCATTATGTCTTCAAAAGATCTCTCAGTGATCAATAGACTCGCCGAGGTGCTTCCTTATGTTGATGCACTCAAAATTGAATGAAGAAGTAAATCAGAATTTTTATGTTTGATGAATGGTAAAAAGCCTATAAACACGTGAGAGATGCAATCATTGATGGAACTCAATTGATCCAGAGATCCAAAATCTTGTAAATGTGATTCCTCATAGAGAGTATTGGGATGGTTTCCTTTTTCAATAAGCTTAAGGATTATCCGGATAGAGAGGAGGAACTTACAACGGATATTCCAGTAGAGATGAAACCTGTATCTGAGCGATGAAATAATGAACCGACAGCAACAACAGAAAATACTGATCTTCCTCAGCTCGTTCAAGATGGGACAACTACACAAGCTACTCCTTGACCATTATTTGCGAGAAACTATTATGGATTTGTATCAGAGGAAACTCTTGAATACAACGGGAAGAAATACTTCAAGACCTCTCCAAAAAGAGACAATCACGCCAGGAATTCAGCTCCGTTATCTAACACCAGATAGTTATGGAAAGCTTACAATTACTGGTATCTTGAATGAAAAAAAGGTAGAGAATTAGAAAAAAAGCTGACTGTAATACGCCAAATGTATACATTACGACAGATTATCCTCTAGTCTGAGGAGAGATCCTTTATGTAAACCCATCAGAAGCGGTACAATAATCTCTTAATAAAAAAAGAAATCTGATCTCAGTAATTGAGTTCAGATTTTTTGTCTTTAAATCAAATAGAGATCAATATGTAGATTTCTAGTAATATTTTTCTTTTTATAAAGATAAAAAAACAAGTACAAAAACTGGTTTTTCTCACTTTTTGTTTTTCTTTCTCATAATAAAACAATAAAAAAACTAACGATTTTTTTGCATTTTTTGTTTTTTTGTAGTATAATTGAGTATACAGTTTTTATATGTATATGTTGTTAGACAATGAAAAAAACAGATTTCTTTAGCAGCACTTGCAGTCATCGGATTGACTACATTCACCTATGCTGCTACACCATTGCTCAATCTTGATAAGGTATTCTCAGTTAATCCTGATAAGGATTTTTGATTTCGATATACTGAAAATCAAAAATATCGCAGTTCAGGGATTCAAATCAGCACAAGAAGGAACAGAAAAATACTAATAAAAAAACTTCGTGATCACTTCTCCTTTTCTAAAGGATGCGGTAGATTCTGATGCTGAGACATATACTGTCCTCCTTGGAAAGAATATGATGAAGAGCTATCTCACTGGAGATAGATCAGACCTCTCAGAAGTTAACTTCACTCCAAAGGATGAAGATAAAGCACTAGGACAGCTTACAATGAAGCTTGAAACTAAAGACCTTGAAAAGAATGCTTATTATCACGGAATTGTTGTTCCAGTAGATGATAATATTCAAGAAGGTAGACCATCGAAGGAATTCTGTTTCAATATTGAAAAAGAAGCTTTCGCTGAAGGGCTTGCTTGTGAAACTTTTTGGAGTATCAGCCACTCAATCTGTAGCAGAACCTGTTGATACTTTAAATGCTACAAGTGAAACCGATGAAGAACATTCCGCAGCAGGAGCTGATATGAAGCTTGCAGATATCTCTCATACCATTGAAGGTAATAAGATCTATCTTTCTTGGACAGCACTTCCTCAGTCATCAAATGTAGAAATTAAACTCTTTAATAAGGAACTTAATGATTTCAGATCTCTAGGAACTGTGCCTATGACTCAGCAAAAGTTTGAGTATATCATGGAAGATCCTAATGCTACAGATCCATATATCTTTGCCTTTTATCCCAAGAGATAGTAAAGGAAGAGAAATCAGATATCCAGTTAATGTTAGACATGAAACAGATGTAGTTCCAGATCTAAAGCCTGTAAAAGAGATCAAAGTTGGTCCTGTAGAAGATATGATGCTTATTCTTGGAGTAACACTCTTACTCTATGTTGGATATAGAGTATATGCTTCTAGAAAGGCTGAATAAAAAAATTAACATTCAATAGCTAAAAAAATCCCCAATCTTGAGGGATTTTTTTCTTATTTGAAAATTTTTAAACATGAGGGTAATCAGAAGAGGAAATCAGATTTTTTATCTTTTGCAATAGAGATGGTTCTCTTTTCTCAAGTTTTTCTAGCTTACCTCCTCGCTCCAGCATATCAAAATCACTTCCTCTCTCAAACCTCCTCAAAAGAAGATTATCATTAGCATCTGGATAGTTTTTATTGAAACTTACATGATGAGTAGGAGTGTATTGGTGTGCTTCCATAAAGACTCTAAAACTTCTCTCTGGCTGGTGAGTAAAGTGAAGTCTTGCATAAGGCTCAAATTCTTCATCAAACTTAAAGCTAATACCATACACATATCCTTTTTCAAACTCTGGTAGCCAGTACTCCAAAAAAAGTCAGCTTTTTCTTTTTATATTAAAATTCATCTTATCAAGCTTATTATTCAGGAAGAATTCAATATCTTCTGCTGCTACAGACCATCAGGCGTATTATTTTTGATAGTTAGGTCGCAAAAGTAGAGTAGTACAAATAAGGGAAAAATCTGACCATCTACAGAGATACTGCTTTGTTCATTAGTTGTGAACCTCCAAGTCCTGCTCTGATCCTCAAAGTCAGGAATCACTTTAGTAAAGCGACTCTTCTCTGGGAGTGTTACTGTGAGCGAGTTCTCCCTTTTTAGTTTATCATAGGTATATACTACAGGTTTGCAGCCAGCTCCACCGTTAGAAAAGGTCTGCCCCTTTGCTGGATAGAGATAGTAATATCCCTTCATAGGAGCTTGCTTAATACTAAACAGTGGAAGAATTTTTTTATTGAACTTAAAGTCTGTGCTATAGCGTCATTCTTTAGTAATAGTATCTAGCTTTTTCTCTTTATCCTCATCAAAGAAGACCATATCATGAAGCGTTCTCCTTGGGCTCCACCAATCCGGTTTTTCTCAACAGATATCTTCGAGTTCTATTCCTAGATAGATTTGTCCAAGTTGAGTACAGATGATTTCTCTTGTCTGTTCAAGATCTATGAGGGTTCCCCAGCTTTATCTAGTTTAAGATTTCATGAAAAAAAGGGAAGATATTTTTCAGGATTTTTCTTGTTTGTTTTTTTCTCCAGTTTTTGATTTGTATATTGGATATAGAGCTGCGGAATATCCTTGAAATGAACCAAATAGGTAGCATAGATAACTCATGATTCCCTGATCTCCTTTGTAATATATTCAATCATTTCCTTTTCGCTTTCAAAGTGTGCTGGTATATGCACAATAGCTCAGTATTCATTTGATGTTCCGTATCCAAATGTTGTATAGTGATTCAGAGGCATCAGCGTGTAGGTTTCTCAGAAAAATATTTAGAGCTTTAGAAAGCTGAAATCAAGTCGCTCACTGAATATGTTGATAAACAGTATTGGTCAAACACCCATTATTAAGCGACTGCTGAATTGTCCCTATTGATGAGTGGATAACAATATCAATATCCGTCGCCATTAAGCCATTATTGATAGTAATAGCGGTTCCAGAGTCTTGATGTTGAAGAATTGTGAAAATCTGATTCTTCTTCTGGATTTTCAAACTTTTGGAGGATCCATCACTTGTATTCGTATGCAGGATATCTTGGATCTAAACAAACACTACCAATGCATTGCCTCTCTGTATAACCAAAATGTTCATACTGAAGTTCATCAAAGCTTATTGTTGCAATAGGGATGAGTTTCTCATCTCAACTTTCTTCATTGAGTATAGACTTTCCTAGCTTGAATTTCGAATTCTTACCTATCCCTCTCATAAAAAAACTGCTGTCTTTTTATCATATCATATGCTGCACCTTGTGCCTCTGTAGACCAAATATCATAGTGTTCGTTTGTTTCTTCATTCTCAAAGCGATAATACCTCGTATCAAAATTAAAATCTTTGAGCACAAGACCATGATCTCGCACTAGAGTTCATTCTTTTTCCCCTTTAACTCGTTCTATAGTAAATTGTGGTGGTTTTGGCTTATTTGCTAGAGAATTTGGAGTTCAGATTTTTTTAAGATTTCCAGTCCCTAAGGCAAACATTTCGATAATTGTATTTTGCTGCTTCTTCTCTAGGGGGAGATTTTTCAAGAGAGTATTGACCAATGAATTGATATTAGGGTCAGGATGATATTGAGGATCTTCTGGGATAGTTTCTTTATCAGTGCTATGATAGCTGATTCCATCTCGGTAACAGTACGTCCAAGAAATCTCAGATCCAGAAGTCGGTGGTTGAACTCCTCGTTTCCCATCTGGAGATTTCGGACGATTATTGTTTTTCAACACATTCCTTGAAATTTAATGGTCGAGAAATAAGGTTCCTATCTAGACCTTCTCAAATTTGATTAGCATCTTTTGGTTCTCCAAAAGAATCCTGACGAATTAAAGTCCCCAGTCTCTGATCAGACTGTTTGTCTCTCTGTATCGGATGAAGGTAATTTTGAGCAGGCACTCAAAAACACTATCGCCAAGAGACAAAAAGAAAGAAAAAAATCAGATGCGTTTCATTCAGCTTTTTCATAATCTTCTTGAGAAAAGAAATAAAGATATCCGCTATCTTAGCCTTTTCTCAATAAGAAAGCAATCAAAAAAAGACAGTTAACTAACTGTCTCATTTGTATTTCTCTCGCTATTTATCTTTTGCGATAGTATTCTCAGATCGCATTTTTCTGCGAGCTGATGATAGTAGCTTGGTCTTCAAAATTTGCGGTAGGGAGTGATTTCTCTGATCCTATATCATACTCCAGCCTTTCCCAATCTTTGTTTCCATCTGCATCCATTGCATCTCTTCCTTTTGCTGAACCGATTGTTTTGACATACCATTTCCCGTTTTTCCTGATACGGCTCTCAGAGTGTCATCTCGATATGGTAAATGTCGCTATGCTTGTTTGCTCACGGTTTACTCTTCCAAAACATAAAATCTCCAGCCCTTAACTGCCTCTTTATCAATCTTCTGATTTGAGTCAAAAAGGTTTTTCGCACTAGGACGATAATCAAATTTGATACCTTGTTTTTTTAAATGCATACATCCAGAGACCAGAACAGTCAAAGCCTCATCTTTTCAGCACTACCTCATCGTCTATATGGTTTTCCGATCTGGCTTTTTTTACAGTATCAAGAACTGAGGTAATGTAGGGAGCTTCAATCTGATTTTTTCTCTTGCATGGTAATAAGCTCCTGAGCAAACTGTGGATTCTGTGATTTAAATGTTTTTAACGCTTCTGCTGTTTCTTTTCCCCATTTCCCATCAATCTTGTTTTTCACTTACTTCTCCATTTGCGCCAGGTTGATAGGCGTTATTCAAAAAAGAAAAAAAGCTGAAAGCATAGCAACACTTTCAGGAGTTCTTTTGCTTGCCGATTGCTCAAGTCCATTAAAATCAATCTCTGATTTGAGTCTTTCAAGAGTTTGCTCTTTATAGGATAGAAAAAGGCTCTTGAGTAAGCTGATTTTTTTAATATATCAACGGTATTACCTTGATGATTTCTATTTTTCAAGCTCTTTCTCAAGTTTAGATCCTATTGATTTCAATGAGTGAGCTAGAGATTGAAGCTCAGCTTTTTCTCTCTGTTCTAGCGAGGTATTTCTGTCTTCTATAATCTCTTGTGGTTTAGTAAATACCATCTTCTAGGTAAATAAAAAAATAAAAAGTTTGAACTAGGCTTCCTTTTTGTTCTGGCCTTTCTGAAGGAGCTGGCGTTTTTAACAGATGGCTTATAGTCAAGAATATCTCTCTGTTTTTGGTTTAGGAGCATTTGGATTTGAATATGCTACTACTTTCTTAACATAAGCTCAAATAGTTGCATTGTTACCAATTCTAAAGTCATAATCTCTTCTTTTGTAGGCTTTGAGGCCTGTAAATCCGTCAAGATTAAATGACGCAGCTGCTCAAAATATCATTATCACAAAAAAACTCAAAGAGTGCTTTTTCGTACTTTATTGCTACTTCTGTTGCAAAATTATAATCAGTCAAAACCCTTTTTACAAAGCGCTTAAATGACTTAAAATCTTTCTTGTATTCTGCACCAGTTTCGTCTTTTCGTTTTGGGAGATCCTTACCAAAATTATCCTGCCTAAATAAGCCATGCAAGAGTCCAGAAGAGTGCTCACCCCTGACTACCCATCCATAAATACCAAAAAGTTCCTTTGATATCTTCCGGGTTAACATTTGTATAATCGGTCGGTCATCCTCTTTGGTGTCTTCTCAGACTAAATTCTCCTCCAAGTTCTGCCTGAGCAAACCCTGTTGAATATAGGTTATTCTTTTTTTACTTCATTAATAAATCTTTTGTTCTTCAGGAGATCTCTTTAGGATTTCAGCTTTATAACAGGCGTCTTCAGTTTTCTTTCCTCGTTTCCCATCAATATTTCCTAGCAATGAGAGTTTGATCTCCTTGAGTTGATCAGTATGCCCCCTTTAGGAATAAGAAAAAGTTGCAACATAGCTACTTTTTTTCAGGTGTTCTTTGAGATGGATCCTTAGCAATTTCTGTTAAGTTAAATTGTCTTTGAATATGTTCCAGTGTTGTTTTTTTATAAGATTCCCAGTTTGTTTGGTTAACCTGAGATTCGAGCTTCGTTAGTGGTCAGATTTTTCCTTGTGGAGTCTGCAGCTTTTATTGTTTTTCTTGCGTATTGATCTTCTGTCCAAGGTAATTACCGATTTTATCTCAGATGAGATGAATCTGTTTTTGCAAAATTTTTGGAGTTGAGCTTTCTCCTTTTGATTAAGTTTATTATCCTTATCTCCAAGGATATGCTCTGGTGTCATAAATGGCATTTGCTTATCTTTTATTGAGCTAAAAGTTGTTCTTCCAGAAGTTTGTCTGCTTCAGTTTTTTTCTTGTTTTTTCAATTGCTTGAATCTGTGCGAGATATTGCTTAAATTTTGATATTTTTTTCAGTTACTTTCCTCAACTGCAAGTTGATAATAGTCTTTGATCATTCAAAAAAAGAACTGATTTGAGTTGGAGTCTATCGCTTCAAGCACAAACATTTCGCGTCTGTGCAAGTGCTAAAAAAATGAGGATTACTTTGAGAAATATGATCTAAAAAGTAAGGTCATCTCTTCATCTGTAAGCGGTATCTCCTTTGGGATACTTGCCGTTTGTGGTATCATGATTGGGATCATAAATATAAAGTCCCTACCTTAAGTATATTGAAAATTTTTTTAAAAGAGCAAAAATCTGATTTTTTTGTGGAATATAGAGGAGTTCTCATTATTTCCAAAAATAAAAAAAGCCCTCATATTGAGAACTTTTTATTTATCATAACGTTTAATCATCATGGCCTTCAAGATCCACATCGGTAATGATCCCTCTTTTGAGCTCTACCTTTATTCTTCCAGGAACGAAATCAGTTGCAGGCGGCATATCAATATCATCTTGTTCAGTAACACGGATGGTTTCCCCTCTTTGTCTCGCAAGAGCTTGAGCCTCAGCAAGAGTTTTTCCCAAGATATGCTCTTTCTGCTGTATATTCTCTAGCCTTAGGAGAAAGATTTTTGAGTGTTCTGAACTTGAGGAGCAGTATTTTTGAACTGCTGGAGCAGTATTTTGTGGAGCTGTAGTTGTATTAGATTTTTGGCGAGGAGTTTGCGCTGTTGTGTTAACAGCAGGAGCAGCAGCTCTTGCTTGTTGAGCAGCAGCTTGATTAAGCTGCTTTTCTCCCTCGATATCAACATCAATAATTATTCCATTTCTAAGTTCAGCTTTAATTCTTCCAGGGACAAAATCAGTTGCAGGCGGCATATCAATATCATCTTGTTCAGTTACACGAATAGTCTCACCTCTTTGTTTAGCAAGAGCTTGAGCAGCAGCAAGTGTTTTTCCAATATAGACTCTTTCAGCTTCCCTTTCTTTCGCATCAGCATAGTCGTAGTAGTTAGGATTATAGTATACTGGAGCTGTATTTGTTAGTGCTCTATTGTCTTGAGCTGAAGGCTGAGCTTGCTGCATAGCTTGTGTTGCTTGGTTAGCTACTCAAGCAGGTAAAATCTGAGGAGTTTCAGTATTTTTGAATACTGTCTCCAGATGCTATTCCCTGAGTTTGATCAAAAACTACAGGTTGAGTTTCTGAAGAAGGATATTGCGTTTCAACTACTCTAGAAATTGTATCTTTGCATACTCGTCTATTAGAGTTTGTCTCAAAAAAAGAGAACATCCTTATTTAAACATTCATACCATGCAGAGTCCTTCATATCAATGGAATATCTTGAGGAAATGTTATCAGATAGTCCAAGTGTAGAATTTTTATAGTTGATTGTCATATCTTTTTGGAACTGAGATCACAACACGTCTCTGAGCACCAACAAATGGAACAAGAGATGAGAATATCTGTGCAGGAAAAATGAATAGATAATTCTGAATTCTCTTTATCGAATTTAGACTGAACTGGAGAGAGTTTTGAAACTATTGTTTCAGGATTTTTCATTGATAGGGAGGAACTCAGTCTCTACCCACGCACTAATGGTATCATTTTTCTGATGCGATGAATTGAATATGTTCAGCTCGTCAAAACCTTCCTTCTATCCCAAAAACCAACCTTCATAGGTCCCAAGTGGAGAAAGATATCTCTTTACATCAGAATCAACAGTGACCTTTCAGATTTTTTTCAATCTATTTTTTTCATTAGATAGAAGCTGGGTTTTATGTTCTATGTGGTTAGTCCCTAAAATCTGAAATCATTGATTTGCCCCAAGGATTCCTCCAATCACTCAGCTAAGTAAAAGGGTAACAAGAGCCGTTAAAATAATTCATTTCCTAAACCACTGCTGTTTAAAGAGTGCTCCTAGCGAAGCAATAAGCAAAATACTCAATGCTACCATACCGACTCAAGCAACTGGATAGAATCGAGGAAGAACCCATTGTACTACCTGACCACTAATTGTTGGGAAACTCGAAAATAGAGTTATAGCCATTACTCCTCAAAGAAAAAGCCCTCCGAGGGTAAACAGAATCATCAACCAAAGTCCAATTCTAACTAGCTCAAAAAACAGATTTCAGTTTTTTCATGTTGTTTGTCCTTTATCTTTGAATGGTACAAACAGTGCTAAAACTGGATATACCCAGACAGAGAGTCCCCATAAAGGAATAGCAATAAGAAAGAATAGACGAACCCACATCACAGGGATATTTAATGATTTTGAAATCCAATAACAAACTCCCCAAATCTGAGGTCTATTTACACCAAACCATCTCTGAAAAAGGTTGGAAGGCTCAGAGTTTTCTCCCATTTCACCCATATCTCTTCAGTCAAAGATAGCCTCAGGTTCTCAAATATTTTCCGCAAGATTCATTACAAATGCTTCTTTGATTGGTGTTGGACTAGTGTAGAGCTTCTCAATGATGTTATATTTGATATCTTCAAGAATATCTTTACTAATCTCTTGTTCCTTTGCATAGGTATCAATACGGTTTACATAGCTTTCTAGAAAAGAATAAGCACGATCTTCCATTTTGGAAAAACATGTCAAAGTAATTTATAGGTTTTCATCAGTCTTTTTTTCAAGAAATAAAAGTAAATACTTAATGATCTACACTTTTTACTGTGTCTGCAAGTCCTTTTCCGAGTATTCCTCATAATTTCAAGTGCTCATTCTCCTTTCTGACTTAGACGATAATATTTCCTGGGAGGTCACTGAGGAGATTCTACTCGAGAATAACTCAGAAGTTCTTCAGTCTTGAGTCTGGAGAGCAGGGGATACAGGGTGCCTTCAACAAGGAGGAGATTATGCTCCTTGAGCGTCGTAATGATATCAGACGCATAGACCTCTCACTTTGCAATGATAGCGAGAATAATATACTCTAGTACCCCCTTTTTTTCATCTGTGTGGTAATTTTATCTTCCATTACATAACAAAGAAGTATATAAAAAAATGGTACTATGTATCGCATAGTAGTGTATAAAAAAACAAGCAAAAAGCAAGAGATTTTTTTACATCAAAAATCAGGCTTTAAAACTACTATTTCTTTCAGAGAAGAAAAAAATCATGCTATAAAATGATAATGAAAAAAAGAGAAAAAAATCAGACTTTTTTTCTTTTACTTGGATTAAAAACTCCTCAAAAGAGGAGTTAAATGCTATTAAATATTCCACTTCCCATGTTCAAAAAAACCTAACTTCTTCTCAATTTTTCTCTGATTCCAGTAATGCTCAGCTTCTCATTCCCAACCATAAAATCTACATGAATCAAACTCTCGTTCATCCCAGCTTGATCTCTTTGCTCTGCATTCATAGCTTCTCCATTTGTAATCGTGTCAGGATATGAACTTCCCTAAAGCAAAGTGGCAACTAGCATTTTTCATCAAAGAGGGTATTAGAATAGATCAATCTTGATTCATATATAGGAGAGTTGATAGGTACAATTGCTACTTCTCAAAGTCTCTTAGCTCATTCATCAGTCTCTAAAAGTGCTTTCAAGCTTTCATATCCTTCTTCAGCTCAAAAGTCAATAACCTTCCCTTTCTCAAATTTTAGCCAAAAATTTATCAATCATCTTCCCATTATGCTCAAGAGGAAGTGTTGATGAAATGATCCCATCTACCTGATATTTATGTGGTGCAGAAAAAGACCTCCTCAGTTGGTAAATTAGGACAAAAGCTGATTCCATCACGAGTAGTCGTATTCCCAGCACATATCCAGCGATGTCCTCTTGGCAATCAAACCATTAAATCAGTATTTTCTCCTTGATAATGGAGTATTGTAAACTGCTGTGAGTTGAGATATTCGGCATATTGATTGAGGGTTTTTTTGATGTGATTCTCCCATGCTCAGATTGGATCTTCCTGGTCGACTCTCACAAGATGAAAAATCTGATTTCGGAGTTTTTGTATATTTTCTTCAGTATTCTCTGACTGATAAATATGATTTGCTCGGCCAACAGTTGGAATCGCTGCAATTGTCCAGTTTGTCCAGTTTTTCAGAGATAAGCTTACGATATTCATGTTTTGGATTTTTGCTTGTGCCTGCATGAGGGCGAGAAACCTTCTTTGGATCAACATCCTTCAAGATTTCGGGATCCTGCATATAGAGACTCAGCTGCGCACAGTTATTTTTAAGTTCGTTGACGTAGCCATCTTCTAGCCACTGAGGCACAGTATCAAAAAAACTTCCTCAGGAGCGTATTGATATTTGATAAGGTCTAGTTCTTCATTTCCTCGCCTATAAAAAAATCTCTTTTGCTCAAGCCTGATATGCAACCTTGGCAACGAGCTTCACAAATTCAACGGCCTCCATTGGCGCTTTGATCAAAAGGTTTTGCCCCTTTTGGAGGTTAAGTCAAAATCATACAATAAGTTCAGCATATTCTTTTTGCATTTGTTCAAAAGTTTTCATTTCCTTTTTTTATATAATATAAATGCTATTTTCTTCCAAAGTCAGCAGGAATTTCTCACCATTCTTCAGTCTTTCGCTTAAGGATCTGAGTTTCATAACTATGCTCTGAAAGCCATTGCTCAGCCCTTTTTATCAGCTCAAAAAGTTTCTCAGTCTCTGCGGTATGTGGAAGATTTGTCTTGCATTTCCCTCGTGTACCCAATTTATGGCAATTTTTTTGAGTCGGAATATAGGTTATACTCAGATTTTTTTCTCTTTTAGATAGGAAAGCCCATGAACTATGCCCAAAAATTCACCGATATTATTTGTCCCATGTGGACAAGAAAAAAATGGAAAAACCTGAGCTCAACTGACTAAATCAATCCCTTGATATTCCATTATTCAGCTTGCACTCGAGCATGCCGCATCTACAGCAATGCTTTCTTTGAGAAAAAGGGAGTTCTTTTTCATTTCGCTTTTTTTCTGGCTGATAGTAGCGTTCTCGACCTTCTCAGAGAGCTTGCTCAGCCTCTATTTTGCTAGAAAATCATTTATATTTCGCTCATTTGAATCCTTTTACCAATGTCTCAACAGTTTTTCCAATCAGCAAAAACTCAGCTTTCTTTTTCCTTCCCAAACCGTATATCGTTTGTTTGCCATACCTCTATATTCCTCAATAAAACTTGCCTCTGACTATAGGACTTTTGCTTAAAAATGCAAACAAAAAAAGAACCTGACAATATGCCAAGTCCTCATCCCCAAAAGAAATGAAAACTCCCTATCTGACCTCAAAGCCTACGAGGATTTCAGAAAAACTCTGAAACTATCTAATGCTCTAGGCATTCCTAGAACTTATTTTTTTATTAGATACCATAGTTTTTAGTATATTTAGAGGAGAATAGTTATATATCAACAGGTTATTTATCAGCCAATCAATATACAATATCGCATCCAATCATCATAAGATAGCATCCCTTCCTTTTGCAGAGGAGTATTGCTTACAATGATACTAATCCCAAGAAAAAATCAAGAACTTTCCAAGAAATACTTATAAATAAGATGAAATCTGATTTCTCATCTTATATTCTATCTAAGGTTAAAGGTAAACTCTAAACAGAGTATAAAACTACAAGCAAAACCAAATTTTTGGTCGTCAAATAAAAAAATACCCTCTTGAGTTGCTTAGAAGAGTAGTTATCCTCAGCTAAGTAGTAGCCTATCTCCCTGATAGTGACTACAATGATACTCAATTTCTTCTGAATAAAAAGCCAAACTTCTTACTCTAAAAAGAAGATAAAAAAATCTGATTTTTGATCTTTTGTTGTTTTTCAAAAGATAATCTCGCAAGACAAATAAGGAAATACCTTACCTTTCCTACAACTCTAATCCAAAAAGTAAAAGATGATTTTTTTCTGATAGTGAGTTTTTGTGGTAAAGAACATCTCTTTTAGTTTCATCATTTCAGAGTAAACTATTTACTGCCTCATTGATGACAATATAAGTATATTCGATTTTTCCCTATTTTTGCAAATTTTTTTGATGACTTTTTTTGAGTATTTTTTTATTTGATAGCTTTAGAACTAGTCTTACGAGAATTTTTCTTATCAAGAGAAGAAAGTAGTATTGCAAGTAATAGCGAAGTAATGTCAGTGAAACTCGTCATTGCGAACGAAGTGAAGCAATCCAGGATATGAAGGAGAAGAGATATATACCTATAACTTAAAACATCTCTTTGAATATCAAAAAGAAGTCAGTCTTTCTTTTTATTTTTTTATCAATCAAATCTTGCATTTTAGCGGAACTTTACTATTATACAAGAGTTTATCACTTTTTTTGTCTTTCCCTATGCTCAATCAAGCTCACCTCCTCCAAAAAAATATGGAGATATTATCAAAGAAGAAGTAAATGTAAAAAGAAATCTGACCATTTCTTAGTGATTCTCCAATTAAAAAATATTTAAACCAATCGGATCTCAGCTTTCTGCAAAATTTGGAAAAGATACCGGACAAATTATCTCAAATGGAAAGCAGTGAAATATTAAAAGAGCTTGAGGACTGAAAAAAATTCTTGTCTTTTTCTCCAGCTGGTGGTGAGTGGATTCTAGATTCAGATTCTTATGAAGTGAGCTATGAATGACTTGATAGTAACGATATCGCAATTGATGGGAATATGATTGCAAAGCTTGAGCTAGAAATTACTCCAGAACTTGAGAGAGAAGGAGTTGCTAGAGAACTCTCAAGATTTCTCAATCAAATGAGAAAAAGATGCTGATTTCTCAGTAGAGGAGAAGGTACATCTAACCTATACAACAGAGAGCCAGTCTCTAAGCGCGATCATTTCTGAGTTTTCTGACTTTCTCCAAGGAGAAGCGCTTCTTGCCTCAATCTCACAAAAAGAAGAAACCTGAAGTATTACTGCTGTTTTCTCTAACAATCAAGAAGCAATCACTCTAACTCTCAGTAGATAATTAACCTTTGCTTTTCTCTCCTCAAAGCTGAGGATAAATTTTAATTTCCCAGGTATTGTATTATGGCAAAAATCCTGTTATGAATATGCTATGGATATCCTTGCTAGATATCCAAAAAAACTGAAAAAGAGCTCAGAATCAAAAATGTATCAACACGGTTATGATTCAGAAATGGTTCAAAAAGACACTTCAGAAGCTGAAAACTGAAAATTTCTTGAATGATGAACTTTTTGCAGAAAGCTATCTCCATAGTGAAGTTGTTAAAAAAGGGAAGCCCTTACTCCTTGTAATGCAAAAAGCTTGAGCTCAAAGGTATTGAGAAATCTCTTCTCCAAAAAAACTCGCAAAAAGAGCACTCTGAAGATATTGCTGAGGGAATTCATCAAAGAATCTCAAAGGAAATCCAACTTTACAAAAAAAAGTGAGTTGACGGCTTCGAAATTATTCAAAAGCTGATGAGAAAGGGATATCGCCTCGCTGATATAAAGTCAGTCATTAAACCTCAAGATGACTAGAAACAATAAAAAGCTGATTCCAGTGAAGGAGTCAGTTTTTTTCTTTTTATTCCAAATTTTTTTCCTAGCAAAAAAAGTCCTCGTTATCTGGAGGACTTTAAATTTAAAAAAGTAGTAATCACTGAGAGATTAGCTAAGATCTCTCATCATGCTATCAGAGCTTTTTGTGTCGGATATAAACTACTCATATCTATACAACTAAACAACTCTTTTTGGAAGTCTACTAGGAACCTTGAATTTTTTTCATCAGCTCTTCAAGCTTTATGATATTGTCCTTTGTCACTGGATTTTTGTGTTTGTCTTACCTCTCTATTCTGAATACGATTGATAAGAAACACAACTTCACTCTCAAGATACTCACGAGGATTTTTCGCAGCTCTCTTTTAGCAGATTATCTACATTTTCAATAATATGAACTAGGACATCACCTAGATCAAAAACCTTTAGGTCGAGGCTTCTCAGCCTGTTTTGATTTTTTTCTTTCATGTTATTAATGAATTTTTTTATTGTTTTTATTTAACGCGAAAAGAATATACTATTTTTGCTAGATAATATCAAGAGAGAGAGAAATCTGATTTCTCTTCCTTTTTTTATTCTACTCTAAGAGATTATTTATAAACTGGGAAACCTTCTTTTTCCTCTTCAAAAACTTAAGGGTGAACCATATAATACGCAGTTCAAAAAGTTCTTTATACTCCCAAAGGAGGTTATCGAGCTTTTTTTTGAGACGAAGATCCCCATCAGGTCAGTTTTGATCATAAAAATTTCCATTAGCATCCAAAAAGGCTACATGTTGACTCTGTTTCTCGTTATCAAAAAGCTCTAAGCAAAGGTAGTCTTTCTCTTCCTGAGAGAAGACATCCATGATAGCTTCTGCTGTGCGAAAACTCTCTTTGTCGATCTTCCCTGAAATTTTTGTTCTCTTGAGTTTGAGATCCTCAGCACATTTGAAAAAAATTCTTCATCGCTATTACGGAGTCCAGCATAGACAAATCAATAGCAATTACTCGTATAGTTCTGCATTTTGTTTTTTGTGAGATAATAAATAATGATCTCCATTTAGTCTTCTCTTCATGAAATAGGTCAGGAATTAAGGAGCAGGGGCAGGAGCAGGACTAGGATTAGGAGCAGGATTAGGAGATTTTTTTCTTCCAAAATGCTAGCTTTGACATTCGATTATCTCAGGTTGGCTTCTTGTATTCTAGTTTATCAAAACTAAAATCTGAAACCGGAACATCGGTCCTAAAAAAAGCCAACGGATACTTCTCCCTAAATTAGTAAAAACCATGCGAAATGGTATCACGTGCATTAAGGATCAGATTTCTTGTAGGTTCTATGACAGTTCTAACTGCTCCTTCAACGACCTCTGCCGCTCCAGCAAATGGAGAAAGTGGGACTTGGTAGAGTTTATTGTACCATTTCCCTGTATTCCAGGCTGAAGTGAGAGTCTTCCAGAGTCTATCACTGGTATCTTTGATAACAAAAGCCATATCTGAAGCTATATTCAATGTGCTTTGTGTTCCATCAATTACTCATCTGACACCAGTTCCGACAACTCTAGGAGCTACTCCAACAGTGTTCCCTATAAATCTTCCTGTACTTTTCCAAAATCCCATTTCTCATCAGTTAAAAAGATAAAAAGTCTGATTTCTTTTTTTATTTTTTTATTTTTTTCATCTTCTTCAGGAAGCTCCATATTAGCTAAGTATTCTTCCTGAAATTCTTCAAAAACTCCAGCCAAAAAAATTCATCATAATTTGGAATCAGTTTTTTTCAATTTTTTTCTAGAGCTTCTGCTTCTTTTTTTCTGCATCAAAAAGCTTCATCACTTCCTTTCTTTGTGGTTCAGTGAGTTTTTCAAAAACTCTCACCATAATTCTATCAATCAAAATCGGCTCAAGCTCATCTTTAAGTTCTTCAAAAATTATCCTCTTCAGGATTAAAACCAGCTTGCATCAAGAGATCATTCAAAAAAATCTTCTTCGTGAGCCTCAGCAAGGTGTTGATTGTTGTTTTTTTCATCTTTATTAGCATAAAAGGGTAAAAAAATCCAAAGGTTAATATACTGATTTACCTATAATTTACATCTTTTTCGTCTTGTTCTCATTAGTTCTTACTATTTTTGCTCCTTCTGCATTTCTTTTTTTAGTTGAGTCAAAAGAGTTATCCCATCTTCAAATTGTTTGATTTTTTTCTTGAGGAGATCTCCTATCTGAATCAACAGAAAAACACATTTCCAAAGAGCCTATCAGCGGTTTTATTAAGAGATCTTTGCTGTTCCTTTGAGATATCTAGTTTATCAATGAGCTCTCTATATTCACGGATCGCTTGAGTAAATTGTTTTCTTTTCTCATCTACCAAAAAAATGTTTCTACTATTGTTTCAGGGACCTGAGGAGTAATAGTTGGCGTAACTTCATTTTTCCGTAGTGTTGATTGTTGGAGTTATGCTACTAATCAAATCTTTCGGTTTGAGATCAAGGCTGACTACTTTTTTTAATATATTGACGAGGAACGCTGAGTTTGTGTTGGGGCAGGCGATTATCAAGCATGAGTTTTTTTCTCAAATATAATCAATAACATTCTTCTCCCCTGGATTAATGTTAAACTCTTTTTTTATCAAATTCTAAAATTATTACAGTATCAGAGTTTCTATGTCTATAATTCCCATTCTCAGCATTTTTTTCAGGTGTTCTAACAGGGTATCTTTACCAACGAGATTAGTGGTTCATTGGAGAACTCCACGATGATAGAGACCGGTTTTTACGATATTTTCAGCACTGTCTTTGCTTGTATGGTGAGTGAGATAAATCTTATTTTCAAAAATCAAACTCTTTCATGTCAATGTCTGCAAGTTTTACAAACCTACTTTCCTTGTCGTTAATGTTCCTTAGATCAATACCTGTTTTTTTGATATATTCTTTCGTATTCTTCTTGATTTTTCTTTCTTCATTGTTTTTTTCTTTTTCAGCTCTAGTATTTCTGATTTCAGCAATCTCTTCCTCAATTGTTTTTTTGCTGCTTTTTCTCTCATCAGGAAGAGTATTATCTGCAGCTGGTGCTGTAAACACGACTGAAGTATCCTTTTTTTATTAGTAGCATTGTTTATTTCAGGTTTTTCAGTCGTGATTGCCTCCTCAGGAGATCAAAAATCTGATTTTTTTAGGCTCTTTTTTTAAATGTATTAACAAATCCAGTGATCGGAATCCACCATCTGCTTCCACCTCCAGCCTTTCCCGGTATATTTTCTACAATTTCCATATTAACACTAAAGAATCTTTCAGCTTGATTGTGTGCTTGACTACCAGCAATATTCATAGCTGAATCGTAGCTAAATTCTGGTACAAGATTTGAGCCACTATTTGCAAGTCCACGAGCTGTTTCTAGAAGTCATTCAGCACACCTCTGACCATGTAAATAGTCCGAAGTAAATCACTTTGTCCAATCTGCTTTCCAAGGTTCATCTTGAAGTTGTTTGATGAATGCAGCCTTTTGAGCGTTGCTAAGAGAGAGTGTATCAATTTCATTAACGACTTCTGTAAGTTTATCATGATACACGCTTGTATCCAAAAATTTACTTCCAGGAAGAACTTGTGTGGCATCAGTTCAAGCTCCATAATGAATATTTACCGTAGTAGTATTTCCTAGTCCATCAAAAAGCATTTTTTTACTCCATCATGGATCTGACCTCCTCAATTATTTATATTCCCAAGTTCGGTACCTCCTAGTTCAAAATACTCTTTCCCAGAGATGTTTGGTTTTGAGATTGTCTTTCATGGAATAGCTTCACTCGAAAAGATTCAGGTACCCATAAGATATTGTGCGCCGATAGCTACTCCAGCAGAAGCCACTCCTGTAGCAATTCCATATTTAGCAGCAAGGCGAGATCTTTGATTCTTAAATACAGATAAAGCATGATGATAACCAGAAATCTGATTTTTTTATTAGTTCTTCGCTATCAATGTCTTTATATTCTAAATTGAGCTTTTCGCAGACCATACTAATTGCCATATGAAGTTCATTCATATCTGATTCAATTTGTGCCATCTTTTCAGAAGCCAAGAAGTTATGCCCACTCTTATAATAGGCTTCAAGTCTAGCTTTCGCTTCTCTTAAGATTTCCTTTGCTATTGATTCTTCCTCTTTAGTGGGACTTTTTAATGAGGTTCCAAATGCAAGGAGTTTTTTTCACTGATAGTTTTTTTGTCTTTTTCAAAAGATTGAGTTGTATTATTATAGAGATCGAGCTGTCTTCCTGCACGATAAGAACGGTACCAATTTTTGGCTCCTTTAAGCTGAGTGTCTTCTTTTCGTTTTTTTCAATTTTTGCTAGTTCATTACTTAAATTACGAGTCATATTTTTTTCTCGTGGGTATTTTTGTTCTTTTTGTATAGTGTGTCCGTTTTTTTGATATAATTTTTAAATCCAGTCATTCCTGCAACTCATCCGGTAACAAGCATTGAACTCCCAACGACTCCAAGTCCAAGAGCTCCACCTGTAAGTCCTAGAAGCAATCCACCACCAGTAAACCCAGCAGTCTGTGCCCATCGAGGAAGTTTGTCTATTTTTTTTCCGAGTTTGTATACCCATCACTTTTCATGGTCAGAATTGTCAATTTGATATGCTGATTTTTTATCTGTAAAGACATTGAGATTCATCTTGAGATTATTGAGTGCAATGGCTCTTTTTGCCTGTTCGTGTCTAAAGTAAGTTTTTGAGTTTCTCGCTATTTTTTTACTTGCGAGGTCTGGTCTAATAGTTTTTCAAAAATCTGGATTTTTTTGGTATGTTTTCAGAAAAGTCTTCGATTTTTTTCTTCGACTTGTGCAGTATTTCCGCCTTGCTCTAATTTTTTTGCGAGCTCATTTATGAGTTCAAGTTGACCTTTCTCAAACTTCAACTTTTTCCAAAATATTCGTCCCCAGGTAATCAATCTTCTGAATTCAGAATTCTTTTTTTCTTATTCTTGACCAATGCATTAAAAAAACGCTTGAAAACTTGTCTCAGAAAGCTCTCCTTTGATAAAAGAAATACAAGCCTGATTAAGCTCAGGAATATCCTTGATCTGCTTTTTCAATATTCCCACCGTTAAATGCAGTCTCGAGCTCTTGTCTATTGACTCCTTTCCCAAGTTCTGTATTGAGTGCCTGATCATCGGTAAATGGCTCATTTTTTGGCTCTTTTTCATCTGCTGATTGATTTTTTTCTCTCATCAGCCCTCTCATGAGGAAAAAAACTTTTGCCTTTTCCAAGCAGGTCAAATTTTCAAAGCTTTGCTATATTTAGCTTTGAGTTCCTCTTCAGTCTGATATTTTTGCAGTTTCCTCGTGAATATTCTCCACATCTGAGAGACTCGCATCCAGATTAAAAATAATCCTGATTTCCCTCTTCTGTTGCTATTTCTTCTTCCTGTTCATCAGCTTCTTCTGGCTCGGGTTCGATCTGCGGAGGCACGATTGGTGTTGGGATATTCCTCTCCTCAGACTCAGGAGTTGGCTTAGGGTTCAGGTTTCTTTTCCGGATCTGGATAGACAATAACTTCACCTACAGGAGTGAGCTTTTGGCTCTTCCTTTTCTTGAGGTTCTTCTTTCCCTACAGGTTTCTCATCTTGCTTCTTTCCTGGTTGAGTTGGTTGTGAAGGTTCGTTGGTTTTTATCTTGTTCAGGTTTTTTTGATTATTTTTCTTTATTTTTTTCATCTTCTTTATTTCATTCCTGGGTGTTTTCGTTTTCTGGTTCAGATGTATCTTTTTTTCTGGGTTTTCTATAGGAGTTTTTCCTATCTCAAATTCTCTTCCCATCAATAATTACGACATTCCCATGCCCAGTGATGAAAATCCCATCTCCTTGCAGGTTTCCATAGTTACTTCCATCATTATTATTTCCAGCGGTAGCATTGCTTTCCCCTGAAATTTGTTGATTTCCCATGTTAATTTCAGATTTTTTTGTTCTTTTTTTCTCGCTTTTTTTCTCAGCTCTTTTTTTGAGTTTTTTTCTTTTGCTTCTTTCCAGCTTTATCAATATCTTTTTGATTTCTCTCGAGCTGATCCAATGCTTTGCGTGAAATTAAGCTCTTTCGCAAGGTGAGCGTAGAGTGTGTAGAGTTTGAGGGCCTCAGCTTTTTTTCTTTTTTTACTGTATTCCTTTGAGATAATCCTCATAAAAAGCTCTGAAATATAAAGCATCATTTCACCCTCCATGAGCTTTCTTCCCTTTTCATCAGTGTGATTAAGCTCATTAGAAACAATCTGAAAGAGATCTTTTTTTACCTTTTTCAGTTGTGGTATCGAGTTTATTTGTCGCGGTTCTTACTAGCTCGTTAATACTTCTAGGAGCTTTACTAGGTGTATTCATCTTCTGTCTCAAAAAAAGTCTAAAAAAATCTGATATTAGCTGAGATATTCTGCCAAAAAAATTCAGCGGTTGCTTCTTGTAAAAGCGTTACATAGTTTGGAATATGATGAAAGAGATAACTTTCTAATTCCTCAGCATTTTTTTGCTTGAGCTTGTGCAAATTCCTCCTCAGAGACAAGTCACTCGATTTTGGAGAAAAAGCTCCTCTTCAACTCCTGTCTCAATAATTAATTCCTCATCTGGGAAGAGTCCATCTTCTGAGAATTTCTTTACTTGCTCAATGGCATATTTTTTTGCCTCGCTAAGTGTCGTAATCATTAGTATATAGCTAAATAGAGATAAAAAAATCAGCTTTCTTTTTTTGTTATATTATTGAACTCCAGCTCCCTTACCGATTTTATCAACATATGCTTTCTTTGCTTCTGCTAATTCTGTTCTCAAGAGCTGCTTAAGTGCAAGTTTCCATTGACTATCTCAGTTCTCGTCCTTTGTCCATTCATCAAAGAGTTCAAACTGATCATTTAGATTTTTCAGCCCTTTTACTCCAAGTCCTTTTGACCCAAAACCTTTTTCATACTCTTCCTTGTTCAAAAAAATATTTGATCACATCAGAGTCATGAGGGTATACAAGGACATTCTTTGGGTATTCATCAGTATTTTTCTTTCAGCTTTTTTTGATATTCGTATGCATATTCAGGAGCCTTCTCCTAGAGAGTGAGAAGTATTCCTTGAGAGTTGGCCCTCATTCAGTAACAATATCTGTAAGTTGTCCTTTTAGTTTATCGATTTCACTATCTTTCTCTTTTTTCATTTGCTCAAGAGAATTCTGAATACCTCACATATAACTCTGAATGTCCGCCTTAAAAAAAGCCTTGAGCATATCGCTTCTAGCTTTTTCATGTTTTGCTTCAAGTTTTGCTTTATCAGCATCACTGAGTTCAGGCTTCGCAAGCTCAGCTTCTTGATCAGCTTTCATGGTATCTAGTTTCTTCTTCCAGTCAAGATAGGATTTTTTTCTCAGAGTTCATGCTGGCTAGGAGCGTTTTTGTTTTTTGAGAAAAATCTTCAAGCTGTTGAGCCTTTTTTGAGTGAATCTGCAGTATTTTTGCTTATAATAATCGGAAAGCTCCTGATAAAGTCAGGCTTTTTGTCATTCCATTTCGCCTTTCTTCAAGAGAAATACTCAAATTATTAGATGAAGACTGAGGAGTATTAACCATTTTTCTCCTAACTAAGAATATAAAATATACTTCATATCAAGTATACTGATAAAATTCGAATTTGTCAATTTTTTTCCCTCTTATTTTTTTATAAAAAAACAAAAAAATCAGACTTTTTTTCTTTCTCTTGATTTTTCCCCAATAAAATTATATAAATATATAGCACTTATGTTAGATGGGTGACAATGATCAAAATAATATTTTTATCTTACTATGTAAAATCAAATGACAAAAGCTTATTCCTTTAGAAGATCATATTGTGGTAAAAGCCTCTAGCTCAGGAAACTACTACAAAGTCTGGAATTATTCTCCCAGAAAGTAAAGAAAAAAACCGAGTAAATGAGAGGTGATCGCAGTTGGGGCAGGGAAGATCCTAGAAAATGGAACAAGGGCTCCTATTGATGTACAGGTTGGTGATATTGTCTATTTTGCAAAGTATGCACTTGATGAGCTTGAGCTTGAGGAGGATGGGAAGACAGAAAAGTATCTTGTAATGAAGCAGAGTTATATTATGGCAAAGCAGGGATAATTTACTTTTTTTAGAGTAAAAAAAGATGAAAAAACTGATTACAACCTGAATTCTTGGTCTTTTTGTGATCGTGAATGCGACTTCAGCTGCAGTGACAAGTACTGACACATTCAAGTGGGCTTATGATAACTGAGGTGTTGACCTCAAATCTGGTATTTATGGCGAATCAAAGCTTGAGAGGCAACAGTTTGCACCAACCTTGCTCCGATTTATCGAAAAAAATCGCTAAGAAAGACTATCAAGCTCGTAGCTGTACAGCTAGAGATCTTAACAAAGCTGATCAACAGTATCAATCGGCACTAGAAAAAAACTTTGCTCGTATCATATTCTCAACGGAGAGCAGGGTAGTCTCTATCCGCTCTGGAAACTTACTAATGGACAGGCTGTTGCATTGATTATGAGAGTCTTAGACGGCACTCAAGATGAGAGTATTCTCTGAGGTAGACATTGGGCTCAGTGATATTATGATAGAGCAAGTCAGCTTTGATACTATGTTGGACCACTCTCATACAAGAAAAAAATGAACCTATAACCTATGAAAAATCTGATTAATTTTTCTCTATTCTACTCAGTATCCAAAGGAAACTATCAGACCATCAGAAAATAAGCTTTCATCTGAGGAGTTTCGCTCAGCAGAAGATGCTCTAAAGAAACTTGCAGAAATCATGACTAAAGTAATCAAAAGAAAAAAATTCCCAAAAATATAAAAAAATCTGAATTTAGACTCTTTTTACTACATAGTCTCAAATAAATATGACACTAGATAGTCTACTAAATTATCGCCGTGCAGTGCGTAGATATTCAAAAAACAAATCTGATAGATACAGAAAAAGTAAAAATGTATTGAGCTAGCTCAGCTCGCACCAACAAGCTCAAATCTTCAGCTCTGGGAAGCCTATCATATTACAGATCCCAAAATTCTTAAGGAAATTGGTCATGCATGTTTGGATCAGTGATCAGCAACTACAGCGCAAGAAATCGTTGTCTTCGTTACTCGCCAAGACCTTTACAAAAAAAGAGCAAAGCAAGTCTTTGATAACAACGTAGCAGATATTAGAAAAAAATGCTCCAAAGGAGAAAAATTGAATCAAGAATCGAAAAAAAGTCGATCAATATTATAATAAATTAGTTCCTTTCCTATATTCCAAGTTTTTTTGAATCCGAGGATTTTTAAGAGTTGTGTTTTCTCGAATCACTGGACTGTTTAGACCAACCGTTCGCGATGTTTCAGAGTCTGATATGAATACTGTAGTACACAAAAGTTGTGCTCTGGTTGCTCAGACTTTTATGCTTTGCAAATGGCAGAGGAAAAGTATGATACTTGTCCTCTTGAGGGATTTGATGCTTGGAAAATTAAGAAACTATTGAATCTTCCGAGATGAGCAAAGGTTTCTATAGTTATAACATGTGGAATCCACGAAGAATGAGGTATACATGCTCCTCGTTTCCGTATTCCACTAGAGGAACAATACAAAAAGAATTTAAAACCAGACTTTATTTACTTTTTTTATAATCAAAACTATGGCAAAAAAACATTACACTATGCAGATGATGCAAGAAAAGGACTTTTCGCTGGAATTGAAGCAGTCGCAAACGCAGTTAAAAGTCACTATGGGACCAAAGGGGAGAAATGTAGTTCTAGAGAGAGCTTATTGAGGACCTATCATTACTAATGATGGAGTAACTGTCGCAAAAGGAAATCGAACTTGAGGAAAAAGATCGAAAATATTGGAGCATCTATGCTAAAAAGAGGCTGCTGAGAAAAACTAATAAAGAAGCAGGAGACGGAACTACTTCAACTGTTGTACTCTCTCACGCTATGGCAAAGGAAGGACTCAGATATATTAGATCTGGAGTAAATCCTTTCTCTCTTGGAAAGGGGCTTCACAAAACTGTTGAGCTTTTGACACATCATATTGCTCAAAATGCACAGCAGATCTGAGATAGCAAGGAAAAAAATTAAAGCAAGTAGCAACTATTTCAGCACAAGATGAAGAAGTTGGAAATCTGATTGCAGATATCTTTGAAGAAATCGGAAAAGACTGAACAATCACTGTAGAAGAATGAAAATCTATCGGTCTAACCAAAGAAATTAAAACAGGTATGCAATTTGATCAAGGATATTCTAGTCCTTACCTTGTAACAGACCCTCAGAGAATGGAGGCAGTTATCGAAAAGCCATATATTCTCGTTACTGACAAAAAGATCTCTTCTATCAAGGAAATCTTAACAACTCTAGAAGCTATTGCTGCGAGTGGGAAAAAAGATATCGTGATCATTGCTGATGATGTAGATGGAGAAGCGCTAGCCTCTCTTGTGCTTAATAAGATCAGAGGTATGCTCAATATTCTTACTATTAAGGCTCCAGGATTCTGAGATAGGAAAAAAAGGAAATGCTTAGAGATATCGCAGTTGTTACTTGAGCGACATTGATTACTGAGGAACTTGGTCTAAAACTCGAAGATACTACAGTTGATATGCTAGGAAAAAGCTGATAAAGTTATTTCAACTAAAGATACAACTGTGATTGTAGATGGAAAAATGAAATCCTGATGAAATTAATGCAAGGGCAGACCAGATCAAGGCTCAGCTTGCTCATACGACTTCAGATTATGATAGAGAAAAAGCTCGCTGAGAGATTGGCAAAAACTCGTTGGTGGAGTAGCAGTGATCCAGGTGTGAGCTGCAACTGAGATGGAGATGAAAAAAATAAGAAATATAAAATCGAAGATGCCCTCAATGCAACTAGAGCTGCGATTGAAGAAGGAATCGTTGCTGGAGGTGGTAGCGTGCTTCTTCAACTTTCTAAAATGCTTGATACCGTAAAGTTTGAGGATGCAGATGAGCAGGTTGCTATTGAAATTGTAAAAAAATGCTATTCAATATCCAGTAAAACAAATCGCTGACAATGCAGGATTTAAGGGAGATCGAGTAGTAGAAAAGGTAAAAGAATCTGATGAAATTAACTACGGTTTTGATGCAAAAGAATGAACGTTCAAAGATCTCTTTCATGCGGGGATCATTGATCCAGCGAAAGTGCTCAGAGTAGCTTTTAGAAAATGCAGTTTCAACTGCTGCAATGTTCCTTACAACTGAGACAGTAATCACTGAGATCCCAGCTAAAGAACAAGCTCCAGCACATCATCATCCTGATATGTGAGGTATGGGAATGTATTAATCTTTCCTTGAAAAAATTAAATAAAGAAAAAACTGACGTTCAGGTCAGTTTTTTATTAAATATTTTTTTGAAGTTGTAGATTTCTGTTCCATTGATCATGTCAGATTTATCACCTCCAATTGTTTCATTTGCCTGAAGGATCAGGATCTTATCATCAAGCGAGATATTTCACTTAAAAATAATTCTGATCATTTCTTTTTCAGATTCTTTTTCAGATTCTCGTAATTAAACGATTGAGAGATTTTTATATCCTTTCACTCCCCAAACCAAGCTCAAATATCTATAGGTATCTGTAGATTGAGTAAATGTAATGATCGGTACCTTAGGAACGAGAGAAGAAAGTCTAGACGCGGTATATCCATTTTTCCGTAAAAGCAGATGATAGCTCTGATGTTAAGTTCCTCTGTACTTCTATACGAATTATAGATAATGTAGTCCCTAACCTCAAAATCTCCCTCTTCTTCAAATCTCTCAACAGGTCTAGATGAAAAATCCTCTTCGTATTTAGAAAGGAGATCTCAAAGCTGTTCAATTGCAGGGAATACCTCATCCTCAACTACAAAAAGTCTCCATCATCACACCATCTACTCCTTCATTACAAAGAGCTCCCAGCTGTTTTTTTCTGCAAGCTCAGAATACCCAGCTCCATAAGTAGTCTTTGCATATGCGATGAGTACTGGCTTACCAAGCTTTTTTACTCTATGAAGTGCATCTAAAAGCTTCTTTTCATCAGCAAGATCAGCACCTTCATCTGGAACCAAAACAATTCCATCAGCAGCTTTTGTAATTTCTTCAAGATTCTTTAGTCCTTGACTGGTTTCAATCTTTGCAAAGATTTTTCATATTTCTTGCATTGCTAGATTCGAGGAATTCTCTGGTGTTTTTGGATATGCTCAGCTGAGTTTGCACAGGCTAGTGCCAAAACATGAGCTCCATATTCTAGTCCCCAGAGAATATCTTTCTTATCTCTTTCACTTAGTTCGTGAGCCTCTGAATCTAGTCCATCAAACCAAATTCTATCAAAGTGAATCAATTCATTACCTTTCGCTTCAATAACCTCAGTTTCAACGATATCTTCATATGCTTTCAAAACCTTGAATACAACTCAGCTTTGCTGAGCATAGATGAGAGTTCCTACCTCAATTTCTCCGAGCTGTGGATAGTCAACATAGATCTTCGTGTCACTTTCTTGTGCATATTCAGAGTATTCAAAAGTCCATTGATCTCACTTTTTCATAGGAAGACTGCTAGTATTTTTTACTCTTAGATCAATTCCCTTGGTCTCAATAAGGATTGTCTTACTATTATCAAGTTTCATGATGGTATCAATATATTTTTTTATTGTTATCATCAAAACCCTTTGAGAGGGTAATTCTAAAGACATCAACCATATTGATGATTTTTTTGAAAGAACCGTTTCCTTTGCTAAAGTTGGACTTACTCCTGGGATAATTTTTTTGTAAATCTAAAGTTATTCATACACGAGAAAAAGGTAAAAAAATCTGATTTTTTTCTTTCTTTTTTTATTTTTTTAGTTTTGTGTTTTTACGATTACAAATCCTTTTCTTCTTGATCAAATTACAAGTCTCTCTATTGTTGATGAGAATATTGGCTTGATCATTGCTCTTTGCATAGATAAGCCCATCATCTACAAGTAGGCAGATTGTTTTATTTCTATAGTCCTCAGGTAGAGAAATGATAAGCGGATCATTTTTTCTATCTCCACCTGCAATATCAATCTTCGCATCAAGCAAAGGCAGATCATTAAAGGTTTTTACATGAATTCTAAGTCAGATCTCTTTTTCTAGTTCATTGATCGCAGCTCCTCATTTTTCCAATCACCTTTCCTTTATAATATTCAGGGATATAAAGCTCGAGTTCACTTCCCTTGATCTCAATCAAGAAATCACAAGGTAAAATCTGGGTTAACTTTCTCTGAATTCCTTCTTTTGCATACTGAGATACGACTTGAGTTTTTGTAGGTGTTTTTGTATTTCCTTCTGTATCAGTAGAGATCGGCATCACTACTACCTGCTCACCAAAGGTATAAATCTCATAGAGTGGTCTCTTTTGTAGGAAGCTTGAAACGACGATTACTGGTCTAGCTAGTTCTTCAGACATCATTCCATCTGGTACTTTAGCAGTAAGCTCAAGCTGAAGTACTTCACTTACCTGTCCTTTATCGATAAAAAGTACAGTATCAATTACTTGTGGGATAATTCCCATTTCAACACTTCCAATAAACCTCTGGATACTATCTACTGGTTTTGTGGCATGAATCACTCCAACAAGCCCAATTCCAGTAAGTCTCAGATCTTTATAGAGCTCAAAATCTGGCTTATTTCTCACTTCATCATAGATAGTGTAGTCAGGTCTAGAAAGCAAGAGAATATCTCTTACCTCATCATGACTTCCGTAGGTAAAAGCTATATTGTACAATATCGTCATTGAGCATCAAATCTCTTGGTGACTCAATAGTTTTGATGATATGATTATCTTTGTGGTAAACATCAATAAGTGCTCCAGCAAAGGTTGATTTTCCACTACCAGGAGCTCCAGAAATCAAGATACCCTTCGCTTTATTTCTCAAAAGATCAAATAATTCTGGATCAAGCTGATATTCTTCCATACTCATCTTTTTTACAGGCTTTACAACGGTCATCTCCATTCCATCAGAAAGTGGAGCGTATACAATTACGATTCTATACGGACCTACTTGCATAACCTTTGAGAGTTCTCTATTGATCTCCAGAAAGGCGTCATCTCTCGTTTCAACCTCCTTAAATAGCGCATCTACGAGTTGATTGAAATTTTCTTTAGTCATGATCTCATTTGGATCCACTACAGGTTGCCAGTTTCCAGGAGTTCACTTCTTTCTAAGGACAGGTCTATCAGCTTTCAGATGAAGCGACATTGTCTGTTCGTCAAAATATTTGTCTAATACTGAATTTCACAAAATTGTTTCCATTATGTTTTTTTGTAGTTAAGGATAAAATCCTCTTAATTATATCTTTTTCAGAAAAAAACACAAAAAAATCAGACTTTTTTTCTTTTTTTACTTTTTTTGAAGAAAGTATCAAAAAAAATCAAGACAAACGGACAGTTATATATTGATTTTTTTATTATTTTTTTCAATATAAAGTGGAAGATACGGAAAATCTTTCCAGTTTTTTTAACTGTATTTTTGAACCGATGTTTTTTTCGTCTAACAGGAATAAAAGATATATCAGACAAAAATTATACTCTGGAATTGCTTATTGAGGCAGATGATGCTGCCACGGTCAAAAATTTCTTGGAGATCAAAAAGGTAATTATCATCTGACTAGAAATATATCAGTGAGATGTTGCAGACTTTTGGGAAAAAGTTATATTGTTGTAAAATACTGAGATACTTTAGTAAAAAAATTATCTGAAATTTTGAAGATTTAGAACAATTTGTTGAATATGTCTTTCAGCTTGAACTAGAAGTAATAGATGCAAACTATATTCTTGGAAAACAACTTTCAGAAACTCAAGTTCAAGAGCTTATTAATTCGGCAAGAGAAAAACAAATAGCCTCTAAAAAAAGCGCATCAGGAAAGATTAAAAAGCCGCACAAGCTGCTGAAAAGATTAATTTCAATGATAAAAAAACTCCAAAAAGCCTATCAAGCTATTGATGATATCGTCAATCAAATTGATCAGCTCATGGAAATTTGAGGTTGAAAAAAATTCAGCCTATTACGAGAAAAGAAATTAGATGATACAAGAGGTGAGATGGGGAAACTTAGACTCGCTACTAACTATGATAAAAATTATTGAAGAGCTTCATAGTGCAATGAATCTGATCGTTGAAACTCAGGATTTTTCTCTTGGATCTTCTAGAAAACGATAAAATATTTGCGATTAATCCTGAGACCAAGATCACTAATGTCGATGTCATCAGAGAACAGACAAGACTGGCGAAAAGCAAATCTCTTGCAGGTCCTTGGTGCACAAATGTCAAGGGAGGAAACAATGTATGCCTCACTTGGTCATCTGAAAATTTTTTACACAGTATCTAACTAGAGACTTTAACTTTATCCTTTCAAATAAGCCGCTCTTCCTAAAACAGGTCTTCAAAGGAATTGAAATTGTGAGTCTTTTTCGTACTTGTTGAATTGATTGTTCTCACTGTCTTAAATCCAGTTTTAAAACTCTCTCTTTCACTAGAGAGGGTCTGAGTTGTTTTTATCTATATTGCAGTATTTTTCATTACTTTTTCTCATTTTTTTAATCATAAGATTAGGCCCCAAACTTCGCGAGCCTACCTCGGTTGGTTGTCCCTTATAATTCTTGTTTACGCAGCACTTATGTACTTGCTCAAAGTTCTTTTAATCTTTTTAAAAGATAAGCTATTGTGGCCTATGTAGTCATTCTGCTGGTGACGGCAGTTTTTCATTGCTTTTTTTCTCTTTTTGGGGCTTTGGTACTTTGGACTACTTCCACTGGCTTTTTTTGATATTTTTTTCTTTTCTCAGGGATTTAATGATTTTTAAACTTGAGATCTCACAAAACTTCGTAGCAGAAAGATACTGACTATATATTCTTTGACTCTTGGTATTCTTTGGTTTATTCTGAATTTTAAGCTTTCTAGGATATGATAGTAGCACAACGCTTCTATTATTAACTCTTCTTTCTTTGTTTTTGTGGTGAATATCATATTTCATCCCATATGAAGATGGAAAGACACTTTTTTTATGCATGGATTTTTTTGTTTTTAGGTGTGATATCTTGGGCAAATCATCTTTTTGCAATTGGAGGAGATGGATTTTTTAAAGGCTGTCGGACACACTATTTTTTTCTTTGGGCAGTTGGTTTTTGAATTGTCTATTATGGACTTGGATATTTCACTCAAATAGAAAAACATTATTACAATTTTTATCTATTTTTACGCTACTTTTTTTGGATTATTTCTGATTCTTAAGATTGGTGATAATCTCCTGGTTATGCTCAATATAGATCTTCTTGTCTATGCAGGAGTTCTAGCATTGATCACTTATGCTCCACAGTTTGCCTCTTCAACGCCAATGAGACAAAAACAGATTTCTCTCAGGAGGCTTCTTGCAGGAGAAAAAAATACTGACTCCAACCAAGGTTGATCCATTTTTTTGAAGCTAAAAAAACTTTTTTTCTAGAACTTTCAGAAACTCCAAAATATCTTGCTTATGGACTAGAATATCTCAATGTTATTCTCCTTATTTGACTTTTTAGCTAGCTATTTGGTTCCTCTCTTTCAGGGGCAACTGGTGGGACAGCTTCGGTATTGGACAGGTATTTTTTTCTTTTTCCTTTTTTTAATACCTTCTTTCTCAAAAAAATCAGATTTTTACGCTTGTTTCTAGATTCGCAACAGTTCTCATTATCAATTTTTCTCTCTATATTTCACTGATGCTGGCTACGAATGGAGCAGAAAGCATGATCTCACGATTGATTGCACGAAATATCTTCTGTGGACTGCTGATTCTCTATACTACGAGTCCAGGTATTAAGAAATATCTCAAGAAAGCTGATCTTATCTTTTGGCTTTTGACGAGCCTTGTTGCGATGCTTTTAAATATTGTCCTCTTGTTAAGATTAGAAATCTCTGGTCAGCTTGTCTTCTCCTTGATTTTCTTTTTACCTTGGAGTACAAGGAACAATCTCGTATTATGCACTTTGAGTGATCAGAAGCTTTGATCAGCCACTTCTTTGAGGAGACAAAAAGTCAGATCCATTAGATGCTCTTTTAGAAAAGGAAATGGGCTCTCTACTCTAGTAAATAAAGATAATGAGTATAAATAATAATCTGGAATCTCCTTAAAAATGCACTCTTGGTTTTCGTTCTAAACTGATTCGCATATCTACAAAAGAGTAGTTATAAAAAAACTCCGCTTATTGCGGAGTTAATTCATTAATTTCTAGGATATATACATTCTTTTTGAGACTAAAGTCTTTAGGAACTGTGAGGTTATTCCAGTTTTTCTCTTTTTTTCTTTTACGATTTCAAGTTTGATAATATCACTCTGAGCATTTGCTGTATTAAGTTCTTCTTGTGCCATTCTCATAAAAAAACCTCTTGTAGACGACAAATTGATAAAATACAAATATGCCATCAAAAAAACATTACCATCAAACTGAAAAATTCCACACACTTTGATAATATCCCAAAAGATCCTTTTTGTCTCTATAGGTAGTAAGCCATCATTTATAGGATTTATGAAAAGATTGGAGGGATTGATAGGCGAATGTTTTGATTCTCTTTTTGCGTTGTTTGAAAAAGCCGATTCTGGCATCATACTTTTAGAAAGTAAATACTGATCTGATTTTTTTAGTTTTTTTCAATGACTCTGAGCTTTGCGCTTCTAGCAGCTTTATTTCTTATGACCTCAGTGTAGTGAGGCACGATGACTTTCTTATTCACAAGGTGAAATCCTCCTTGTTCAGCGAGGTTTTTAAATATCGTTTTTACCATTCTATCCTCAATACTGTGATAGGTGATGATCGCACATCTTCAGCCAGATTTCAGCGTCTGTGGGAATCTCTCCAAAAAATATTCTAGCTGTTCAAGTTCCTGATTAACCATGATTCTGATCACTTGAAAGATTACGGCAACTTTTTTTCTGATTAAAATGTGCATGCATTAGGAAATCCTTGAGCTCAAAGGTAGTAGAGAATGCTGACTTTTTTTCTCTGTTCTATCAAGAGTTTTTGTTAGGTATTCGGCAGTTTTTCTCTGAGAAATCTCCATATTGGATCAATGCTTTCTCCAAGATCTCAGGTGTCACTTTTTTTGAAGCCATTCAGATGCAGTCTGAATTGTTTTTCATTGGTCAAATCTCATGTCTAATGGTGCATCAGTCTTGATAGAGAATCCGCGACTCCCATCCTTAAAATGCTCTAGATTAACTCATAGATCTAATAACTCAAAGTCAAAAAGTCAGACTTCTTTACTGATTTTATCAATTCTTGCATAAGAAGAATGAAAAAAATCTGAATATTTTTTTCGTAAGCTTTTAGTTAATGATTGAGCTTTCTGTATCATTGCTTCATCAACATCAGTTCAAATGATTTGAATCTGGCTAATGTCTCTTTTTTCTTGTTCTTTTGAGAGAAAATATTCCGCATGTCCTCAATGTCAAAATGTTCCATCAAAACTCAAGGAAAATCCCTCAGGTATTTGCTGGTAGATTTCAGACGCTAAAACTGGGATATGACGGAGCATGATCACAAGAGAAAAATAAAAGCTTCCTACCTACTATAGAGAATTGCTTTCAGTTTTCAACCTCTAAGAGAAAAAGCTTGATTTTTCTTAAAAACACTACGCTATAAAGTAGCTATTTTATATTTTATGGATTTTTGCGATGAATAAAAAAACTTCTTCTCCTCATGGGAGCTGGGATTACGAGCCTTGCACTTCTCAATACGGCTAGTGCTGACTATCAATTTCGTTGTGCTGATGATGCTTTTAGCTTTGAGATTCCTTATACTAAACAAGGTGATATGCGATATCCAGTAGGATATCAGGAGGGAGACGACTTCATCTCAGGTTTTTAAATCTTATGCAAATAATACTCCTAATGCTTGGGCAAAAAGCATACAGTTCGCAACAGGACAAAAAAACTGAATAATTTCGACTTTAGCAAGATGTTTCTCTGTAAATGCGAAAATTGATGAGTTTATTGAAAAAAACTCTCTGCTCAGTGAGAAATCAGTAGAGGTGTGTATCCTTTTCCAGCTTTGAGACCTTAAGCTAAATCTCTATATTTCTGAGGAGCAGAAGATAGTTCTGATGTCTATTATATGATTCAAACTAAAGATGGAGAAGAAAAACTCCTTCCAGTTGGAGATGCCGATGATGAAGAAATCAGATTCCAAACTTTTTTTGACCCAAGTACAAAAAAAGTTTTATCAGCTCGTGCAGGGAGATTGGGAAAATAAGACAGAAACCTCATTTACTCAGTCATCAACTATGAAAAACTTGTAAATTTCTAGAGATTGATAAGACTCCAGAGATTATTGAATCAGCAAAAGAGTTTTTCGTGGATTCTTATGAGGTAAGTCTTGATAACCTCGGAACTGGTAAAGAACAAAAAGCAATTCTTTGACCTTCTCGCTCAGTTTATAGAACAGGGAAAGAAAAAAATCCAGAGAATGTAAACTATATTCTCTCATCAGTATTCCACGCTTATACTAGAGAGCTTAACAGCCTTGATAATGAGAAAGAGACAAAAAAATCTTTACAGAGACACTTCTTAATGCTCTTAAAAATCCAGAAGCAACTATCGAAAAAAATCATTAAGGAGTATGGAAAAAAATGTAGAGACTACTCCCTCAGAAACTCCTAGCGTAAAAAAATGTTGAGAATGAAGCTACAAATCAGGGATTGGAATTCTCAGTTGAAAAGATTAAAAATTCTGATCAAGTAATTACTTCATCAGAACTTCCAAGAGAGACAATGTCTCGAAATCTTAGCTCTCAAATGAAGAAAAAAAGATTTTTCTTTCCCTCAAAAATCAACCGCTACTTGTTGTGGCACAACATTTTTGGAATCAACTTTGAGAAAGAAAAAAAAGGCTCTTGCTGAGTATTTTTGGTATCAAGGAGTATAGAGCAACATATGCTCAAAATATGAAAAATCAAAGAAGAATTATTGAAGAAAATCACACTTCTCGATTAGGTTTCAAAAAAATACTTGATCAGGAAAACTACAGATACTTGTTTGATCAAGGAGAAAAAGCTGACTTTTTCGGTCAGTTTTTTTCTTTATTATGTTTATTCTTCTATCTTCTTAGCTACAACCATCATTCTTTTATCAGCAGTTCAGATAGGGTAGCATCCCATGAGAGTTAGATAGCTCTCATTCTTGTCAGAAAACTCATGATAGTAGTTCTCAACATCCTTAGGTCGAACAACCTTTCTTTCAACCATCTCGTATGCTGTCTTCTTCCCATTCCAAATCACATAAAATTTTTTTGACCAGCTTTGAGCTTTGGAATATTTCTAAAGATGACTCCATATTCATTTTTTTCTTCCACCATTCACTAGAAGTGTGCCCAAAGATGAGCGTATTACCTTTATTACCTGGAGTCGGAGTAGTTGGATATTTCACAACACCTTTTTGTCAATTCTTCATCAAAGTTTTTCCTTAGAAAAGTCGATTACGCCATTTTCTTCAGTATCAATCAATGGAGCATTGATATTCAAATCAGGAATGATCAATCTATTTCCAGGAGGTAAGGTGTTAAAATCAATAGTGTGTTGTTCTCATTTTTTTGTCTAGGAATTCTTCCATTGTAGTTGAAAGAGTCTGGCTTTCCAACTTATTTTGCTTAATTTTTGCAAACTGTGTCTCAAGCTCTTGAAGTTCTTCTGCTGTCTCAGGCTTGAGCTCAGCACTTTGATGCATTGTATTCTCCTCTAGCAAAAAGTTGATGGTCTCAGCTTCCATTTGAGCTGAACAAGTCCTGTGCTATCACCATCACTAGTTGTGCATTTGTAAAGAAGAAAAAGATTGTCAATACACTGACCAAGAGGATAGAAAAGATTTTCGCCTCTTTGAGCCAGTTCTTGGTATTTCATGTAAATAGTGATTTAAAGTTTTTTTCGATAGATATAAATCCTGAGGTAGTAATTGTCGTTTTTTTACCTTTTAGCTCTGCTGGAGTTGTCTGCTGTGTCTGTGATATTGGAGTTGGTCTATATGTTTGCTGTGTCTTTATAATGGTAGGCTTTTTCTAGTGCTTTTGAGGTAGTCTGAATCTGCATTTTTTTCTTCATTTGGCGTTGGAGTAGTTCTAACTACTGGAGTCTTTAAAATCTGTGGTATAATTGATGGATTTTCAGGTTTTTTAATAAGTAGCTTATTTGCTGCTGGAGTTTGTAAAAGGTGTAGTAGAATTCTTCAACTGAGTAGCTGGCTTTTTGCACTGCTTGAACTTTTCTTTCAGAGATTTGAGGAGCTTTTTTTGTGCTTGAGTTTGTAGGGGAGTAGTCTGAGGATTCTTTATTTGAACCTGAGATTGTACTTGAGGAGTTGTAATTTTTGTCACTGGAACCTCAATTTTTTTAGTGTCATAGGAGATGTAATTTTGGTTTGATTTTTTCTTGTATAAAATTTTTCCCTTTGGTAAGGAAGAAAAATCCTGAACTGAATTTTTCGATCAGTTTTTTTCTTTTTTTCAACTACGATTTCTCAGTTTACTGCAAAATCAAAAAGTGATTTCTGCTGAAAAAGTTCATCAGTTGTTATTCCAAGTTCAGACATTTTGATCTCCATAGAGGACTGCAAATCCTTTTAAACTCATCGCTACCTAACAATATAAATCATATTCTAAGTATACTCAAAAAAATAAAATCAAAAAAATCAGATTTCTTGTTTTTTTATAACTATTGACATTTTATCTTTTTTTATCGATCGCTTAATGGAAATATAAGCTCAGCTATGATTTCTCCTTGAAATTTAAGCCAGCTTTTTGCATAATAATCAGCGTTCTTTATTTTACTATTATCCTGGGATGGCAATTATTATCTGAGGATTTTTTTCGTTTTTCCAGATATTATATCATATTTTTCGTAACTGTGCTAGGATATGGGGCTGGACTATTCTCTCCAGAGGCGATTGCGATTTTTAGAGATGGAGTATGGATGCTGCTTGCTGGAGCTATTTTTTTCTGCTCAACTGGAAAGTATGGAGAAACTTCTTTCATCATCGATGGAAGATGATTATCGTATTTGGTGGGCTGCTTGTCTTCTCAGTTCTGCTTTCTCGCTTTATGTTTGGCAAGACGCTCAGCGAGATCCTCATTGGGATCAAATATGGGCTTTGGTATCTATGTATTTTTGATCTCTGCTGGTAGTATCTGATATTTTTCTCTCAAGTAAGCTAAAAAAACACAAAAAAATCAGAGAAATCAGACTTTTCATCTTTGGCAAAATGGCAAAATATATTAAAATGGGGGCTCGTGAGTATTGTTATCTTAGGTCGAGCTTGGCAGATCGCAAAATTACTCTTCCCAGATCGGTTTATGGCAATTTGATATGGAAAACTTGATGACTATCATTTTTTTGACTAAAGCCACCATTGTATTATCTTACTTGATATGAAGGAACGCTTAGATGGCAGGGACTGTTTTCATGACCCAAATAATTATGGCTATTTTTCTCGTAGTCTTTTTGCCTTTTGATTTTTGCAGTATTTTTTTCATTCCCAAAATATCTTAAAAATTTAAATCACGAAAAATCTGATTGGATCGGATTTTTAGTAGTTTTTCCTTTGGTTGATTACGCTTTGAGCTACGCTTTCTAGAGCTGCGATGATCGGTGCTGGAGTTGTGCTTTTTTGTGTATATTTTTCTCACATCAAAAAACATAAAAAAATCCTGATTTGATCTGCAGTTTGAGTCGCAATTCTCCTACTTGGACTCAGTATCTTTAAGTGGGAATCTACGCTCGTACATATTCAGCAAAAATTAAGCTGAGTCTTGCAAGTAATTCATCAGCCGCTCTGATACGGGCTTGGAAGTTCTTGACCTGCAGTGCATCATACTGGAAGCTTTTTGCCTGAAAATTTCTATCTTCAACTAATGCTTGATCTCTGAACTGTTGGATTTTTGATTTGGCTAGGGGTAATGTATGCCTTTCTCCGTATGCAAAAATCTCTCATTGTAAGGGCTGAAAAAACTGATCAAAAATCAGAATTTTTACAGTATTTAAGACCATTTCAGATCTGATTGCTTGCACTTTTAGTGATGGGACTTTTTCCTCCATGTTTTTTTGAAGATAGTATGGTTAATTATTTATTCTTTTTGAGGATATGGGCTGATGCTGTGAGCGCTCCAGGCTTTAATTGGGAAGAAATACGAATGAAAAAAAGCTGATTAAAAAAATAGATCGTATGTTAGCCAGGTTTCTTATTATCCTTATTCGTGGCTATCAGCGAACACTCTCTCCAGATAAAGGGATTCTCCTTTTATTTCAAAGGTAAGGTATGTTCTCATGAACCTCATTGTAGTGAATATTGAGTGAGGACTTTAGTTAGATATGGTTTTCTCAATTGAATATCAAAAAGTTAGTGATAGAGTTTTACATTGTCTTCCAAGTATGCAAAAAGATCTATGATCCAGAATTTTACAAAGTTGTCTTTTTTTCCTCAGCTCCGATTGGGAGTTCCTTTTATGCAGGAACTTATCCAAGACCCCAGATTTGATGTCGTAGGTGTAGTTACTCAGCCTGATAAACCAGTTGGAAGAGGACTAAAACTACAGCCAAATATAATCAAATCTCAAGCTCTTGAACTTGGAATTCCTATTGAGGATATCCAGACACCAAACAGGATCAATCCTGAGAAGTCGATAGAATGAAAAAACTTTTTTGATCGACTCCAAGAAAAAGAAACCAGATTTTTTTGTTGTTATCGCATATGGAAAAACTAATTCCTCAGATCCTGCTTGATATTCCTCCCTTTGGTCCGATCAATGTTCACGGCTCACTCCTACCAAAAATACCGCTGAGCAAGCCCAATTCAAAGTGTGTTTCTCAATCAGGAGCCTAAAACATGAATTACCATCATGCATATGGATGCGGGTATGGATACCTGAGATATCGTGGACCAAGTGAGTTTTTGAGCTGCCATTTGAACGAACTTGTCTTGATTGTATAGAACATATGAAAAAATCTGACCAAAAGTTTCTTAATGCTACACTTTGGAACTATGCGAAAGACCATATCTCACGCAAAAAGCAGATAGAAAGTGAGGTTACTTCTTCTCAAAAAAATTATCAAAGAGGATGGTCTGATTGATCTTTTTCAATGAAAGTTTGGAAAGCGTGTATGCTAAGTATAGAGGCTATTTTCTCTGGCCAAAGATTAGTTTTGAACTTGATGGGAAGCATGTTTTTGATAGAAAAGCTCATTCTAGACAAGGAAAAAAATATCAACAATATAAAGAATTTCCGCTTATTACATCAGATTTTTTTCTCCTAATCTAGCAATAAAAGAGCTTTTATTTCAAGCCAGAATGAAAGAAAGCAATGGATTTTTGCTAGTTTTAAAAACGGATATCTAAAAAAATAATTTTATATTTCCTAGTGAGATGCAGCATTTACAGATTCAGTGAGAAAGAGTCCTTATCTTGGGGAATCGATCTTATAAAAATATGGGTGATGAACTCATACTTCTTGGAACGATCAGATTGCTTCAGGCACAAGGAAAAAAAATTCTGATTTCAGCCTATGATCCGACATGGCTCAAGGGATTTTTTTCTCAGTTTGAAAAATATGGAGGATATTACTTACATTTCTGAGTTTCCAAAATGAATTAGATCAGGTTTGAAGTATTTTTTCTCTTCATCAATTAGAGAACTCTCGCTCTATCGCTCGGCTGATGCTGTTATTATCTGATGAGGTGAGATCCTAACTGAGGAAAACAAAGATGCCTATCGATATTGGAATCTGGGACTTGCTCCTTTGATATGAAAATTGCGATCTAAAAAAAAGACTGATGGAGTGCCTGTTTATCTCATGTGAGGGGTTCAGACGCCTCTAAAAAAAGCTGAATATTTCATATTTTTAGATGGCTCTTGTCGCATACTAAATATGCCTACCTGAGAGATGAGGAATCAGTTCAAGCGTTGAAAAAAACTTCTGATTTGAAAATGTGGAATTTTTTTATGGACACAAGCTGGGAAGCCTATCCTTGGGAAAGGATAAAAAAGACTGAGATAACTTCAAAAACAGCATTGATTAACCTCAATAAAAACGGGGAACACTTTTTTGATGATTTGCTAGAGGAGTGTAAAACGCTGCTTCAGGATTGATATACACTAAAATATGTCTCTGTAAGTAAAGGTAGAAACTCTGTGTATAATGATGAATATTACAAAAAAACAGTTAGAAAGCAGACTTGGACTTGCTCTGGAAAGTATTGATCGAGAGTCAGATTTTTGAGCTTTTGTTCAAGAGATAAAAAAATGCTGATTTGGTAGTTACTGCCAGACTTCATCTTTTCTTGATTGCTTCATATTTATGAGTAGAGACCAAGGTTTTCCCATATCAAAAAGATTCTAAAAATGCAAAAAAATGCGAGAAAAGAAAAAAACTCTACCTTGAAAAAAATCAAAGATAGAGTCATCATTTTTTTAATGACTATGTCCTCCTACAAGTGAGAAGAAATACATGAGTCCAGCTCCAGTGAGGAAAATCAAAACCTGAAGCATTGAGAATTTTTCGGTCGTCATTATGCTTATTGAGCTGCGGAATAAGATCCGCACCTGCAATATACATAAACATTCCAAATGAGATGGGGATCAGAATGAGCTGTAAATCGTGTGCCCAATGTCCGATCAAAAGTACAGCTACTACACCAAGTATTGCACTCAGTGCTGTTAAAAAGTTGAGCAGTAAAGCTTTTCTTTTTGCTATAGCCTCCGTGTACCAATACGGCATAATCACCGATCTCTTGTGGAATCTCATGTAGAAGGATTGCTAAAGAGGTAGCGATTCCAGCTGGAATACTTACTAGAAAACTCGCACCAATCACCATCCCATCAATCATATTATGCACAAAATCTCCGACAAGATTCATCTTTGCAAAAGTATGAGGATGAGATGCACAGGTTGCTTTGATGACAGTGATTCCAATTCAGAATTTTTCTCTGTTATAAAACCCGATAGCGACCCCAAAAAAGATCCAAAGTCCGATCACATGTTCATCCATATCATGATGATGTTCAATGATTTCTGGTAGAAAGTGAAAGCAAGCATTTGCGAGCATTGTTGCTGCAGCAAATGATACCATGCAGACCATTGTCTTTTGTCCGAGATTTTTTTCATTCCGAGGAAGATGATTCCTATCAGAGAGGCAAGCGAAATCACGATAGCACTTACCAAAAGCAGCGATCCAATTTTTCCATAGTGTAAGACTGTTAATTAAATTTTTTTATTTTACTTGTGCGGCTATAATAAATATATGCTAATAAAAGTCAAGAAAAAAATAAAAAAATCTGATTTCAGATTTTTTTATTTTTTTATTTAAATCAATTAGTCTTAAAAAAATTCTTGAACAAACGCTTCAGCTTCACTAGGAGAGGATAGTTTGTCTTTCCCACAGGTCATAAGGTGTGAGATAAGTAATGTAGTATTCATCTTTTTTTCAAAAAGTCCAATGGTTGCATTGATCTGCTGAACGATATCTCAGCAATAAGTGTCTTCCTTGATCAAGGTGTCAATTTTTTTCTGATCATTCACTGGACCTTTTTCAGGTTGAGTGTAAGTGTATGATGAGTAGATGGATCACTATGGAGCATTTTAGATGCAAAAAAATATAAAAAGACTCTCTTTAAGAGGTTAAAGAGAGTCTATAGTTACTACTACTTATTGCAAGAGCAAGTTTGAGAATTTTTCTGTTTTGCAGTGTGCACATGTGCAGCTAGATCCGCAAGAGCAAGTGTTCCCACAGTTACATGAACAATTTGTTTTTTCTGTCATTGATGTAGTCTATAAAATATAAATATACCACTACCATAGGTGGTGGTGTAATAGTTATATTCTTTTTTTAAAAATGCAAGAGATTTTTAAAAAGGTGAAAGTTTGATTTTCTCTCCAAAAACTCATGTTGCAATATGGTTATAGTATAATACTCGTTTTGTTTTTATTTACGAGTTAATAATCTAAAATAAAAAAAGAACCCTGATTTGAATACAAACCAGGGCTTTTTTTCATTGAATGGAATCATTAAAAAAATCACATTTTACATGAAAAAAATCATCGTATATATAATATACAGAAAACACTTTTATAAGTCAAGAGGAAATATTTGATATTTTTATGATAAAGGGACTTATCCTGACCAAAAAAATTTTAAAAAAAGCCTTTACAATACAGGTATTTTTGAATATAACACTTAAGTGTTTTATTCTCCTCAAAGTATGCCTCAACAGCTTTGTCCTTTGGTATCCTATACGCCAGAGATTGATCAGCTTTTTCTTAGAGCTAGAGCAGGTTTTTCCCGTATCCTAAAAAAAGGCTGGAGTCGCTGTATCAGGAGGGAGCGATAGTATGCTTTTGAGTTATCTTTTAGTGAGCTTTTTTGCGAAAAAAAGGTTGGAATTCAGATTTGTTGTACTTTTTTTGCATTGTAATCATGCGGTGAGGCCAGAAAGTGAATATGAAGCTCAGCAGCTCGAAAAACTCTTCCACTGATGGTACTTTGAAATCATCAAAAGACAAGAAAAAGCTGATCCCACTGAGGAAAAATTTGAGAAACCGAAGGTATGCTGTTTTTTTCAAAAAGATGGAAGAAAAGGAGCTAGAAGTCCTGTTCCTCTGACATAATCTCACTGATAGAATAGAGTCGAGCCTGCTAAATATGATCCGTGGTTGTGGAATCAAAGGATTTCTGAGTATGCAAAAGATGAGTTCTCATCATCTTCTTTGATGAAAAACTGTTGTGAGGCCACTTTTTAGATATTACGAAGCAAGAGATTTTTGAGCTTTTGCACTGAGTTATCAATTCCCTATTTTGTGGACCAGAGCAATTTTTGATCCAGATATGAGCTTGAGAAATTTAGTTAGAACTCAATTTCTTTTTCCCACTTTGAGAGCTGAAATTTGAGGATAAAAATGGGAAAAGAGAGAAAAATCAGCTTTTTTTCAAAGTCGGAGGCAAATCTATGCAGCATTAGAAGGGAGAAATCAAAAATCTGAATTGATCCCTCTTGCTCTCAATCCACTTTTACAGGTTAAAAAAAGCCTTTCTTTGGCAGAGAGAAAAAGTGTGTAAGGTTGAAAAATCTGAAATTGCTCAGCTATTTGCTTCATTACAAATTCATATTTCCAAATGAGAACTAGAACTTCGAGAGAAGCGATATGCTGATAAGGTTCAAGGGTATCGTCAATATCCGTGATGGACAGTATTTCTCAGCTATGGAGATATGTATTTTTTCCAAGCAGAAGCAAAGTTCTGGGAAAAAATGCTAAATCAAGAGCGAGAACTTACAAAAGTTTGAATTCAGGATTTTTGACCTTTTTCTCTTGAGATCAAGGAAGATATGCTGTGAGGAATACTAAGATTCCCTAGAGAAAATGATCACTTTAGAGGAAAAACGCTCAAAAACGAATGATCAATAGGAAAATTCCGATTTTTCAGAAATTCAGTTCCTCTTGTAGAAAAGAGCGGAAACATTATAGTTGTTTTTTGATTCTTTGAGCTTTTAGCTTTTAATATTCTAACTAATGGAGCAACTCCAAAATTATTGGGCGCAGTATCTCTCTTTTCAGACTAAGGCCTTTGCAGAGATACAGACTTTTACTGGACTTTCTGCTGAAACCTTGCAGATTATTGGTTGGCTTCTTCTCGCTTATGCCGTGCTTTTTTTACTAGTCTTACCGCTACATCGTTATTTTACCAGAAAAAAAATCTGACTCCAAAAATCTTTTGGTAATGCAGATTGATGAGATGATCTATCTTTTGGCAAAGCATCAGCACTTGCTCAATCTTGATCTTGAAAAACTCTGATGAAATCCAAATATTGCTTTGATGAAAACGATCTTCTGAGAAGGAAAAATACGACTATATCCAGAGTTGGGAGGTGATCCTTATGAATATTCACAAGGTTGAACAAGTTCTCTGAAGAAAGGTGATTTCGCTAGAAAGTGAACAGGCTCTTGCAAAACAGCTAAAAAGCTATCATTTCACATCAGCATTTTGAACTGTTCTTAAGTGGATTCTAGGAATTTCTACTTTAGGAATCTATTTTTTTGATCGGATAGGAGTTTTTAGTATATCAGTAGTGAGACTTATGAGATTTTTTTGAAAAAAAGTGATTTATCATTTGTTCTTGGCGTTTAGAGGAATTTTTCTTTCTAGTGTTTAACTTTGTTTCTAATGTTTCTTTGTTAGCTTCAGTCGTTGTATTTCTACTGTATTTTTTTCAAGATAAACAAGCAAAAACACTAATTCTAGGCTCTGCTTGTCTTGGTTTTTTTCTTGCTGATGTACCTGCTCAAGCATTTTTTTATGATAAGATCATCTTCTGGGCTAAAACCAGATGATGTAGAACTTATGCTTTTTCAAATAAATTAAAACACAAAAAAATCAGATTTTTTTAATTTTATTAGGTGGAATCAATGCTTTCATTTTTTTACTCTATGGGATACTAGGATTCCAGGAGCTTAAACTTTCACTATTGGAGCCAAATCAGCCATCAGTTGAGCAAGTGTATACTGCAGAGTTGCAATCTTCTCCCTATGTGAAAAATGAAAGGTGTCCCTTCAACTTTTACTACACTCTTTGGTGAGTATCAGGCGGCTACTATTCTCAAAAAAATATAATCCTGATCTAGCTTTTGACCCAGACAGGGAACTTTAATGAGATCAAGAGTTTCCGTTTCCCGCTGATTTATCCAGAGCTGGAGGATTATTTCCCGCATACTGCGATAGAACTTCCAACTCGCCTTGATCTCACTCAAAAAGGAAAAATGTGCTCAAGAGTCAGTATTTGCTTGTCATTGCGCATACAGATTTAGAGAGGACAGCACTAGGATTTTACTATGATGGAAGGCTCACGCTTGCAACCTTCATCTCAATAGGCAAGAAAAAAATATGAGATCAAAAGAAGGAATTTTTCTCACTCAGGCATGATAGTATTTTTTTATCGTTCACGCATGTTTAATGGCGAGCCAATGCCTTATGCGTTGCGTTATTCTGGACCATATTTTTCTTCATCGAGGTGAGAGTGATGGAACCTATCGTTCTCATGGATGCGTTAGGGTGCCTGGAATCTATCAAAAGCGGCTCTATGAGCATCTTCCAAGCTCTTGAGCAGATCTACGCATTATCGTGCATAAACCTTATGAAATTACCTTATTCAAAAAAATAAAAAAAATCAGATTTTTTTCTTTCTTTTTAGAGATTAAAAAAACTATATTCTAAGTGCTTTATTTTAAAGATAACTGATGAAAACCTTAGCGATAGAAACGAGTTGTGATGATACTTCTTTAGCGATTGTATCCGAGGAAAATGGAAATTTTCAGGTGGAAGATATTCTTGCCTATTCTCAGATCCAGGAGCATCAAAAAAATTTGGGAGGGAGTAGTTCCTGAACTAGCTTCCAGGCTCCACAGCGAAAAAAATTATCGCAATTCTCCAGAGTTTAGGGTTAGAGCGTATCAAAGATGTTGACTTTATCTCAGTTACAACTGAGCCTGGACTCCCAGGATCATTAGTTGTTGGGAAGACTGTTGCTTCCTTGCTTGGAGAGTTTTATCAGAAGGAGGTGGTTCCTGTTTATCATATTTGGGGGCATGTATTTTTCGATTTTTGCTTGAGAGAAATATCCAGGATCTTAAGCTACCTATGGTAATATTGACCGCATCAGGAGGGCATAATGATATTTACTTGATAGAAGATTACTCACAGCAAACGCCAAAAAAATCTGATTTCCCTCAGTGGGAGTATGCAGGTTTCAAGATCACAAAACTCTGATGGACATTAGATGATGCAGCAGGGGAGTGTTTTTGATAAGGTATCAAGAATGCTCTGAGGACCTTACCCATGAGGAGTCTGGATATCAGAAAAAGCCCGCTTGTGAAAAGCCAAATCCGCTTGTAAATTTCAAAAGGATATTCCTCGCTCATGAAAAAAATATGAATTTAGCTTTTCAGGGATGAAGAGTCAGGTTTCTTTTCTTTTGGAAAAAGCTCAAAAAAAGACTGAGTAGAGCTTACTGAGGAGCTGATTTGTGATATCGCCTATGATTTTCAGGAGGCTGTAGTTGAGGTTTTGGCAAAAAAACTAGTCCAAGCAGCAGAGGAATACTGAGCACAAACCCTCGGTCTAGCAGGTGGAGTCTCAGCAAATGAGAGAATATCAGAAGTCATCCGCCAGCTTCTTGATAAAAAAAAGCTCAAAAATCTCTTTTCTCTCGCCAGTCAAAAAGCTCTACTCAACAGACAATGGAGCGATGATTGGTGTGGCAGGCTTACTCACAAAAGATAAAAAAACTCTGAGAAAGATCAGAGTTTTTTTATTTGATATTCTCATAGAGAATAATTATTTTTTTGATTGATGCAAGCAGTTTTTACAGTGTGCCGATGGTTCGTATCCAACTTCTTTGCAGTCTTTTAGATAGCCTAAGAGAGCCTTCTATAAAATTCTGAATCATTTTTTTATCAATCAATATTGATCAGCTTCCACTCTCATTTTTCTAATCCATCAAGTGTCCATTCTCAGATCCTGAGCCTCTTGAGGTAAATCACCTCATTCCCAACAGCTTGGAGCATCCTTTTTCACCTGATGATATTTCCCCTCAGTGATTGTCAAAAGAATTTTTTTCTCCTCGATGTGTTCAACTTTTGCTGGTTTTGTCAGGTAGCCATCATCAAGTTTCACTCCTTGTCTGAGGGACTCACACTCCTCAGCAGAAATCGGGGATCTTAACCAGACTTCATACTCTTTTTCTTTTTCTCGTTTTGGACTGATGGTCTGATGAATAAACTGTCCATCATTGGAAAGGAGCAAAAGCCCCTCAGTATCGGTATCGAGCCTCCCAGCCACATGCAATAAATTTACATAAGGGCAGTCAAGCATTTGCTTTTTGTAGCTCAGATATCAAAATTCATCCTCATCAGACGAAATGTAGCCAGCAGATTTGTAGAGGATAGCGTATACCTTCTCCAGAACCTCAATCTCTTGATCATAAACCGTTAGTATTTCATTGCCAAAAAGTCTGAAGTCTGATTTTTTTGATCACTTCTCCATTTACGAGGATTGCTCCAGATTTACAGGCTTCAGAGACCTCTCTCCTACTGACTAGTCCAAGATTCGCCAAATATTTATCCAGTCTAATCATCTTTTTTTCCTCAGCTGATAAAAGTTTCTCGAAACCTCCTCAAGTCAAACTTCTTTGAAAAATATAGTTCTCAGCTCTCCTTTGATATTCCCCTGAGCAAACTGATCCTGCGATATATCAGAAATCTGAATCTTTTCAATTGCTGTCCTTTCTAGTTGGATCAAGCTCCCTCAAACTCAGAGTTCTCTTCCTAGTCGATACCCGATACTCCTAATATAGGTCCCAGATCATACATGAAGCTCTAGCTTGAGAAGCGGAAAAATTATATTCAAGTATCTTGTAGCTATAGATTTTCATTGGTTTTTCCTGTATTTCAGCTTTCCCTTTTCTTGCATCTTTATAGAGCCTCTTCCCATTTTGTTTTTTTGCACTAAAAGTCGGTAATGGTAGAAGAGGGCAGTCCCCATCAGTATAAATAATTCAATCCAAAAGAGCAGAAATCTGATCTAATCCTGGTGCCGGAACTAGTTTTTCATCTTTTTGAGAAAAACTTGCTCCTTTCGCTTGATCAGTGATAACATCAAATTTTTTTCTTCCTTTTTCTCGGTAGCTGGCATCTCGCGTATCAGTGAGCAGTGAAAAAAATCTATCGTAGTTTCATAGCTCTTATCCAGTCCAATCAGCGAAGTCAGTTTTTTTAGTTCCCTTCCCAATTCACAAAAGCATAAGTCCACTCGCCATAGGGTCTAGAGTACCACTATGTCAGACCTTCTCTTGGAAGTGCGTTCTAATAATCTTCACAACATCAAAACTAGAAATTCAACAAGGTTTTTTGCAGGCAAGGAGCATAGTCTCTCGTAGGGATAAAAATTCCCTTGAGTATAGGAAAGCACAAGTTTTTTTCAAGAGTTCTTATGTTGGGAGCTTGTTCGCCTGAGATGATAAATACTCTTCTTAGTCAGACAAAATAAAAAACTGACCTCAATTGCCAGTTTTCTTTTTTTGTTATTTCTTATTCTCACTCGAGCATATATTTCTCAATAAATTCTCTAGCTTTTGTAAGTAAAATCTCAATCTTGTCTGCATCTGCGAGTTCCTCTTTTGTCAGATCAAGCTTTACACTAAATGGACGAGTATATCCAGCTTTTTTTAGTTTTTTTGATAAAAGCTTGGGAGCTTAAGGATTCATTCTCCTGGGAGGAGGTGAGGTTTTCCTCCTTTTGATTTATCAGAGATATATACGAGAGCAAAAATATGCTGAGAAATCATCAAGCTTATTAGTGAAATTGCCCTCCAAGTCTTCTGTATCCATATTCGCGACGTCAAGCGCTAATGCACAGTTATACTTTTTGACAATATCAACGACATTGCTAAAACGATATGCTGGAATTGGCAATGCGAAAAATATTATTGTCTTCTGGATTGATAATAGCAAAGTTGAGTGCAGGGATTTTTGAGCCTGATATTCTCAGATATTGTATTTGATAAAGGAATACGACTTAAAGTCAAAAATACTTTGGTGCATTGATAGTAATCAGATCACAGTCCGTAGCCATACAGATATCCAAGACCTTTATTCAGTTCTTTTGCTATTCAAAGAGGATGAAGTCTGGATAGAGTAGACTGGTAGTTCATGTTTTTTTACAAGAGAGCGGACATAACCTTCATTCCATGCATCAAATCATTTCCATACCGCTAGATCAATCCCATCAAATCAGCATTTTTTTGCCATTTCAAAGATCATATCTAGTCCATAACTACTCATAGTATCAGTACTAAGGAGGATTTTTATTATTCATTTGTATTTTTTTAGCTACTACAAATTAAAGTTTCAGTTTAAGTATAATCAAAAAAATCTGAATTTTGTCAATTTTTTCTCTATTTTTTTAGTTCAAGATCAGAAGATTTGCTATCAAATATGCAGCCCCAATTAGTAATAATCCGAGTAATGCGTATACGATAGTTTGTTTGAGGTTTTTTGAAGGTTGCTTCATCATCAGGTTTAGTCAGCATAGTATAGGTCTGCATAATAATGATAATCAGTAATACCAGTGAGATGATTCATAGTGACCAGTTGATAACCTGAAAGAGAATTGGAATCGATTTTGGATTGAGAATATTTGATCAAACCTGAGAGAGGTTTTTGTACAGTAGTTCCATCCTTGAGTACTTGCTCCTGCTTACCATAGACAGCTTCTACGATTTGCTTGGCAGCGGAGATGATAACAATCCCAATTGTCGTCCAAGAAATCACTCCGATTGCCTTCTTTTTTTCACGCCCTCATCTTGTGAGGTGATATAGGTAAACACACGGGACATCATAATAATAACCAAAAATCCCAAGTGAAAAAGTAGACTGCAATTTTTAATAAATGGATAGAGAATCTTATCGTACATATTTTTGATCAGCTCCATCACCTTTATGCCCTGAGGATCAGGAGAGCCAGTCTTCCATAGCGTATTAAAAACTTCATAACTAATATATCTGGCACTATACATAAATACAATTCCAATCATACCAGAAATAATCATCGTCATTCCTTCCTTCATCTTATCTGGATTGGTAAGTATCGTATACAGTCCAACCATCGCAATCAAGATTCAGATTACAATAATCACAGGGAAAAAGAATATTGATCACCTTATTGATGATATAGTCGCTCGCTCCAGCTTTCATATCAGCATTGGTTGGTCCCTCATCAAGATGCTTACTTATACTAGTTGTTGACTGAGAGATTGCCTGTCAAAAGTTATTAGTCACTACATCATTATTTGCAGATGTTGGATTTCCACTAAAGAGCAAAAAAATAATAGTCCACCACTGACTAATCAACCAAAAAGAAATCTGATCAGTTTTTTTCATTTTATTTTTTTATGCATAAAGATAAAAAAATTATACCTTAGAACTGTTTAAAAACAAGAGGGTGAGGAGCCAATAAGTAGCATCCTCCAAATCCCTCAGAGGACCGCAAGTCCCTTCCATCGTAGTGCATAGCTTCGTCACCATCGACCCACTAATCAGAGCCGAATCAGTACGACGCTTCTCCACTTCCAAGACCTAAAGAAACCTCATGAGATCATAGAATTTTTGGCTCAGAGAGTACTTCTTTGCTATTTGTTTGAGGATTCTTCATCTTTTTGGTATAAAAAGGGGAATGCTTAAGAGGATCTCTTCTACATAAATCTTGTAAGTCAGGTGAAGACTTTGTTTCCATCTCTGTGAAATGCAATCTTGACCTATTATTAGGAGTCAAACCCTAACAGCCAAGAGCCCAAGGATCACTCCAGGAATGTATCGTGTATTGCTAATCACAAGAGTAATGAAGATCAAAGGCCCATCGTAGTTGTCCCTCTTTGTATCGTCGGGTTGGAGCCTGATAATTATGTTTACGAAACCACGCAAAACTCGAAACTCATGGCAAAAAAGCCTTAAAAAGCTGAAGCTTTTGACCGCTAGTTAGGGAAAGTTTTGTGCTTTCAAAAGGGATTTCATAGCCAATCAGTCCCCATTCCTAGGATCTGGATACTGATCAATATCCCGCTCATCAAAATCAGCAATCCTTGTATTCGCTGAGCCTCTCCTCGTACTAAGAATCCAGTCAATATCAGGATAAACTATAAGTAGGCCAAGTGAGAAGTTCCCAACTTGACACCATCAGCGGATAAAATTTTGCTCCTCTTGGGTATAGGTATGAGAGAGAGTTGCTTTTTCTACAAGCAATCAGAAAAACATCAGTCCAGAATAGGCCGCCACCATTACATTGTTTTTTGTAGTGGAGTTGTTCTTGCATCCTTGCTTGTAAAATAAAAAGGTAAAAAGTCGGATTTTTTTAAGTATTTTAGTTTCTCTTTTTACGTCAGTTGTGATAAATTGTTTTTCGTAAGGAGAAGCCAATATCTGAACTCAAACATGCTGATTCCCAACAAACATCAGCCCTTCTCACACTCAAACTGAGATCAGTCTCTGTTGCTCAGCCTCTGATAGTCACAAAAGTTGATTGAGTGAGGCAATGGAAGTAACTGATTGCTTGAGCAAGCAGTTGCATTGATGAGTTTGAGACAATAGGTTTTCCATATGGACTACGGATAAAATCCTCAATATCCTGTGAGATTGTCGTGATTCCTAGTCAGTATTTTTCTTGCTCTTTTGATCAGCCCAAAAAGGAAAAATTCGCTGAAATATCATTCTGAAGCATAATCCAAGCTTCATCACAGACAAGAAGTCTTTGTTTCTTTACAGATCTGACCTTAGACCAGATAAAATTCAGAACATTGAACATCGCTGGTGTCTTGAGTGCTTCTTCTACATCTCTAATACTGAAAACTGTGATCGCATTATTGATATCAATATTAGTATAGTTATTAAAGAGTTTTCCCAAAAGGTTCCAGTTACATATTTGCTGAGTTTAAGTGCAATTTGTTCTCAACCATGCATTCCATTGAGCACATTCATGAGGTCTTCCATCAATGGTGGCTGTTTCCCTGTATAATCATCCATCTCAAAAGCTAAATCCCTTGAGTGCATAAGTGTTTTGGAGGGCTTTGTCTAGCAAAGCTTCTTCCTCAGGACTCAACTTACCAATCAAAATCTGAATCAAACTTACGAGATTCATGATCTGACTTCTCAAAAGATCTCCCTTTCCATATTCAATATCCTCAATCAATGGCGGCATATCAAATGGATTCAAAAACTGTTGTGATGAAGTAGCAATATTTACATAGGTTCCACCTACTTTTCTCACATAATGCTTGATATTCGTTTTCTGGATCAATGACGATAATATCTACACCATTGAGCAAATATCTCAGGATCTCAAGCTTTACAGTAAATGATTTTTCCGGCTCCGGATGTCGCTAAAATCACACTATTCATGTTTGGAAGCTGAGAGTTGAATCTATCAAAAATCACTAACCCTCCAGTATGAGAGTTGATCCCATACATAATTCCTGTATTGGTAATCAAATCACTAGAAATAAAAGGGAAGCTGGCCGCAAGTGAAGAGGTCACAGCACTTCTAACGATCCCTAAATTATCCTGACAAATCGGTAAATTTGCTCAGAATCCTTCATCCATTCTATGGATCGCATTTTTAACTCTGATCCCATATCCAGCGATTTTTTTGTTCAAATTTTTTTCCCAGTTTCTCTAAGCTTTTCCTCAGAAGTATCGTATATTGTTGTATAATTTCAGAGTTCAAAATATCTTTCCTCCTTCGTGGTCAGCTTTTCTCTGATCATTTCTACATCACGATATTGCTGTTCAACCTCTTTATCAATAGTGATCCCTTTTTGCATAGCATCTGAAAGCTCCGCCTTGAGCTGCGTAGTTTTCTGCTTGAGCATAGATTGAATCGCACTATCGTCCTCTGGATAAATATAAAAACTCATGTCCCATTTGCAGTGAAGTCCCATAATATCTCTGGTCCAGAGCATATCAATATAACTTGGATAATCCTGAGTATAGTAGGTCTTACCTAAGATCCCAGAAACATTAAACTGTTGCATAGAAAACTCCCAGTATGATGGAGCAATATGTGACTTGTAGTCTGATAAAAGTGAAGTATAGTGAGTATCAACCTCCTTAATATATTGCCTAAGCTCAGAAGTTAGTTTTTTATCAGAATATTCACTATCTGGGAGCTGGAGCATTGCTCTTACCTGTTCTGCAAGGCTTGGATGTTGTTTAGCAGGAGAGTTTTCATCATCTCATAGATTGTTGGGAAGCTCTTTTTTCTCAGCAGTATTCTTAGATGTGGGTGCAAGTCAGAGCTTTTCTAGTAACTTATCAATCCATGACTTCTTTTTTTGAGGATTATCCTGGGGAGTAATTGGTGCTTGAATAGAAGGAGAAATCTGATTTCAGATTGAAAATTGGTTATTGGTCGGAGAAACTCCAGCAACGACAAAACCTCCTCAAGGAACCTGAGCTGTATAGTTGATGTCGTATACGATATTCTGAAGCTTTTCTAGCATCCTTTTACCAAACTCTGAGATAAATAAATCCCTTTAAGTATAGTCAGATTTTTTTCTATTTGTCAAAAAAATCAGCAAGAAAAATCTTCTTAGTTTCTCCATTTACAGGGAGTAAATCTTTCTATTGAACTATCTGAGCTTAAAAACATGATTAGATAATCAGCTGACGCCCCTAGAAAAACACAAAAAAATCAGCTTTCATCTCTGATGAAAAATAAAGTATATTTTTATTGATAAAGTACTTGACATTGTCTTACTCTTCATTATATTATAGATGCTAGAAGAGATGAAAAATACTCTCAAAAAAATTTAATTCTCAACTAATCAAACAGCAAGATGGGATTTTCTGTAAAGATGGACGATAAAAAGATTAAGGTAGATTTGGAGTGAACAAATCTCAAGGATATCTTGATCTATTGTAAGCCAAAAGAGAGGCTTATCCTCATGAAAAAATACGGACTTGATGGAAGTAAAGAGCTCGCTCTCCAAAAGATTGGTAAAGAATATTCTCTAACCAGAGAGAGGTAAAGGCAAATCGAAACGCAGGCTTTTGATGAGATTTAGAAGGCTTATCATTGAAATGAACTTTACACCAATGTTCTAGAGGAATGCAAGAAAATCCTTGAGGTGCATGGGGGAATACTGGGTGAAGATGCTCTTATTGCAAAGGTAATCAATAAAAAAACCTTTTTCAAATTCTCAAAATCAGAATTAAAAACTGATTCTTGTATCAGATTTTGATATCACTTATCTCAAGAGAAATAAATATATTGATAAGGCGTTTCTATGTAGAGCCACTTTTACGAAGATCTTCTAACAAAGATCGTACTCTTTACCTTGGATCATTTCAAGCAGAGAGGAGCAAGTCAAGACTTATACGAGTTTATTAGTCTCCTCAAGGAAGAATTCCTTGATGACTTCAGAGATATTAGTTTCCTTAGAAATGATCTCTTCTATATCAACTTCTTCCAAGTTGTCAGATCAATCACAGTTCTAGACTGAAAAATCTGACTAAGAGACTTCTCAGATATCAATCCAAAGACAATGAAGCTCAAGGTGCTTTTATACTATGAGAAGGCTTAATAAACCAATGCACTTTCAGGATTTGCCAAGCAAGATTCTTGAGTGGTTCCCTAATGAAAATATTAAACTCAATACTGTTCACAATGAGTTAGTAAAAAAATGGAGATATGTTTCGTAAATCTTGGGCTTGGTATCTATGGGCTCAAGGAGTGGGGATATCAGTGAGGAAGTGTTAAAGGAGATTATCACTAGAGTATTCAAAAAAATTTGATAAGCCAATGAAAAATCCAGGATCTTATCAAAGAAGTGCTCAAGGAAAAATGATCAATCCAAATACTGTAGTTCTCAATCTTCAAAAAGCATAAAAAAACTCTTTAAGAGAGTAGATAAAGGACTTTATCAATACATCTGAGAGTAAAAATAGAAAAAAACCTGAATGTAATTCAGGTTTTTTTGTTTATTCAAATGTCAATCAATCACGCTCTTAACTTACATTTGGCTCGATCATATAGTTGGGTTCTAGTCTCTCAACAGGATGAATTGTCAGTTCATCTCGGCTCAAAAAAATGTTCAATATTACCGCTTTTTAGGTAGCATCAATCTATTCTAAATTCATAGCTGAGTTGTGATATTGTAGGCTCAAAATATGTCGTATCATATACCTGATCAAGCGTAAGATCTGGATACTGAGATGATAGTTGATCGATTTCAGATTTCTTAACTGTTGAAATGAGTCTTCATCATTCTAAATCCCAGAGCCAAACATTTAATCTCTGCCCAATATAGACTAATATCTTGCTTCCAATCCAGCCTTTCTGATAAAAAGAGTGTAAAGTTCAAGCTTTGATAAAGAAAAAGAAATCTGATTATTCTTGAGTGTTTTCAAAAGATTGAGAGCTAAGGTTCATACCCTTAGATTTGTGAATCCTCAAGGTCAGTTTAGCACTAGACATTCTCAGATCGCTTGTTCGCGGTCAAGATTTACCAAGACTTTCCCAAGTTCTCTATCTACTCAGCTTCTTTCGAGGAGAATCTTTTGACTCGTCCAATGATAAATAGCAATATGATCTGAGGAAATATCAATACTAGCTCTCATCTTTCAATATAAAAACACTAAAAGTCAGACTTTAACTTATTTTTTTGAAATTTATTCAAACATTCTTTGGAGATCTTCATCTCTAATCATCTGTGGACCTCGCATTGGATCAAAAAGTAACTTCAATCTTGACCTCATAGTCAGGCACTACGAGCAGAACTGCATTCCTTGTGCTTTCAATAATATAGTCCGCCATAGGACATGCTGGCGTCGTAAAACTCATCAAGATATCAACCTTCTCCTCTTCCTCATCAACCTTGACTTCATAGATGAGACCAAGTGTATAGATATCCACAAGTGGAAAGTCTGGATCATAAACGGTCTGGAGTGCTTGCTCTATTTTTTTCAAGAAGTGCTGGATTACTAGTCATGTTCAGGTTTTTTCTGTCAGGTAAAAATAAATCGCTGCATCAAGACAAAAAGTCCTAAAAACAGAATTCAGATCGCTTTATTCCATAGCTCTCCTATGATCAAGAGGACATTGATCAATGCATAGAGTCAAAAGAGAAATGAGCTTTTATATGCATCTTTCTGCATTTTTTTCCTCAGGGATATTGAGTCCAAAGAGGACCTCTCATCCATAGAAAAGAAAATACGAAATCCCCATGCACACACAAAAATCCCAATGAGCAATAACGCCAAAAGCAATCTCAGGATCTTCCTTGATATTAAGCTGAGTAAGGGTAATAGCCAAAATCACTCCTCAAAAATAATCTTAATACCAGAGGCAAGAGCATACATATTTACTGATCAGAGTTTTGGAATACGCATGAGCAGAGGAGTTAGGAGGAAAATTAAAAGAATAGTATAAAGCTAACGATTAAAACTCAACATTTACAGTTTCTTTTTCAGCAGCTTGTTTTTGATTTTCTAGGATAGTCTGAGTATCAAGTTCCGCTTGAGAGGGAGATAAAATGGATTTGCTCAGGTTTCATAGATCTTATGATAAATAATTTCCCAAAGCCCTTGTCCCAAAAATCATAATCGGAAACACAACCAAAGTCGACTGATATGCCAGCATATAACGAGCTGAAACATCGACGCTACCAAATGTTCACTTCCAAATAATCCCTAGAACCACAAGTGCAACAGCTAATCCTACTGTACATCCAGCTAGTGATGATGCAGCATAGTTAGGATTTACAGCAAATTCTATCTGACAAAACGAGATGAAAACAGCGATTGCAACATAGAGTGCAAAAAGTACCACATCAGCACCTGCCGTATCCTTCAAAATGACGAAAAGCCCCATCATAATAGCAAAAGAGGATTCCGTTTGTGAGGAGAAGGAGTCCACTCACTTTTCACTGATGAATATTTTTTTGTGAAAAGAAAACTCAGTATAAAAAGCACTAAAAATCTGACTCCCAAAGAAAGGTGATCATAAACCCAAGAAAGAGGAGAATCAGCCATGCTAACGGATGAGCCTCAGCTGTCATCGCAACTCCAGTTGATACGGTATCGGTCTTTACCGCAACTCCAAAAGCCGACATTACAACGAGCAAAATAATGCTCATCATCGCCCCAACTACAACTCCAAGAAGCGTCTTTCCCAAGCAAACTTCGTCCAGAAATATTTGACGGAGTGTTTATAATTTTATCAAGCTTGCTCCTTTCTTCTTGAGCAATATTTTTGTGGACGAAAATTCATTTTTCCCGCCATCAATTCATGGAATCTCAAATTGCATTCCTGGTGTAAGTTCATTCATCAAAACTAATAACTAGCGAATAAAACTAATTTTTTTCTAAACTTTTGATAAAGGTTGACCTATTGCTTTTATTGGTGCTGGTATAGGAGATGAGCAGAATTTTTCCCCTGCATATCAATAGCGTATTGTGCTGCATACAGTCCAAGTCCTCTAGGATCCGTGATAGAATAGGTTTTTAGAATAGTTGAATAACGAGAAGTTGGAGTCTGAATTCCAGATTTTTTTGTTGTCTCCTGGCTAATCGTATATCCGTAAAGTCTGAGTTGATTGAGTGATTGTTGCATATAGGAGACAAGCGGGACCTCAATACTAAACTGATCAATAATCATACTATCAAGAATTGCATTTTTATCCTGATTGATTTCCTGATAGGTAGCGCGCTGATCCAAGGTTTTAATTCTTCTCATTTCTGGAACTAACTCAGCATCCCAGCTAAAATCTAGTGTCTTGATCGATAGCGGATGGGTGGTAACACCACATCAGATCAAAAAACAGACCTACTACTGCGATGAGTATTCATTTCAAAGTTTTTCCACATCTTTTCTGCTCTTTTAGATAAAGATGAAGAGCATTGCTAGTGCAAGTCCAACGATAATCCCAATGAGAAATGATTTTTTTAAGATATTTTCCTTTACCTCACTCATTTGTGCGTCAATACTTTTCCCAGCCCAAATCAATGAGATCAAATATCCTACCATACACCCACAAAACAATAAGTATCCTGGCATCAAAAATCATCCCAATTGTCGTAAAGAGATATTCTCCAAAAGAAACAGTTCACCTCTAATGAGAAATACTCCCATGATCAGCGTGGTAAAATAGAAAACTCGTCTTAATATTTGAAAGAGGATTGCCATCAGCACTTTTCATCTAAATGAGTAAAACGCTCTTATCGTATCTTTTCTGATTAGAAAAATCAAGCAAAAAGTCTGTTTCCATCTAAAAATGGGAAAAATAAAAAAACAGATCCTCATCAGGAGATCTGCTTTCAGACTTTTTTGTCTTTTCTTTCTTATTCAACAAGCACATCAGTTACTTTTCCATTCTTAACTGTTGCATTTACACGACCAGGTCTAAGATCCATAGTTAGTGCATTAGCTTCCCATCTTCTTCAGCAATACGGAAATCTACTCCATTTTTCTTTTGCTTTAGCTTGAGCCTCTGCAACACTAAGACCTACATATCCAGCTTCCTGAGATGCTCTATAAAATTCCCATTCATCTTTTTTCTTCTCCGTTTGGTAGTTTACAAACTCCGTACTCAGATCAGTCTTCATCCTTTTTTAATTTCGCTAGTTCCTCACTGTGCTACACAGTATTCGCTTGCTGGGTTTGCAATTTGAGTTTCTGTCTCAGTTCCTGTTTGAGTGTTAGTGTTTGCATTATCAAGACATTTAGGTTCTGCATAGGTTTCACAGAACATTTCTCTGTACAAGCAGGTTCTCCACCCTAAGGCTCTTGTACAAGTATTACATCCATCAGAAAAGCTCTGACAACTCTGTGGGATTAGTGTTTTTCCAACTGTCTTCATTATACTGTGAAGATGTTGTTGTTCCAGAAGTTTGAGCTACATCTGGAGTGTTTTTGTGTTGTAGGTCCACATCCTGCGAGAACAAGTGATGCTCCAACAGCAAATGCAACTACAGAAACGAGTTTTTCATAATATTAGAAATAGAATATAAAAAAACTGAATTGGTAATTGCGTTACTCAATATTTTTTTGAGTGGGGAAAGTTATCTTAATAATAAAAATATTTTTTTCCAAAAATCAACCCCTAAAAAGGTTTTTTTGATTTTAGCTAGTTCTCAACTGTATATTTCTTTAGCTAGAGAAACTTGGTTTATAGTCCTGAAAAATCATCTCATTCTCTCCAAAGATGACTAAGAGCTCTTTGAAAAATATATCTCACATCACAAAAAAATAAAAAAATGTCAGGATAAAAAGAATGAAAATAAACCAGATTTTTTTCCTTTTTTTGTCTAAAAAAATGGCTATACTTTAGAGATGATTTTTATCTTTATATAAAGAGAAAAAAACTATGAATATTCAGAAATTTTTACTTGGAACTTTGATCGTTCTATGAGGAACTTCGCTCTTGCAAGGAGGAACCTTTGCACAGGAGGAGCAATCCCTCTCGGGAGACGTTGCATTGCTTGGTTCAGAGATCAGTCAGGATGCTGCATTCAAATCTGCAGTAGATGAAGTCACTTATTTGAGACTAAGTCTTTTTGATTTTTAGGCAGAGTCTTAAACAAATGGATGCCGCTGAGAGAGAAAAAAATCAGGGAAAACTTGATCAGCAGTATAAAGAAGCCAGAGTTGAGATGATTAAAGTGATTCATGACTTGGATAATTCAAGTTTAAGAATTACTAAGTTGCTTCAGCGTCTGTATGAATACAAATTAAAGCTAACAGAGCAGATTCAACAACTCACTGAAACCAAAGGACACTTGGAAGTTTGAAAGCAATATCTCAATCAGCTTTTGTACATTGCCTACAAGATGCAGAGAGAGATTTATGATGAAAGTTGAGATCACATTGATGAGCTCAAGGTTTTTGCAAAGACTAGCCAAATTCCTCAGCTCTTGGCTGGAAATGATACGCTTCAAATCTTGCTTGTTCAGATCAATGAACTCCTCAAGCAAGCGACAGTAAAAGAAAAAGAAAAAACTGAACTTATTTCTTCTCTTGTAAAACTCAAAACTGATTCACAAAAAGCACTACTTCACTATAGTTCCGAGATTCAAAAACTTAAACAAAAAAAGGAATATCTCGCAACATTTATGCAACTGTATAAAGAAAAAAACTAGCGATTGCTCTTCTTACCGGAGCAGCTGCTGAAGGTAAGTGACTCCACGAGGCAATCAATGAAATGGTCTCTACAATAGTTTCAAAAAAATATTGATCAGACGAGTGGAATCCCAGAAGCAATAAAAACTCTCAATGAAAAACAGATTCCTCTGAAAATGAAAAAAATCTCCAGTAGCATGGCCAAGCTATCCTGTTCGTCAGATTTTGACTATTTTCAAGGATCCAAGTTTTGAGAAGGAAAATGGGTATAAAAATCTAGGTATTGAGTTGGCGGTTGAACAGTGAACGCCTGTATACTCAATGAGAGATGGTGTAGTATATCATACTGATACTGGTTCTGGAGCGATTAGTTGGCTAATGATTATGCATTCAGATGGGTATATTTCAACATATGCATATATGAGTTCTATCGCTGTGAAAAAGGGTGATATCGTTCGTAGAGGACAATTTATCGGAACAAGCGGTGGTGAGCCTGGTACAGAAGGTGCTGGGTTCCTTTCAAAGTCTGCAAAATCTGACCTTTCCAACTTTTTCAAAGATGGGGTTGCAATAGATCCGCTAACGGTTCTTGATCTCAGTGTCGTTCAGGACAAAGAAAAAGTCTTGCCTGAGGAATATAGACTCAAATATTTTTAATGATCACTATGTGAGGCCAATCAATGTAGAAAATCTGACGTTTATCAAAGGTGATACAGTAGATCAAAGAGCTCAGACTTTTTTGAATAATTATGCAGTAGGAGTGTATAGAGATCTCGCATTTTGGGATCAAGTAGTAGCAGGAACAAATATTGATAGAGATATGGTGATCTGTATCGGTTTTGCTGAATCAACACTGGGAAAAATTCCTCGCAACAGACAATAATATCGGAAATGTGGGAAATAACGATAGAGGAGATCGTATCGCTTATGAGAACCCATATAATGGAGCAAGATTGATTCCTTTTACACTCAATAACCAGTATCTTGGAAACTATCATACGATTAAACAGCTCTCAAGATATGGAAATAGTGATGGGAAAAATTTATGCCTCTAGTCCAATCAATTGGCAGAGTAATGTTCAAAAAAATGTCTCAAAGATTAAAAGCTTACTATGTGCCTGAGGATTTTCCCATTTAGAACGGGAGTAAACCCTAACGCAAAAGCAAATGCTTGAGCAGAGCCACTCAAGACTGAAAAAAAGTACACTCATGAGTGGAGCTACCCAGACAAAAGCTTGCTGGAATTCCTGTAGCAAGCAAAAAAACTACAACATGAAACCAATAATCAAATATGTCTAGTAGAAAACTCTGATCAAAAAAACTATAAAAAAATTTGACAAAATTGATGAAATGACTATAGTTTAAGCTAATGTTCAAAGAAATCTGATTTTTTTAGTCTTTTTTTCCAAGACGATGAGCAATAAAACAAAAAAACAAATTTTATATCAGCATCTGTAAAAAGGTACTTTCTCTCTCGCTTTTTGGTGACTGGAGGTGTGGTAATGAGTAGTATGGCACTTGCCCTATTGCTTCAGGATACTGCTAGCTCAAATAATGAGAACGTTCAGGTATGAGGTATTCAAAGTAGAGTGCAATACTTGACTGGTATGACGCTCAGCTGAGCAAACAGCGATCGTATCAAGTTTGAATATAAAGAAGATACGAATGCCCTAAATTTTAATGGAGCAATGAATCTGCATGCGCTTGTAATCGGTAGTACAAACCAGGGAGCGACTGGATCGACAGTGATCGGAGGAAATAATAATATCGTAAAGTGAAACTGACAAAATGCGGCGATTATCGGTGGAAATAAAAATACTGTAACAAATACTACGACCTCAATTATTGCTGGAGCTACAGGAAGTAATATCACGAATGTACAAGACAGTGCGATCTTCTCTGCTGAGGGAACTATCATTGGCTCTGATAATACAACAGATACAATGTTTATCGTCTGAGGAAAGGGGCATGTAGCGAGAGGAAGAAATACAAACTTTATTGCTGGATCAGAAAAATATTAAAACTGATCAAAATGCTCAAAATAATGTTCTTATTGGAAAAAAATATTCGTTCAAATCAGAGTAATATCTTTGTATGGTCAAATGGAAATACAGAGCTAACTCCTCAGAAGGGAAGTGCGTTTTATGTAAACTCAACTTCGGGTTTTGGTCTCAATACTAATAATCCACAAGCAGCACTTGATATTTCAAACGGAGGACTAGCGTTCAATAAAGTATATCAGCTTTCTGAAATTTCTGATGTAAATATTGCAGGTGTACATACCGTAGTTCAAAAAAAGATGGAAAGCAGGGAGTCTGTGGATATAATGGATCAACTTGGGTTCCACTTACGCTGAATGCTGAGAGAGAAGGACTCTGTACTGCAAGTACGCAGTCTACACCTCCAAAACATGCAACGAGCACAATATCTGGTGCGGTGCAATTTTCAGGGCAACCAGTGATAACTAACGGAACAACACTACTTCATCAGGTATGGTCTGGTGGTATGAATAATAATCATGGAGGATGGCTGACTCATCCGTGGATATATAAACATACAGGACCCCTTGATAACGGAGACTATAGATGTGGTATAGGATTTCATATGGGAAATCCTACTCCAGATGGAATGAAAAATACTGACTGTAAAGCCTGTTCTCCTATCACAAATCAGCGAGATTGGAGAAGTAATGGTAAAAATGATGATTGTGAATTTAGCTGTAAGGCAGGATTTAAGAAGGTAGGAAGAACCTGTACAGCATGTGAAGTTGGAACTTATACAACAGATGGTACGGTAGCAAATAGTTGTGCAAGCTGTACCAATAAGCCTGCTAATGCTCATTATACAACTAATGGAATAAATGCTAATGCTTGTCAGTGGGCATGTGATGCTGGATATCATAATGTCGGATGAGCATGTAAAAAAAGCAATTTGGCAAAAGACTGATACCTATACTTGTAATGTTGCAGGTGGAAAGTGGAAAGATGATAAAAATAGTAACAACTTATCATTGTGCTTTAGAAGAAAATAGAGGTGTTTCAGTTCCTGAACATATCTGTAATCACTGGAGAGCAAAAGCCAGCCACAACAACTGTTGTAAAATGAGATGTAAATTGTAATACTCCTCAGTGGGAGACTACATGGAATTGTCAAAATCCAAGCTGTAATACTTCAAGACTCCCTGGAAAATGTGGAGGAGCAACTGAGGCAGTAACTTGTATTCAGCACAAGAGAGATAGAGCATGAAATAGTTATGAAACGAGAACTCAATCTCAGCAAAAAAAGCATGTACAAGAGTATGTGAAACTGCACTATGTGGAGGTGCAAACGGTGTAGCTACCAAATATCAGCCAACTGCACTCTGTGCAGCAGGTACAGCTTCAGCTGTAGGAGGTAATACAAGTGTTTGGTCATGGACATGTACTCAGCTTGATGGTGCTAAAAACTGTAGTGCTAACAGGCTTCCTCTCCAAGCTGGTAGCTGTGGATCTAGTCACAATATCAACCATAGTGCATTAAATGCTAGTAGTGCAAATCTTTGTAACTACGGAGCAGTAATTAACTTTAATGAAAAATACAGCAATATACGCTAATAGATGGAGCTGGAAATGTAGAGGAGATAATGGAGCTTATAACCAAGATGCAAACTGTATCGCTCATAAGCCTGCTCCTCAAGCAGGACAGTGTGCTCAAGCACTAAATACTTGTACAGTAGGAACTGTGAAAGATACTACAAATATAGCTAATGGTAAGAGATGGTCATGTCAGGGGCTTCATGGATGAAGTACAGACACTACATGTTCACTCTGTGATAATGGTTATATATATAATTCAGCTACAAATCGTTGTGATCCAAAATGTGGAGCTGGATTTACCCCAAGTAATGGAAAGTGTGTAAAATGGAAATGTGAAACTATTGCTATGACAGGATCTTCCGGACAACACACTCCACGCCAAGAGTTTTATTATAAATGAGCTCTTTATGAAAGATGGGTTGATGCTCAGTGAAGACCTTGTGAAAAATCAAGATAGGGAGAGGGAATGTCGTAGGACAATTATTAATGAGGAAGGGCTTGAAGTGCAAGAGCCTGGTCCAGGTCTTCCTATCCACTGAATTGCAATTGAGCAGTGACCACCAAGGCCTACTAGTATGAAAATAGCTAAGTGTATTGATGAACAGAGTAATATTGTAGCGGATGAGCTATGTAAAACTCTGGGAAATAAGCCATCATGTCAGCAACCTCCTCATAACCCACCAACACCACCAACTCCTCCAGGACCACCCTAAACAGCAACCAACACCTACCGCCGTCTCCTAAGATTGAAGTAGAGTGTAGTACTAAACAGGCTTATGTCTGTATAAAGGGAAGATTATCTGAGAAAAGTAGAAGAGAAAAAGGATGAATGGGATAAAGAGTTCTCACAATGATACTATGTGTGATGACCTCGTGGCAAAATATTGTATACGTGCTGGATGGACATGTACACCAAATACACACAATCCTTCAATAGATGATGATCAGAAAAATCAAGTTAGCTGTCATCCTCTCAAGTATAGGGCCACATTGCGATGGTTGAGCTCCTCAGTTGCCACCATGACATTATCAACCGTGAAGACCGGGAAGTCCGAAAAATTAATATAATTAGAAAAACCACCCATTGGGTGGTTTTTATTAGATTTTCTTACATTGATTTTTAAAAGTTCCTATATCATATTGTTGAGTATGCGACCATTCTAAATCTGTCATTTTCGGAGGAGTGCTAGAATAATGTCCCTCAGTGTCCTCCTCCTCTTGGTCTTCTTCAACACATTACTTTCGCATCAAGGTCTTTGCAATAGTAACGAAATCATCTATAAAACACTTCTCGATAGTTCCCAAAAGGACAATCTCAACATCCACTTCCGGTAAAATTAACAGTAATACTCTTTTTCACACATTTAGCAGTTGATAATATTCTACATTGATTTGTATTTCAAACTTGCTCTATGGTAGAGGCTTCCTCATCAGAATTACAAGTCAACTTTCCTACAGAACAAATATCTTCAGTTCCACCATTCTTCCCCTTACACTTCCATTTCCCAGTTATGAGCATCATCAGGGACATCCTCATAATCTCCAGCTACACACCCATTCGCTGTAGCAGTGGCTGGCTGGGAAGAATGATTTCATGGATAAGTTTTTTACATTGACCATTGATTTTCTGAGATGAGATTGGCTGAGTAGTTCCGCAGCTTAACTCAGATTTCTTTGCTGGATCACATTCGCTATCTAATAGAGTATTTCCTCAATCTTCTGTACAGATTTTTTCCTGTTTTTAAGACCTGCTAAGTTTTTTTCAAGGTACTATCTCAGTCAAGATTCCTCATCAAAGTCTAAACTTCCCTCCTAGTCAAGATTCAAGGCGGCTCTGTTCTCCACCCCAAGCACAATTACTATCTTTTTACATAAATCTTCTGTTTTTTTATTCATTCACATAGACGTTCGGTGCCTCAACCTATTCCTCGAGAACACCCTCTTTCTTTTGTACACTTGTCTTTCCCTAATTTCTCACAAATATAAACAGAACTACCTCAAAGATGTCAACCTTCACTTGGATTTCAGCTTCCATAACAACCTTCTCTTAAGTTCTTTGTATAACATCCTCTTTTTCGCTCTGATCTTCTACCTCACACTCCCACTTTTCACATTTCCCATTATACATTGAGAACCCTTCAGAACAAGTAGTCGATGACCCACAGACATCTTCTTTTGTCCCTATGCCTGCGTTTTCACAGATAGTGTCAGATAGGATATTCCCTTCTGAATCAGTACATTTAGATCCTCCCTTAATTTTTACCAAGGGATCTCGGCCCAAGTTCCTCAGAGGCTATAGCCTCACTAAATTCTCTTATCTTATCGAGTGTTGCTTGACTATTATCCCACTCTGCAAGATCTATCTCTCGTACATTCAAATTCACTATATGATGAACAAAAGAGGATACAATTCCTCTAGCTGTTAAAATTCCACTTATTTCTTTTTGGTACTGAAGGCATTGATCAAATTATTCATGCAGGGATATCTTTTGTATCAAGAAGGACATCCTGTAATAGGATTCCATTTTGGCATATTCTGATATTTTGGTCAGTGTTGATTATTGATACAAAGATGAGGTCCATTTTGAAGGATTCTGATTTATCTTTACACACTCAACTTACTTGCGATACGGCTTTGTGTATTTTTCCGCACTTCCGTTGTACACATTTCCGTTATAGGCAGTAAATCAAGATGGACAGATAGGAGTTACAGGACAAGCATTCAATCCCATATTTACAAAGTTTCACTTCTTCGCACTCCAGTTCGCCCAATTACAATATGGTTGATTTGCTTTGAACGCTGTTGCACCAGAGAACATTGTTGTAAGATGAGCATCTGACTTGATTCAGATTTTCCATTGATCTAATGGTTGATTGAATGCAGTTGCTCCTCGGAACGCGTTGGTTAGGTTTACATTATTATGAAGTTTGCTTCCCCATCCATTAAGTGGTTGGTTAAATACTGGATTATTAGAGAACATTCCAACCATTGTGGTAACATTTGATATATTAAGATGAGCAATTGGTTGATTGAATGCTTTTTGACTCTCAGAACATGGCATCCATATTCTTAACATTGCTAGTATTCCAGTTAGTTAGAGGTTTGTTATAGTTTGTCGTATATGCAAACATATGTCGCATCGTATTTACTTTACTTACATTCCAATTACTAATATCTTGATTGAAATTATATGTTACAGCAAACATATCTGCCATACTCTCAACATTGCTAGTATTCCATTTATTGAGTGGTTTATTAAAGGCGCTTGCCACAAGAAACATTCCATCCATACGGATAACCTTACTTACATCCCAATAATTGATATCCTGATTAAATGCATATGCTTGTCTGAATGTATGTATCATACTTGTTACACTACTAGTATCCCAATTTCAGATATCCTCATTAAAAGTATGATTATCATAGAATAATTGATTGAATTCATTTACTCTCGTAGTTACAATTCTATTAGCAGGATAAGCATTTGCTACAATTTTTTGCCTTTAATATCATCTTTTATCTCTAGCAACATAGTATTTCTGACCTTCAAACATATATTCTTTTCCAGATTCTGCACAAGCTGCAGCTTTGATAGTTACTCCATTAGTGTGTCTATAGATTGGGTTTGGACAATCCACTTCACAGATATTAGTAGTAGTATTATATTTATATCCACTATCACAAGTTGAACAAGTTTTATTTGATCCACCATAGAGTCCATCACATGACCATCTCTTACCATGAGGTATAGTTGTCTGTCCTGAGAGGGTTCCTGCAGAACAAGTATTTAGAGTGGTTCCACAGGCTCCAGCGACAGCTGGAGGTAGTCTATTAGCTGAACAAGTCAGATTTTTATTATTCTTATTTTTTACAAGTCCACGTCTTTTGTCATGAGGTGGAACCATTCCAGAAGGCTGGAGTAGCTTCTCCAAGTACTGAGCCATCAGTACAGAATCCATTTGGCTGAGCCCAAGCTACATCAGAACCAAGATAAGTCTTTGCATTAGCTCAGCATTTTGGAGCTTTTACATTTTCACAGCTAGTAGAACAATTTGAGTCAGGTTTCCCATTATTCGTACCGAGATCACATTGTTCACCAGCAGCTCTTATACCATCTCAACATCCTTTTTCTGGTTGCAGTACAGGTTGGACCTCCTGATGGAAAAGATTCACAAGTCCAGCTAACCTGTCCTCCAAGTGCTGGGAAAGTTGGTTTAGCACCTGCATGTCCAAGTCCTCATTGACAGAAATCATCAGTAGACCACTGTGTTTGAGTAAGAGGGTAGTTGGTTGCTGCAGCACCACATTGTGCAGTGAGTGTTGTATTTTGATCATCACATACCTTTTGACAGAGATCTGCGATTTGTTTGTTTCCTCTCGTATATTTTGAAAGAGCTGAATTTTGGTTATTTACCTTTCCACATACACAAGTTACACTACCTTTTGTTTTTACAGAAATATAAGGGGAAGCTTGAGCAGGAGCATTATTTACTTCTCAGAGTTTAATTGCTCCGCTTACTGTAAGCTGAATTTTTTTGATTATTTGAATTGTTGGTATTGATAATAAGACCATTATCAGCATTAACAACCATGGTATGAGCTGATGCAGTATCAACCTGTAGTGGGATAGTCTTTCCATTAAAAACTAAAGCTCCACTTGCTCCTAGTACATTGATCTTTGATCAAACAGCTAGAGAAGCCTGACCAGCAGGATTGATTGTGATATTTTCACCTCCTAAAAACAACAGAGTCTCTTGCTGAAACAGTAGAATCTTTAGCAGCAAGGGCGAGGGTATTATCTGCTTTTAGATTGGTGTTTTTGTAGCTACAGCAATAGCATTATATCCCATTGAGAGTAGTATTGCTTGCTCCTCAGATAAAGGATTGCATGCTTTCTCCTTGCACGTGACCACTATTTGTCGCAATCAAAAACGCTCCAGAAGAAGTATTTACACTATTTGTACTTCCAATAATAGAAGCATTATTTTTGTAGTGTATTTTTTGCTTCTCCTCCAGCGAGATCAGAGGTCGGTGCTGAAACAACCGTTCCATTAGAGACATTAAGTCTGACGATTGAGTCGATTTCATTATTATCCTTTCTTTCAAGGAAAAAAACCGCTTTTAGATCCGAAAAATAAATCCTGATTGGTGGAGTCAATATCAAGCGCTCCATTCTGTTGAGCAAATACTCCTAGGGCAAAGAGTCAAACTCCTCCGAGTGCTCCTAAAAGCCCAAAACTTAGCATGCTTTTGATAGTTTCATTTTGTTTTTAAGTGGATATAAAGAACTGTATAAAAAGTACTTATCACCCAAGTATAGCTAATTTTTTTCACATTTTTGCAAATTATTTGATTTTATTTCCTTATCTTTCTCTTGACAAACAGGCTTTTTTTATAGCTTCTAGGATGTTGTAGATCTATTATAGAGTGCTATAGTATGAAAGTGTCTTCAGGATGAGTATAAATTTTTGCTCCCTGCTAGGGGAGCTAGCTCACGTTGTGAGCCTGAGGGGTTTTCAAAAACAGCCTCGTCATTGCGAGCGATAGCGAAGCAATGTCCTCAAAAGCAGTTGCTTCGCAATCCAGGATAATATATATTCCTTTTTGATTTTTTTATCTGGATCGCTATAACAAAAAAAGAAGAAAAATCAGATTTTTCTTCTTCCTAAAAAAACTACTTTTCTTTTCTATGTTTCAGATAATTTCTCAAGTTTGCAAAAAGATCTGATCAGGTATATTCCTATTTTTCACATCTCAGATTACCCAGTCAAACGCAATATCAAGCAGTTCTCAAATAATCTTCCCAGGTTTAAACTCAAATTCTTTCATGATATCAGCTCAAGAGATTGCCAAATCTGATTTCCTAAATTGTCCCTCAGAATTCTGGATTTCATCCAGAAGCTCCTTGAGATAGTAAGAGTCTGAGAGGTCGCTTGAATTTTTGGAGTGGATTGTACATTCCCAGTCTATCAGCGATATTGATATCAAGAAGGTTTTGAACTTTTTCATATCCTGCCTCAGACAGGAGTTTTTTTGAGTTTTTTGGCTCGGCTACTAGGACTAGAAAGCAGGATCTCTCATGGAGTATGATGTTCTTTGATATATCGCTTGATCTCTTCAATCTCTTTATTTGAAAAACCTAGATTTCTAAAGTCTTCTTTCATTAGTTCTCCTGAGCTAAATCTATGATTCATTGGTCCAGCAAGCACTTTTCTGATTTCTTCTTTTTGAAAGATTGAGTCAGTATTGCTCGTATTGTCAAACCTTCCCAACATCATGATAGAGCATGGCAAATCTAACAAGATAATTTTTTTATTGATCTGCTGTAGATGATACAGTGTCAGAATAATATGCGCATAAATATCAAACGGATGATATCTAATCGGCTGATCATAATGCTTGGTCTTTGCCAGTGCAGGAAAGAGGATCGGAAGCATTTCTGCTTCATCGATTAGTCCAATCAGTCCAAAAAGGGTTTCCTTGAGAAAAGGATTTTTACCAGTTCCTGATAGATTCTTTCTTTCGCGATAGAGGAGAGGAGCGCGTGGTTTCTCTTGATCGCTTTTTCGAGTCTCGGTTTCAAAGTCAAAAAGTCTGATTTTTATTTTTGGGATCAGGTTTCTCTTCCTTTCTTCAGAGCTCAAGCAGTTTCTCATTGATCACATTCACAAATCTAAGTGCTCTTAGGAGTCTCAAGGCATCTTCTTGAAATCTCTTATCTGCTTCTCAAACAGTCTGTAACTTTCTTGAGATCATTGATTGTAATCCCTTTGTCGGATCGATCAAAAAGATGAATTCTGATTTTTTTCTGAAAAATTGTTTCTGCACTTCTCAATACTGATATCCGATTGGCTGAATATCTAGTAAATAATATAAGAAATCTAAGTCAATCTTTCCTTTTTACAATCAATTGTTCTAGATAGCTCTCCTTTTGTACGATCAAGACCTGCTGATTTTTCGAGGTAGATAAATCCCTCTCTCTCAAGGATTTTTAACCAAAAGCTCATCGTCAATATTTTTTTCTGTTTCATAGGATGGAGACTTGATAAACTGCTGGGAATAATATAAGGCATTAATCCTAAAAATCTCTCCTCTGAGCATCCAAAAACCAAGCTATCAGACCAAAAATCTGATCAGGATGGCGGGCATCTGCATATCCACTTTCTGCACGAAATGGTGTTAATTCGTACTTAATATTGAGATGTGAACCATCTTCTAGCTTTGGAATTAACGTAATTGTGCCAAATTTCTCAGTAATAAAAGTTGAAAATCCAGAAGTATTTAGATTTTCATAAATTTCGCTCAGTTGTCCTCACATTGTTAGGTCGATATCGTCAGGATCCTGCACGATACCGAGTAATACATCTCTAATACATCCTCAAACCAAGAAAAAAATCTGAAGTTTTGAGCACCTCAGTCAAGTCAGTATGATGTTTTTGCTAATTGAGATAATAAATGAAAATGAAACATATCACTATGCTAAATGCTAATAAAATCAAAAGTCAGCTTTCTTTTTTTCTTTTTTTAGAAAATGGATATTCTTTTTACAGACAAAAAAACGAAAAAGCTGAATTCCTGTGGTCGCTTGTAGTGTAAAGATATATTCAGAGAATGCAAGCGATTTTTCTGCTATAGTCTATTTAGTATAGAAATAACTTTAAATCTTTTTCTAAAAATGTAAAGAGCAATCAAAAATAATCTCATCTAAAAATTTGAGTTTTTTTGATTTTTTTCCGGTATGATTAGATAACGATTTATTTTTATACATTATAGCTATGGTATATATCCTAGAAGCATTGATTGAAGAGATTGAAGAGCTCAAAGACCTCGGTAAATTTGATGAAGCAATTCAGCTCGTAAATAAGATCCTCTCTCGTGATCCAAGTAATGAAGATGCAATTTTGCAGATCGCTTTGATATTCAGTATCGTAGAGGAGAGATCGGAAAAAGCTGATAAAAGCCGTTGATTTTCTCAATGCTCAGAAAAAAATAATGATCCACTTTGACTCTATATCAAAGGGCTTTTAGAAATGGAAAAAACAATTGGAAAGAAGCCAGGAAATATCTTTCAAAAAGCTATGGAGATGACGAATGCTACCAATCACGAAATTCTCAGATGCTACGGACTTTGTGAATACTGGTATGGAAACAGATCAAAAGGTGTTGGATACCTCAAAGATGCCTTTTAGTATTGACAATAAAGATGCAGAGGTAATCTATAATCTGATTCAGATTTACATTCTTGAGCAGGAGTACAAGGAAGCCCAGCAGCTGATCTCGTATTTTTAATAAATACCAAGATTCACTCAAGTTTGTAGACAAGCAGCTCGCTTTCTATCAAAATAAAATTTCTCTTTTTGAGAAGTTTATCAAAGCTAAAAAAAGCTTTTTCAAATCAGAAAATAAAAAAAATTCTGACTTTTTCATCTTTTTACCTTTTAGTCCTTATCTCAAACAAATGAAAATAAAAGATTTTTAAATTTAATCTGATCAAAAAAGGATACGCAAACCCTCATCTCTGCCTATAGATGGCCACTTGTGATCGTAAGTGTTTTGATGGGATTCCTGATCTTTATTATGAATGTGTTTTTTGCTGGAGCAATCTATGGTCACCAGTTCAATTCAAGTATGAAAGATAAGCTTTGAGTATATATCTATATCAATGATGCTGTAGCGCAAGATGAAAAGCAAATCTTTACACTGAAAGAGGACCTCGAAGCAAAAGGATTGAGAGTGCAATATTCGTCTCAGCAAGATGCTTTAGGGTTTGTTGAAAAGAGAGTCCCAGATTTGACTACTACGCTTAAAAAATATCAGCTTAAAAATCCGCTTCCTTCTACGCTCTACATTATGTACAATGATCAAGAGCAGTTTACTAGTATGAAAAACACTATTAGAAAAAAATAAAAAAATCTGATTCTTAATATGAACGATCTATCAGAAAAATGCAATCAAAAACGCAAGAAAAGAGAGTTCTCAATATTATCAATCTTTCAAACTTTATGCAATCGTTTGGATATCTAGTCGTACTTGTGATGCTTGCTGCAGTGATCTGATTTGCGATCTTCTTTCTAAATGCAATCTTCTCTCACTTCAAGAGAGATATTCAAGCTAAAAAAAGCTTCTTGGAGCAACTGCACATCAAATCGTACAACCATTCTTGCAAGTGATCTTCAAAACCTTGCTCTTTGCATTTATTATCGCAGCTTTTACTCCTGGTTGCGACAACCTTGCCTCTAGAGCATTATTTGCAGGTTCTCTTTAGCTTCTCATTGCTCAATCATATCGCAACAGTGATTTTTTTGAGCTTCTAGCTACAGGAATCATAGAAATCTGAATGATTATGCTTATTCTCATGGCGGTTTCCTATTGCTATGTTCTCCGTCTACATAAAACAACTTAAATAAACGCTAGAAAACTAAAATTCTTCCCCTCTGATTCAAGGGGAGGATTTTTTTATCTAAAATTTTTTTCTAAATACGAGCAAAAAATATGCCTAACTTCTCATCCAGAGTATGAACTAAACAATGAGTTTGAAATTGATCATCTCCTTTTTTTGAGATTTTTGCTTGATAATAGTCAGCATATTGCTAGACTTACAACTAATTTTTTTAACATGATAGAGAAAAAAATATGACCGTACTTGTAAAAATAGAAGATAGCTCTGGAACTGAAATATGAAGCTTTACAGCTGAGGATAATAAAGGTTTTGTAGAGATGGCTGCAATGCATGGAATCGAGATCCTCGCCTCATGCAATACTGGATTCTGTGGAGTATGTTTGTGTGACTGTAGCGGAGAGACTAACACACTGAGTATTGATAAAATGGGAGAACATACCTTCGAACTTCCTTTTGATGAAAATAATAATCCAAAACAAATCCTTGCTTGTGTTGGTGGGATCAAGTCTGAATATTTTGATGATGATCAAGAACATGTAGTCGTACTCAAGAAAATGTACTAACTATCTAGAGCAAACTCAATAGAAAAAAACAAAAATCTGATTTTTTTCATTTGGTTTTTGATATGACAATTATAGACTTTGAAAGGACCTTTTTATTGCTTTTGATCCAGCAGGACGCTTGAGCATTTAATACCTTCTATCTAAAAACTGTAGATATATTTTTTTCGCTACCTTCAGAGTAGCTATTTTTCTTTCTCAGCAAGATTGTGAAGATATCATCGCTGATTTCTATGTAAAAATTCCGAAATGCAGTGGCAAAATACGATATCAATCAGCCTTTTTCTGCTTATGTTTTGGACAATTTTTCAAAAATACCCTCAAAGATGCCTTCAAAAATAAAGATCTTCCTTTCTCACTGCTAGATAGTGATGATGAGGAAGCTGAAAGATTTGAGGAAGGACTTGTTGATGAGGAAGACTATGAAGCGGTTCTTCAGCAAGATTTTGAACTTGAGCAAATCCAAGCCGCAATGCAGGAGTTAGATGCCCTGGTAGGGAAATCCTATTTCTGAAGTATATTGAGCACAAAAAGCAATACGGAAATCGAAGATACGCTTATGATTTCTCAAGATCTCATCAGACAAAAGAATCTCTAGAGCCCTGAAAAAGCTCAGAACCCTTCTCAATCCAGACCCCTAAAAATTCGCTGACTCAACAGAGCCATCTTTGAAAAAAAGAAGAACTCTGATCTCAGCGACTTTTTTTATTCTTTTATCTCAAAGAAACGATGAAGATTATTGGACTTTACAGGACCAGCCGCTGCTGGAAAGTGAACTATTGTTGATTATTTAGTTAAGAAATGCGGTTTTAGGCATTATTCTGTCAGTGGTTATCTGACCGAAAAGATCAAGGAAGCTGGACTTGAGGTCAATAGGGACACTATGAGGTATATGGCAAATCATCTGAGGTCTGAATATGGAAGTTCATATATTGTCGAACAACTTTTTGCTCAGGCTCAAGAAAACGGGCAAAATGCAATCATTGAGTCTATTCGTGCGCTCTGAGAGGTAGAAAAATTAAAAGAGAATGCTGACTTTTATCTTACTTTCCATTGATGCTGACCAGAGAACTAGATACGAAAGAGCTCTACTCAGAAAAATCTGAGAAAGACCAGATTTCTTGGGAACAATTTCTGGAACAAGAGAGACTTGAAGCAGAGAACTCTGACCCAAGTAAGCAAAATATCATTGCTTGTCAAAAAAACTTGCTGATATCCAGCTTAATAATAATTGAACTGAAGACGAGTTGTATAATGAATTAGATAAGATTTTTTCTATTTATACTATATAAGTATAATGAGATTGATGAATCTTTGAGGTTCCTTCAAATGAAAAAGATTATTGCATCAATCCGATTAAAAATTTTAAAATTCTTAAGATTATATAATATATGGAACAACATCTAAAAATGATTACCCAAATCGATCAGTATTTAAAACGTTTCCCAGAGGAAGAGCAGAGATTGGCTCACCTAAAAAAACAGCTTCAAAACTCGGAGAATCTTTGGACGAGAAAGAATTTTAACGGGCATTTGACAGCAAGTGCGTATGTTCTCAGGTGAGATGAGTTTTTGATGATCCATCATGTGAATTTGAATAAACGGCTTGCACCAGGTGGACACTGGGAAAATTGAGATAATGAGCTTTTGGATACTGCAAAAAGAGAAGTTCTAGAAGAAACAGGGATTTCGCAGATTCGTCTTGCTGATCGGCATTTGAAAAACCAGTTACTACCTATAGATATCGATACGCATCCGATCCCAGAAAATCCTAAAAAGCAGGAAGATGCTCATGTTCATCATGATTTTTAGATATGTGTTTTTCTTGGATCAGGGGCAAGATATTTCGCTACAGCTAGAAGAGGTCTCATCTGCTGAGTGGAAGAAGCTCTCTGAAATCACCAAGGAAAACGGCAATAGCGGGATAGAAAAAGTCATAGAAAAATCCAGCATTTCATCTTATAATTTGTCAATATATGCTACAAAAAGGTGCTTCTTGGGCTACTTGCTGCACTTGTTGCTTTATTGCTGAGTCCAGCTGTTCATTTTAAGTTTTGAAATCTTAATTCTGAACAAGAAAATCAAAAAAACTGACCAAACTCAGACTTCTTTTTCTGATTTCGACGATTTAAAAAGGAAAAATTGAATCTATCACGGGAAAAAAATTATTCAAATGCCTAATCCTAAATTTGTAGATTCCTACCTAGATTCTCTCTCATGAACAAGCACCATCAATATCCAAACCTATGAACTCACAGAAAGAAATATCAAAAAGCATCTTAAAAAAAGCTAGCTGAGGCAGGAACACAAATTCGCATTATGATCGAAAAATCAAAAAAATATCAGCAATATCAAAAATACCTTCAAGCAACTCCAAAAAGAGTATGCTGAGACGCCAAATATTGTTATAAAGTCAGATCAGCATATGAAAAACAATGTATCTTCATAGTAAAATCACGCTGATGGACAAGAGCTTCTGGATTCAGAGTTCAAATCTTACCCATTCAACTTTTGCCAAAAAAATCGTGAGCATTTATTCCGAAGTGAAAATCCTAAAATTCTCAAAAATCTGACTCAACTTTTTTTGAAAAAGATTGGTCAGGAAAAACTCTTTCTCATTCGGACCTCCATCCAAACCTTTGTCGTCTGCAATATTAATTGTCGTGAGGTGATTACACATTTATTGAGTTGAGCTCAGCGTTCCATTGCTATTGAAACTCAGTATTTAACTGATCCTCAGCTCTTTGACATTCTTGCTAAACAATCAGAAAAAAACTCGATCTTAAGATGATTTTTTTCAAATACTGAGAGTGTCTCTGAATTACCAAGCTACTTTTGAAATAACAAGGTAAGACTGATGAAGAAGCCCTATTTACATACCAAAATGATTTTTGATTGATGATGAAATCTTGCTCCTTGGGAGTATGAATCTCTCAGCCAATAGTCTAGATAATAATAGAGAAATCTGAATATTGATCAATGATCCAGCCCTCATCTGAGAGTTTGAGAAATCATTTGCTCAGGATCGGGAGAAGAGCAATGAGATGTAATCAGTATTTTTTTACACTTAGAAAAAGTCCGAGAAAACCATCGGACTTTTTTTAGATTTCTTAGAGTCTATGTATCAGATTTCGCTGTTATTATACTTTAGTGCTTTGGGGATATGATCAATATCAAACTTAATATCCCACTTATTCGCAAAATCAAGTAAATCCTGTTTCTCCTGTTCCAGTTCAGTTGTATTATGAAGATTTCTTTTTATCATGATATTTTATCAAGCGATATACAAATATCTGATTCATAAAGGGCTTCATAATATCAAACATCAAGGAATACTCATCTTCAGAAAAAGGAATTAGTAAGAAGTCTGATAGTTCCTTACATTTTAGAAATTTTATTGCAGAGAGGAGTAATATCCTTCTTCTTAATACTAAGAAAATCAGCAATCAAATACACTAATGTTCGCGTTGTTACTCTACCAGAAGAAATTAATTTTTCCTCTCCAGCATAGCTTTTTTTAAGGTAAAGATAATCAGGATTTTTTTCTCTAATCTTAGAGTATGCACTTAAGAAAAAGTATTGATGCTTAATGTTCTCTAGAATAAAAAAATATAAGCAGAAAAATCCTCTAAAAAAATTAAAGAAATCTGAAATGATTTCTGGTTTTTGGGTCTTTTGTGTTTTTCATGATTTATATATCTTTTTTTATTATTGATAATAAGATATTACTTATTCAGAGAAAAAAATGTCAATAGGTGTTTTGATTGATTCCTTGACTGAAATAGGTATGCTAAAGCTATAGTTTCATGGTAAAATTATTATTATAAAACTTCTCTATCGTTTTCTCTAGAGAAGTTTTTTTGATTTGTACTTGTATTTCTGTAGGATTTATGTATCATAGAAGCCGTATGCATAATTAGTCCTTTGTGCATTTATGGTTTTGTCGTAAATCCCTGAGAAAAACTCAGGGATTTTCCTTTTTGAACCAGGAAACTTCATCATTCCTTCCATAAAAAAACAAACTATCTTTTTCCCTTGATTTCTTTGACTAGATAAATATACTACTTGACATATAAATAAAAAATATTTTATATGGAAAAATTTTTGTAGACGGCTATCTTTCTTGCCAGGCTGACGAATTCCTTCAGATTTTAGAGCAAAATGACTTTGATTTGCGTGATACTTCAACAACATCAAGTCGGATCAAGATGAATATTGTAGTTGCTGGCGAAGTTTATCTTCCAACAAATCTGGATAAGGCTATGTATCTAGAAGATATTATCTTCCTAGATGATCTAGTTATTGAAGACACTCTCTTTAAACAAGATATCACACTTCGTCGTTGCTCGTTTTAAAAACAGCTAACCATTAGAGAAACCTCTTTTTAGCAAAAATTTCAGCTTTATTGCCTGCAGAGTAGCAGATGAGTGTAGATTTTCTAACCTTAGTATTACAAATGACCTTACTTTGATCGAAGTTATTTTTGAATTTCTAGTTGAGTATAGTAAGATTAATATGGGTGGGAAATACTCTTCTTATGATTGCTTTCTTGACGGATTAAAAAGTTGGTCGGATTCCATTAGTAGAATCCTAACGTGTCTAATTATTTTTTTATTCAGGAAGTCCTAGTTTATCTAGGACTTTTCTTATAAGATTCTTTTGAGCGCTATCAGAGCTCTATTAATATAATAATCGTTTTATTCCCCTTCTTATCCTCAAAAAAAGGAAATATCAAAAAAACTCAGAGTAAAATTACTCTGAGTTCTCTCATGGCAACAATTAAACATAACTTCTTATTGCTTTCAAAGTTGCTGAAATTTCTCTCTGAAAAAAACTGAGCTTTCAGTCTCATTTACAAAGATATCAAAGTCCTGAGCTTGCTTTTATTTCATTTATCCTTCTCATTAAATGAGGACCCGCTTCAAAAGAATTTACATAATCCACGAAGCCTAGTGAGAGGATCATCAGGATACATGCAGTAGTCTAAATAGGCGTTAGCTCGAACTTTATTTTTTTGGCTTGAATCTCCAAATCCGTATTTGGATCTTTTTCTATTTCTTTGTAGAGAGTGGAAAATGATTCAGCATACATGTTTACATTTTGAGCATAGGAAAGTAGCTCAAGCTTTTTCTTTTTATACTTTTTTTCATTGTTATGTGATTTTTGTATTACAGGTGATAATATATCTTTTTCAAAAATGTCAAGAAGAAAAAAATCTGATCAGTATTCTTGATCAGATTTCTTATTTTCGTTAATAACTTACCAACTAAGCAATTTCTCCGAGATATTGATTGATTTTTTCTTGGTAGAATTCCTTTGGGTTAGCTCCGAGGAATCCCTCTTTGATTTCATGATTTTACACCAACAAAAAAACTGTAGGAACTGAAGTGATAGCGTATTCCTGAGCTAATTCTCCCACTTCATCAATATCAATTTTAAGAATTTTTTTACTTGTTCTGGATTTACCTCAGCCGCTAACTCTTCCATAATAGGAGAAAGCATCTTGCAAGGTCCACACCAAGTAGCGAAGAAGTCAGCAATAATCACTCCTGAAAAAAACTAGATAAAATCTGATCAAATTCAGCTTTTTGAACTAATGTGTGTTACTGTCATATACTATGCATAAAAAAAGAATAAATATATGAGGTGATACCTCTTTTTGGTAGCTTTTAGAGATTCTTTTTGCTTCTCTAAGAGTCCATCTTCAAGTCTAGCTATCCTTGTAATAAAAATCAAGTCTATTTCATATTTTTTTATAAAAAGAGAAAAAGTCAGATTTCTCTCTTGTTTCCATATTCCACATTCTTTATTTCTCAAGCTCTGTGAGGATTTTCTGCTGAATTTCTAGCATTTCGCTCTCACTGAGTTCTAGAGTCTGAGTTTTTTCTAATATCTTCCATACTTTCAGAAGGCACGAGATGCAAATGCGTATGCGGAACATCCCATCCTGCGATTACTAGTTGAGTTCTCTTGCTTCATATCGATCTATCCAAAGCAAGAGCAATCTTCTGAGCAACAAGGAAGAGCTCTTGTGCATAATCAGCAGGAACTTGAGCAAAATAATCAACTTCAATCTTGGGAATAAGTAAGGTATGCCCTTTGGTAAGCGGATGAATATCCAGAAAAGCAAAGACCTTCTCATTTTCATAAATCTTGTAGCAAAGGGATTTCTCCAGCGATAATACGAGAAAAAAATTGACATTTTTGAGCTAATTAAGAGAATAAAAACCAGATTTTTTTATCTTTGTTTACATTGTGTGGTTGGATCTGTGATCTCATCACAAAAAGGAACATTATCTGAGGTTTTTGTCCTCGAATGCTCTATATCACTACCAGTAAACGTATATTGACATACCTGATTTGACATCCAAGTATTCATGGGGTTCTCAACCAGCTCTCCATCAATAGTTTCACTAATATGTGTCCCAGAAGTGCTTATTGTAGCTGAAGTAGAGAAGTTTCAGCTTGATTTCAGATATTTTTCCCAGTAGAGAGCCAGCTGTTTTTGTTGTTTCTCATCTAAGATACAATCAATTTTTTGCTGAGAGAGAAGGTTCCGGTAGCTCCTGAGAAAATGAGCATTTTCAACTACTTAGTGGTGAGACAGAGAAATGCATTTTCATACCGAGTCCTTTATTATTTGTCTCACATGCATATTGAGAACAAGTATTAAGACTTTTTGGTAGCTCAGAACAGTTATTTACTAGGAGCGACTTTCAGGTGAAAGAGTGTGAATTCTGATTGTTAGTTTCTCCTGTTAAAAAGCTGTAGCTTCACGGTAGCATTTAGAGATTGTTCTGATCTTCACTGAAGATTCCAAACTTTATGCAGCAAAAGGGCAAGCTCGCCTCTTTTCATTGGAGCGGTAGGATTATTTCTCTGCTCTGTAGTCAAAAGTTTCTTTTTTCTTGCGAGTTTATAATAATTAAGCCACCATTCTTTCGGATTTGGTTCCGATTGTTTCCCTTCTAGAATTCTCATCAAAATCGTGATTCCTTGCGCTTTTGTTAGGGTTTGATCTGGAGAAAATTTCCCATTCTTTCACAAGATAATTCACTGAAAACAGGCAGATTTGATGGAATCTTTAAGATCTGATCGTGCCTTATCTAGATCCTGAAACTCACAAGACTCTGGAACTATAAAACCATTTTCCAGCGTTGCGCCAGTCTGTAGCGATAAAAACTTAACAAAGAGCTTTGCAGCTTCATCTCTCCTTAAATTTCCATCAAGCTTTATAAGCCTGAGTGGTTGAGTGGATTGTGAGTCATGCCTGATGCATTCGTTTTTATGGCGTCATCATACTCGTTTGCCAAACTCCAACCTCCAAAGAGTCCTATGAAAGCCAAGAGAATCCCTAACTGTTTTTCATTTTTATATACTAGAGATAAAAAAATCTGATTTTTTTCTCTTTTAAATACTATAAAACTGTACTATCCAAGTGTTTTTTTCTTGCTCAAAAAAACTTTGAAATGATTCGTTCTTCTAATCTAATCACTGGTTCGAAAATCCATTTTTTTCAAGTCTTGAATAGCAAGCTGGTAGGACAAGAATAATTGGGATCAATAATCCAACGATTGTCCCAGCAATAATATCTGTCGTCCAGTGAACTGTTGTTCCTATTCTGCAAATCCCAGTCAAAATAGCAAAAATAAACAAAAATACTGACCAAATCTTGAGTGAACGCTTGTGATATTTGATTCCAATCAACAGCGTTGCGATTGCGATTGAGAAAGTTACAACCGCGTGATCTGATGGAAATGAGGTTGTCGGAAGCCAGCTATGAAGTAGTGTTTCGCTATCTACACTTTGAATTCAGAATTCATAAATTGGCCTCTGCTTATCAAAAACTGCTGAATTAAAAATATTGAATGCTACGGTAAAAAAAGCAAGAGAAAAAAAGACAAAAAGTGCTTCTTTTTGGTTTCAAGCTCCTTTTTTTACAATCCCTTTAATATACCAAAAACTCAGGAAAATCGGATACACAAAGACAAATACATCAGCTCCTACGGCATAAAACTGCGTAAGCCGTGGATGTTCGTTTTTGTTGTGCTACAAGAAATTTGAGAAAGTCATATCCCCACTGAGGTTCATTCATTAGGATTTTTAAACATTATTTTTTTCTGTTGAGAAATAAAGTAGTTGCAGAGATTTTGAAGTTTACACTCTTGGCATTTAGGGTTTCTTGCTGTACAGAGGTATCTTCAAAAAAAGAATCATGCAGTGATGTGCCTTCTGTTTATATTCATTTGGGATGCGAGTTTCAAGGAGTTTTTGAGGTTTGTAGTGGAGTAGTAGTTTCAACGATCCCAAGCCTATTACATATCCTATGAACATGAGTATCTACCGCAACAACTGGCTGCCCATAAAGTACATATAAAATGACCTTAGCTGTTTTTTTCTCAGACTCAGGGAAGCTTCATAAGTTCTTGCTGAGTAGCTGGGATATGACATCAGTTCTGAGCTAAAAATCTGACTTGTTGCTCGGATATGCTTTGCTTTTTGATCTATAAAGTCCGATTGATCTAATAGATTTTTCAAAAGATTCAAATCCAAGAGCCAAGATATCTTCAGGTTTTTTTGATTTTTCGGAGTTTATCTGTAACCTTATTAACCTGTTTATCGGTTGTCTGTGCAGAAAGTATGACCGCAACGAGCAACTGGAACCCATTATGATAAATCAGTTCAGTATCTGCATTAGGAAATTTCTCCATCATAAATCCAAAAATCTGATCTAATTCCTTTTTTTGTTCTTTTTTCATGATACAATAAGTCTTTAAAAATGAATACTTGACTTTTTTAATTAAAATATCTATATTGGTGGTAGATAAATATAAAAAAATATAAATAATATGGAAGTAGCAGGAATTACTAATCTTAAGCGATTTGTTGATGATTTCTTTTGGGAAATCAGACAAATCTTCTTATACTTCTCAGTACCCAGATAAAATGGAGCGACAAGGATTTTTTCTCTGGTCTAAAAACCTGAATGTGCCCTAGTAGTGCTCAGTCGATTTGGGTATCTCTTTACAGAAGAAGAGTTTCACCTTTCACTTGCGACTATTGCAAAAAAATCACATAGTGAAGAAAAAAACTGAGCGCTCTACCTCTAGTAGTAAAACAAAAAGGGTATCTAAGTACGGTTTTGAGCCACTCTTTGTATTTTTAGAGAGAGAAGTAGTAAGAAAACAAAAAGAAGTCTTGTGAGTATCTCTCAAGACTTTTTCTATATCTACAAAGACTAAAATCAGTCTTTTTCTTACTTTTTCTATTAGTTCTTGTCCTCCAATTTCTCTAATCTCTCCATGATCCAAGATGACAATTTGTTCAAGTGGCAAATTTTGAAGCATCTCAAAGAGATGAGTAATGATGATGAAACTATTTTCTTCAGTATCAGTTGTTTGAAGAAGCTCGGCAACTTGCCTTACTGCGTTTACATCTAGCCCACTATCTATCTCATCAAGGATAATGTATTTTGGCTTAAGAAGTTTTATCTGAAGTACTTCGATTTTTCCTTTTTTTCTCCTCCTGAGAATCCAACATTCAGATCTCTCCAAAGAAAATCTTTGCTGATTTCTAGCTCCTGCATTAATGGCTCTATAATCTTTTTGAAGCCAATAAATGTTGTTGGAGCTTCTTGTCTACTATCATAAATGGACTTAAGAAAGTCAAAAAGTTTTACACCAGGAATCTCTGGAATATTTTTGAAGGTAAGGAAGATTCCAGCTTTGCTTCTCTCATCTGGACTCATATCATTGAGGAGTTGCCCATCTAAAAGAATTTCTCCACCTGAAATCTCATATTTAGGATTTTCAGTAATTGCCATAGCAAGAGAAGATTTTCCTGATCAATTTTTCCCAAGGATACAGTAGTTTTTTCCCATCTTTAAAATCAAAAAGAAATCTGATTTAGGATTTTTATCTTCTACTTGTACTGAAAGATTTTTTTATACTAAGCATAATCAATATAGTATTAATGAGTAAATCGTATCCATAAAATACAGATTTTTAGGATTGCAAGAGGTATATCTAAGCTTAGAGAAAAAAACAAGAAAAGTCTGATTTTTATCTCTTGAAAATGAGGACTACTTTTCGTATACTGAAAAAGTGTGAATTTCTTTTTGGAAAGTGTGGAGATTTTTGGAGTTTTTCTTGAGAAGTTTTTATATGCTAGTTATCAAAAATGACTACAAATACTAAATTACTAGCACTTTTTGGATACTGTGATAGAATGCTATCTAGACAAAGGGGAACCGGTAGGTTCTAAATTTCTCAATTCTTTGGAAGTGGTGGATTATGCACCTTCTACACTCAGAAAATATCTCAATATCCTAGAAAAGCAAGGGATGGTATATCAACCCCTACAATTCCTCTGGAAGAATTCCAACACTCCAGTGACTCTCTGCCTACTTAGATTCAACACTGGCTCAGAAACCTGATGATATTGATTTGCATCTAGATTCTGCTAGACAGGAACTCAAGTCTCTCGTAGAAACTTTAGGAGAGGTGGCAGATGGAGTAGTGGTTGGATTTATCAGAAACGATGAGTATTACTATCTTGGAATTAATAACTTGCTTCGTGATGATATGATCGATGAATATTCGGCAACTAGAACGATTGTCCGTTTTATTGAGGAGAAAAAGATCGTTGCTTTTTATTGATAAAAAGATCCTCAAACAAAGAGAGGTATACTATACTTTTGTCAATGATCAAGATACTTTAATTTCCTGTGTGTATGTAAAAAAATCAGTCTGGATGGATATGATATGGTACTAAGTATTGTAGGTCCGCTGAGGGTTAATTACAAAAACATCACTATTCTCAAAAAAAGTTTTTAGAATCACTTGGATGATAAGATGAGTTTGAACTCTCCAGAAAAGGAATATCAGCATTCTAATAACGAAAGACAAGAACAGCAGAAACAGCTTCAAGAGCGTATAAATATACTCAAACAACTTGAGACTGATGTTTTAACCTCGCAAAAAGAACACCAAGAAAAAAACTAGAAAAATACCGAACATTCTTCTTCTGAAAAAAATTCTACCAGAGGTCCTTTTTGGGAGATTTAGAAGAGAGAATTCAGCGTTTTCTGAGCTTGATCAGCTCAAATACAACCAAGAAGTCAAAAAAATCAATGAACAATTAACCGAGCTTGAGAAAGTGTTTTCTCAAACTTTAGAACTAAAAAAAGAGAGTATTAAACTCACTTTCGAGAAGTCAGAAAGTTCAGCTTTTGAACAAACAATTGCCAGGACATGATCCTGTAGCAAATCAACAGAGAGTTTTTGTCCGCTGAGAGGATAGAAAATATTAGACCGCAAGAGGGTGAATCAGCGATTAGTAACTGGGCTGCAAAACGAATTCAAAATCTGATTTCTTAATTTTTTTATTTACTTGTATATAGCGTTTTATAATGGCGGAAGTTGTGCAAAGTGCAGGTGGTATCGTATATTACCTGACTAAAGAGTGACAACCAAGATACCTTTTGATCAAAAAGACTAGCACTTTCTGGGAAAAATCGAGCGAGTAGCTCCAAAGGGAAAAATCCAAGCAGGAGAAAAAAACTGAAGAAGCTGCACTTAGAGAGGTTTCAGAGGAGTGCTGAATCAATATCCAACACCTAAAACTCAAACAAAAAGATCGGTATGACTTCACTCAGAAGTTCTGAGACTAAAAGAGGGACATTTAGATAAGGATGTGACGTACTTTTTTGATGCTCTATACTGGAGATCCATCAGCTGTAAAGATCACTGATGGAGAGGGATATATCTGAGTATACAAATGGGCAAGTATTGAAGAGGTATTAGGCTTTGCTCTATTATGAAGATATTCGTGAGCTGATGAGAAAAAGCTTTTTGCACTTCAGGAAGACAAAAAAAGCATCAATCAATCAAAAAAAGGCATTTATGGAAAAAAATTACCGTAGGAATTGACAGATAAAAAAAGCTGGGAAGTCTGATTTCTCAGTTTTTTTGTTTTATTTTTATAGAGAAAAAAATAGACAACTTTAGTTGGTATCCAGATCTTGAAGTAACCGCTTTGCGGACATTGCTTTATTATTAGGGAGTAAAATTCTTGCTTAGAATACATACCAAAACCCAAAAAAATAAAAAAAGCAAGAGAAAAATCATCACAATAATACAACTAGCTTGCACAAAATGCAAAAAGCGAGTATACTTTTAGGTGAATATTTTTATTCTCTTTGCGTATAGATGATGCAAATGACAAAAAAACCAAAACAACAACTACAAAAAAACAGATTTTTTGACCTTTGAGTAAAGTGATGCTGGGAACAGCAGGAGCTTTCTTACTTGGGGGAGTTTTACTACTTCAGACGAAGACTTTTGCAGCTCCTGGAGATGGTCCAGTAGTGCAGTATAGCTTTGAGGACGCAAGTAACCTCTGAAAGGACAGCTCATCAGCTGGAAATCATGCGACCAATAACGGAGTAACGCAGACACTCGGAAGAGTTGGAAAGGCTGCACATTTTAATGCAAATTCAGTTTTTTTGGATCTAAGTGCTCATGCTTCAAAGCTTAATCTTACTAAGGGAACCGTAAGTTTTTGGGCTAAGGCGGATTCAGATGCTGCAGATTTTTCTTCCATTCTCTCTTGGTGAGTTGCTCCAGCTGATGGATCAAGTTTTGATGCATGATATATTTCTCTTGGGAATATGACAGCAGGTTATCCAGATGAGTTATTAAGTTTTGTAAATGGCTATAGAGCAACAGGTGGAAATTGGCAGGTTTTTTTCAAAGGTAACAAGACCAGATAGTTTTTTTATAAAGATGGGAAATGGCATGCCTATACAATTACTATGGATAGTGCAAAGAATCTTTGACTTTATATTGATGGAATTCCTCAAACAATCCATGATAATTGACAAAATTTAATCCCTTTTTTCTTATCTCATAACAACGGAAAAGTCTTTATCTGACGATCAACTACCGAGCATCATCAAGCTATGGGAGTAGGAATTAAGTGAGCTATTGATGAATTTAAAATTTATAATTATGCGCGTACTGCTGCACAAATCAAAAGCTGATTATGAACAAGTGACTAATCCAGTATCTCCCGAAGCTAAGCTAGTTGCTCAATATAGCTTTGAGGATTCAAACAATCTCTGAAAGGATAGCTCATCTGCTGGAAATCATGCAACCAATAACGGAGTAACGCAGACGCTTGGAAGAGTTGGAAAGGCTGGATTCTTTGATGGGAGGGCTGACTGGATGAGAGTTGAAAGATCTTCAACATTATCTATGACTTGAAATGCAACATTTTCTGCTTGGGTAAAGCTAATGGGAACTGCCCAGTATGACAGTACAATTATATTTGCTTGGGTATTTAACTATTATTTTTTTCTCTTTGTAATAGTGGGAAAACATTGTGTTCTCTATGGTATCAAAGAGTAAATCCTGCATATCATACAGCGAGTCCGGAATTACCTCTTAATAAATGGAGTCATGTCTCAGCAGTTTGGAATCCTGAGTCTGTAACCTTTTATATTAATGGAGAGAAAAAGGCTGAATATCCAAGTCAATATAAAGATCATAACTGATGACATACTTTTTTTGAATATTGGATGATGAGAAACTTGGAATAATCTTAATCGTTATTTTACAGGGGCTATTGATGAACTAAAAATCTATAACTATGCTCGTAGTGCCGAACAAATCAAAAGCTGATTATGAACAAGTGACTAATCCAGTATCTCCCGAAGCTAAGCTAGTTGCTCAATATAGCTTTGAGGATTCAAACAATCTCTGAAAGGATAGCTCATCTGCTGGAAATCATGCAACCAATAACGGAGTAACGCAGACGCTTGGAAGAGTTGGAAAGGCTGGATTCTTTGATGGGAGGGCCGACTGGATGAGAGTTGAAAGATCTTCAACATTATCTATGACTTGAAATGCAACATTTTCTGCTTGGGTAAAGCCAATGGGAACTGCCCAGTATGACAGTACAATTATATTTGCTTGGGTATTTAACTATTATTTTTCTCTTTGTAATAGTGGGAAAACATTGTGTTCTCTATGGTATCAAAGAGTAAATCCTGCATATCATACAGCGAGTCCGGAATTACCTCTTAATAAATGGAGTCATGTCTCAGCAGTTTGGAATCCTGAGTCTGTAACCTTTTATATTAATGGAGAAAAAGGCTGAATATCCAAGTCAATATAAAGATCATAACTGATGACATACTTTTTGAATATTGGATGATGAGAAACTTGGAATAATCTTAATCGTTATTTTACAGGGGCTATTGATGAACTAAAAATCTATAACTATGCTCGTAGTGCCGAACAAATCAAAGCTGATTATGAACAAGTGACTAATCCAGTATCTCCCGAAGCTAAGCTAGTTGCTCAATATAGCTTTGAGGATTCAAACAATCTCTGAAAAGGATAGCTCATCTGCTGGAAATCATGCAACCAATAACGGAGTAACGCAGACGCTTGGAAGAGTTGGAAAGGCTGGATTCTTTGATGGGAGGGCTGACTGGATGAGAGTTGAAAGATCTTCAACATTATCTATGACTTGAAATGCAACATTTTCTGCTTGGGTAAAAGCCAATGGGAACTGCCCAGTATGACAGTACAATTATATTTGCTTGGGTATTTAACTATTATTTTTTTCTCTTTGTAATAGTGGGAAAAACATTGTGTTCTCTATGGTATCAAAGAGTAAATCCTGCATATCATACAGCGAGTCCGGAATTACCTCTTAATAAATGGAGTCATGTCTCAGCAGTTTGGAATCCTGAGTCTGTAACCTTTTATATTAATGGAGAGAAAAAGGCTGAATATCCAAGTCAATATAAAGATCATAACTGATGACATACTTTTTTTGAATATTGGATGATGAGAAACTTGGAATAATCTTAATCGTTATTTTACAGGGGCTATTGATGAACTAAAAATCTATAACTATGCTCGTAGTGCCGAACAAATCAAATCTGATTACGAACAGGAAGCAAAGCCAGCACTTATTATTCATTATGAAGATGAGAATGGTGAGGAATTGATCCCTCCAACAATGCATACGACGAAATCCTTGAGGATCGACATTTCAGCTTAATCAGACATATACTGTTAATCCAGCAAAGCTTAATGAACCAACTTTAAAAGCCAGATTTGATACTCCTGATTCACAGAGTGTGACTTTTACAGATGCTGATAGGGTAAAGGAGGTAACTTTTGTATACAAGAGACCAAGACTTGTTCTTCATTATACTTTTTGATGAGGGGGGAACTACAGTTGCTGATAGTTCTCAGCTTGAGACGAAAAAAATCCAGGTACTGTTATCGGAACTCCAACTCGAAGCGAACGAGGTAGAGTAGGTGGAATGTATACTAATACTACAATCACTCCTCAAAATAGTTTAGGTATCGGGGGTAATACTACTGCTTTTACAATTGCAGGATGGGTAAAGACGGATGAAGACTGAGGATTCAAAGATATTTTTATTTCACAAATACTCCCGATGCTGGAGATGGATATAGATTTGGTCTTTCTGATAAAAAGGTCTGCTTTTTTGATCGGAAATGGACATACAAAAGACTGTTAACTATACACAAGATAAAGTGTGGAACTAGAACTTTAAACTGATAATAAATGGCATCACTTGGTTTGAGTATTTGATGCTAAAGAGAAAAAGGTTGTTTTGTTATGTAGATGGAGTGAAAAGGACTGAGAGGTAGTTTTGCCTCATTTTTTTATACATAATAGACAAGATCAAAGGCCTTGGATTGCCGGAAAGAAACTCTCACGAGTATGGCAACTGCTTTCGACGGGGAAAGATGATCACTTGATGATATCAGGGTGTATAACTATGCTTTGAGTCCCTCAGAAAAATTAAGGAGCTTTATGATAGTTTTCCCAGCGGAAGAAACTTCTGCTCCAGTAGGGACTTAGTCTTACAACTACGAGTCCAAGAACTACGCTTGTAGTGTGAGAGAAAGTCGTTGCCAGTGCAAATCTTGATCTAAATAGAGGAGGAAAGAATCTTAGAATTAGTTATTACTGATCCCAAAGACTCTTCAGCCCTCAGAGTCATTCAATCTCTACTTCTCAACTGGAGAAACTGTTACATCTGGAGATGTAAATATTGTAGAACTTGCTGATAAGAGAGTATATACCTATAATCTTAAGGATAACTTAAAGGGAACAATAAAATCAGATTTTTCAATTCACTTTCCTTATGGAGTGACAGCAGATCAGACAACGGGAACTATAATTGCAGAGTTATTTAAATCATCAACTCCTCTTCTAAAGAAAGAGTTAAGTTTTACTGCTTGGGCTCCATATAGACTGGGAGTGAGTTGGCTTCATTATACAAAAGCCAGGGAATAATTATAGTGTAAAATATTCTCTGAATATGTATACTATGACTTCAAGACCACGAGATCCCAATAACTTCCATTTCCCAAATGACGGTTCAGAGCCAAGCTTATATAATTTTGTCGCAGAGATTCCGTTGCCTGCAAAGGCCAAATTTATTTGAAGTAAAATGCAGTATGACCAGCTTTCAATGTCTTATGATAGTCATAAACACGCTGTGATCATGAAGACAAATGGTTCAGCTGGATATCTTCAATGGATGTGGAATAATAGACAAATGATGGAACTTGAATATTCGGGACTTCAAGCGGGAGAGGTAATTACTGCAGCTCCGATGACTTTTACTGGATATATTGCAGGTGTAAATGGGAAACTCTATACAGGAAGTCTGGATTGGGTAAATCAAACTGTAGAAGCTGAAAAATGCTAATATTAGCTTAGGATTTCATATCCCTCAGTGATCTTTGGTAAATGATCAAGATAGACAAGAACTTTTTCGGACTTTGGATACAGAATGGAGGGAATACCAAAGTAAAAATGCTAGTGCGGAATTTTTCTGTTCCAGAATGAATTGAAGTAGATGGAGTTCGTTTACCTAATGCACAAGAATCTGACTGAAATGGAGGAGAAAGCTTTTGGCCTCATACTGTCAATTTTGATTATTGGACAAATAAAGGGAAAAACTGCTTCTATCAATGGTGGATATGGAGTGTGGTATGATAAAAATATGTTGCAGCTTGGCAGTGGAGAGTTTATCACAAAGTTTCGTTTCAAGTTTCCAGAGATAAATCCATGAGAGATTATTGGACATATGAATGGAATGTACGGGCTTGGAATTAGAACATATGGAACCGTAAGGCATATCAAGAAAAATTGAGTTCCAATAACCTCAGATACACACCTTGTCATGACAGGATTGTTTAAAGCAGAAGGACTTCCAGATCAGGCTTTTTGGTCCTGCTAATATACTGGTATCGATGACTTCAAAGTCTCCGCTTTGTTGTAGATACCTATTCTACTAACGGAAAAAAACTTTACCCATGGACAAAAAAATTAAACTTCGTACATTAATGCATACAGATGGCGGTTGGCATTATGGTAACGGTCTCTTTGTTCCAAATCCATCGCTCTTTATTATGTTGCCTCCAGGATTTGAGCTTGATACCCAGACTTTTTAGTGCTTATATACGACCAACATGAACCGTATCAAAACCTCGTAATGTAACTAAAGAAGTTGTTAATCCACAAAAGATTTTACGGTTTGGAGGGTGGATTTAACTGCTGAATGTATAAAAGGTCAGCCAACTCTTGATGCAAATTATGAGATCAAGGTAACTGATAGTGTGGTTCCAGGTTCCTATAGTTTATCGGCTAATATTTTTGGGGCATCAAACAATCCAAAGTATCAATTAGCATATGCATATCAAAGGGGGTTAAACCCGATACTTATTGATTATTTTGAACTATTACAAATTATGAAATTATTTGGTGAGGAGGTGAGCCATCAATTATTACCGCGACTGAACTTGGGAATGGAGTCTGCTCAAAAACTTCAGTTGATGACCCAGTGATGTAAGTGATCCTTTGATCCAGAGGAACTTGATACTGATCTACAACTATAAATCAGGAGGAACAGGACTTTTGCAGACAACGCTTTGGAATGCAGGTGCAACAGTTAATAATTATACCTATACCTTCAGAATCCCAAATGTAAATACCACAAATACAGACGGGAACGAAAAATGAGTGGAAACCTACAATTAAATCGGTAGAGATTCTTGGTGCTACAGGAGCTACGTCATACAGAAACGCAAGAGGCTACATGCAACTTTACTAAAAGATCACGATACCGACTTTTTGCATCAACTGATCGTCCTATTATCAAATGTAGTTTTCCAGGCTCCAATCTTTTGATGATGATCAGGCATATAAAAATACCTATATTGATACTTTTATACTGTTGGATGGAGTTCAGAAGCCTGGTAGAACAGTTGGACTCAGACTTGTTCCATCTGGATTTAATCCAACTCTTGATTGAGAAATATAAGTTTCTGTCTCGATGGCTAAAGAAATAAGAATCTCGCTCAAGGGGTTTCAGTTTGATGAGTGTCAGTGCATTGCTTGATTTTCTATAGAGAATCATCATCAACCAAATGCACTCTGGAAGAATTCTAAATGGATGGAGACTCGGATCTGATAGAAATCAAAAGATAGAAAGTGGTATAATGAGACCGTACCTCCTATTTGTTCTTGGTATGGAATTAGTTGTCAAAATAATAAACTAATTTGATTAAATCTTTTCAAATAATAATCTACAAAAGACATTTACAGGATCATTTGTTAAAGCTCAAGAATCTTGAAAGTTCTTAATCTCTCAGAGAATCTAAACTTCAATGCTGAGTTTAAATCAGAATTCAGGACTTCTCTTACAAAAGCTCAAGGAAATCAATTTCTCATATACAAATACAAAAAAATCTGAATAATCTCCCAGTGAGTCTTGAGAAGCTCGGTGCTCAGAAAGTTGACATTGACTGAGTTTCCCATTTACTCATCTTGCAAAATCTTAAGGAAATTGATCTCAGTCTTGGATTACTTTCAGGGGTCGAGTAATATAAAACCATTGTTTGATCGTCCAAATCTAGAAAAGCTAATCGTTCATAATGCAAAGCTTAGAGGATCAATCCCAGCGAGCTTGCCTCGACTGCAACTGCAACGATCAAAGAAATCAATCTAAAAAATAATCAACTTACTGGAAAAACTTCCAACATGGGTTAAAAATCTGACTTCTCAGCCTGTGAAAATTGATTTTTGCTGAGAACTATATCACTGGACCATTCCCAGATTGGGATGCAAACTTTAAACCTGGGAACTCAGATCAAGTTTAAGGAAAAACTATATTGATACCCTTTTTCAGTGAAGGAAATTATAAAAAGATTTAAGCAAAAAGTTTTAGAAATCTGGATTCATCATTTGCTCAGTTTAAGCTCGTAGCGACTAATTGAGCGTAATAGAGTCACTTCCTGAGATTAAAGGATATGAAAATCTGATCCTAAATTTCGTATTGTTGTAAAAAGCAGTTACTCACGAGTGTTGATGGAGGAACGGTGAGGACGATTTAATGATGGACTAGAGCTTAGTGCTGTTCAGCAGCCAGGATCTCATATCAATGTTCAGAAGAGAAATCAGGTTGGATTTGATGTTGCTCTCACTCATGGATTTGTATCTACACTAAATATTAAAACAGAACTCTGAAATGAGCCTATGCTTTCTGTAAAGCTCATACCAGCAAAGGATTTCCAAGATGAGAACGATCCAAACAAATTACAAGATCCAAATAATCCTGATAGTAAGGTACTTGCAGGAAAGTCAATGTTTGGAACTGGACTTACCTTTGAACTCAAGGGAAAGTATCTTGCCCAATATTTCTCAGCTGTGCACTATAGTCTCTGAGGAAATGATATTGAGTGAGGTTTCTTCTGGAGAGGTAGAAGATCTGGAAACACCAGTTACTATTAGTGCAAACGGTACAGGAAATGTTGAATGTTATGGTAGAGTAAAGGGATTCTATTATAGTTCTCAGAGAGGAGAGAGACTTTGGCCTTTGGACCAAGAATCCCAAGGAACAACTTAAACAATTAAATCCTACCTATGCCGATCTAGCGATGCAGTGAGGACGATACACAAGATGTCAAGGAAATGAAAATAATATCTATGGAAAAAAATTACTCATACTTACAAGGATAAATCCTATGATTTGATCGCTGGAGTTTCCTACAATGTTACAGGTAATAAACTTACAACACCACCAGCTCTGAGATGTAATTTCCAGAGATTGAATAATGCGATTCCATTCGGATACATCTATGATTCAGCAGGGGAATCGGTATCCTCAGGGTGCAAGTATTAAAGTCTTCAGTAATGAAGCGCGACAAAGCTTGAGATGCTAATGCGTATAGAGATATTCATTTATTTCATAAGGGCATATCTTGGACAGTTAGAAAACTGAAAGTGTGTCTCTGATATCTTTGATCATGATGGACAAAATCCTCGTTATAATGACGGTTCTATTCCTGATTATAGTTCTGATAAGCTTGATAGACTACTTGATTTCGGATTTGGTTCTGCACAGACAACGCTTTTTCAAACTTTGGAATTAGAGGTATTATCTGACTTTCAAGTGAACTTAGTAATAACAGTAGAGGAAGTATTGAAGGAAACCAAGCAGGGAACTTCACTCCTTCTCAATACTGATAACTCAATCGCAGGAGTCGTAAATCTTGCTCGTCAAAAGAGCAGAAGAGCTCTGTAGAAATAAGTGGCAAGCAGTTCCAGGGTGCTGAGCAGCAGTTTGACATCCCTAATAGCCTGACGTGTACTCTGCTATGATTGAGCTATAAGATCCAATTCTAGGCTTTTTGCATAGTGATCATTATGATTTTGGTAAAATGGACAGTAGCTAGCTCTAATTGTTGCAAAAATGCTGATGTTTTGTCTTACTTAATTATCAAGTAACCCGAAATACTGCTGCAATAACAAATACCTATTTATTGATAAATGGGATATCTCTTCCTACTAGATGATGCGACGAAACAAATCTGATCTTCAAAACATTTGAGTCAGAAATGGATATCAGACTAAACTAGGATGACTTCAAATCCATGAGTTTCATATGGAAACTTTCTTGAGGGAAACTTTATTGTGAATGGACTTATTCTTGGAATAAAAATCTGATGCTAGTCAGTTTTACTCCGATAAAAAAATAAGCTTGTTATTCATGGGAAAGTTGCTTCTTATAATACGTATACTACACCAGATGATAATAAAAACAGGTGATTAAAGATATTCTAGACTCTGATGGTAGAGGAAATCTACAGGAAGAAAGACTAAAATTTATCGGGTTTAGATCAGGTTTTCAAGTGGTCATGTAATAGTGTGACCGGTACTGGAAGTGATGGAACTCCATGTATTGGTACCGATAAGGGAAGTTCATTTATTACCAATAAGGCATTTAGTCTGATTGATATGGATTTATCATCACCATTATTTCAATAGTTCTACTTGAGCATGATAAAGATTTGAAGTACTAAAAATCCCCTCATTGAGGGGATTTTTTTGAAAATAAAAAAATCTGCTATTATTAAAGATGTTTTAATCTTGATTATTTCCCAAAGTTCTGAGTTGCTAGAGAGTCATTATACCAAGCGATTGCTTTTTCTAGTTCTTCAACTGTAAAAATCAGGACAAAAAAAGATCGCTAAAAATACAGTTGTGCATACCCAATCCACCAAAGCATAAATCCAGATAACCTCTTGGCATACTGTTGCTTAGTTCTGATAACGAGATCTACTTTAGGTAAATGTCCAAAATCCATATGCTTCTCTAGGTTATCTTGAGTTATAGATTCACCAGATGAAATCAGACTTTTTTATTCCTCTTAAAATCTCGTCCTGACCTCAATAGTTGATTGCTAATACAAACCAGCGGTCAGTTGGATAACGATATTCTTTCTGTTTTTGTGAGGAGTCGATTTTTTTAGATGTTCTGGCAGCTGATCGATATCTCCAGCTACTCAAAAATTCACTTGCTCTTTGTGAAGAGTGTCATAGAGTTGCTGAGTGATTTCTTCATACAAAAACAAAAAGATATTCTAATTCTTCCTGACTTCTATTTTTGAGGTTCTCAGTACTAAGTCACCCAGAGTGTGAAGACTTTCGTTTCACTTTTTGTAAAAAAATATGAATCGCTAGCTCCATCATCCTCCTAAAACCTTCCAAATGCCCAATAAATTGATCTAATCCTCTCTGCTTAGCCCAAGTCCTATTCCCATCAGGGATAAAAAGCGATATGCTGAGGTGCCCTCATAGATAGTCTAAAAGATAAAATGCTGATTGCTTTCCTTTAGTAGTTTTCGCTTCCCACGATACAATATCTTCGTTTTCTCTTGATGGGAGATCAAGATCAGCTGATTTCTCGTCTCATATACTAGTGAATCACTTTTTTATTTTTCAAATCAAAAATCCTTATCCTAATTCATGACCTGAGGTTATCATCAGATTTTTTTCTATTGACTTATATCTGGTTTTTATATATAAAGAAAAATTTTATTTTGATTTTTTTGTACAGAATGCCAACATTGATACTTGTATTCTTTTGGATTATCGTGATTTGACTATTGATCTTTTTGTTTTATCTCCTCAAGAAATATCTTGGTAGAGTAATTATTATCTGTGTATTTGTTCTTTTGCTATATGGAATTTATTGGCTTATTAACCCAGCTGGTGCTAGAGGAATCTTTGATGGAATCGTCTCTCTACCTACCACAACTATTAGAGCAATCAATAATCGATTCTCAAAAGATGCTTCAACAACTGGGCAAAATAATCAAGAAATCTGATCTGATGTCTGGTGAAGTGCTTCTCACTTGAGAACTTGCAAACTTGAAATAACGATTCACAATCTAATACTACTCAAAACGATCAGCTAACACTTGATCAGCTAGATGCTGAGATCATCGCTAATACTACTGATGCTTCAAGATTAAATACGACTACTAACAACATAAACTCACAAACGACAACTGAAAACACTTCAAATAGTAGTGTATCAATATCAGGTTTGATTCAGCCAACTGCAGAAAAAGACAAGTATGTCTTCTCTGCAAAGGACTATAAGGTTTCAATGAATGCTGATGGAAATATCCTTGTAGAAAAGAGAGATAATTCAGTTATTGAGGAAGACGAGGATGATGGTAGTTATGATGTTATTGAGTCAAATCCAAAAAAAGAAAAAAATCTGATTCAAAGACTACAGATAATTCAAAATCATCTACAAATAAAAAGTCTTCTGGATGACTCTCAGCATCTGATCTGAATGAAGCGAGTCAAATCTTTAATTTCTAATTGAAAACTCCCTTTGGGAGTTTTTTTAGAACAAATTTTCACTGAGAAAGGACGCCAGTTCTTTGCAAGTGAGGTTTAAGGCAAGCCTATTTTTATCTTAAATCTGGATCGCTACAGCTGATATTCATTCTCCTCGCGATGACACAGCATCATTGCGAGCCACAGCAAAAGCAATCCCAGATATCTTCAAACTTACTCCAGAAAATTAGAACACTCCATTAGTTTCCCTTGTTCCTGATGATTGAAAAGATGCTCCCTGCTAGGGGAGCTGGCGAGCGTTAGCGAGACTGAGGGGTTTTAGTATCAGCCGCTTCTGTCTCTCTTTTCTGCATCTTTCCCTAAAAATAAAAAAACCGCTATGGTAGCGGATTTTTTTATATCAAAAAGGAGAAATTTCATATATCCAACAATCTTTTTCAGGAAAAAGTTTTTCTATGCAGCGGACAAAGTCAGATTTTTTTCTATTGCTTGATAGTGAGCTTTTTGTCCCATATCCTTTGTGTTTTTGCAAAACCATATTCAGGAAATTTCTTATCCCAAATCTGACATAATATGATCTCTCGTTACTTTTGCGAGGATAGAAGCCATAGAAATTTGCATCAATGCTGCATCACCATCAATAATTGTCTGAGTGCTAATCCTAGTTCTTTACTCAGTCAAAAATCCTGCTTCCCATCAATGATCAAGATGATTTGATCAGATTTTTATTTCCTCCCAAGTTGCAAGAAGTTTTTTTACATCATCAATACGGATTTTTTCTTTGGCTTAATGTTCAAAAATTTACAAAAAAATCTGATATAACCCTTTTGTGATAGCGATATTCAGGCTTCTTGTCACTCAATACTGATCGATTATTGCTGTTTCAACGCTCCAGCTCCCTCAGAAGATCAGCTGCTCAGATAGCAAGTTTTGGATATGTTGATAGGCATTTTCTCTTTGCTTTTCAGTCAGTTTTTTTGCTATCTTGAAAAAGAGAAGTATCGCCTCGGCTTTCCCTTCTCTTCTCAGATAATAATTCCAATCCTCATTTCTCCAGCGAGTGGTCATCTTCCCACCTCATCAATATAGATTTTCATTGTTGCTTATTTTAAATTATAGTTTTGCGGCCAAAAGAATGGAGACTTTGAGCATCACTTTGTGGTACACATGATCTCAGAAATCTGAGTTTTTGTCTCCTGAAAGATTGATCAATGTAACTTTCCAATCTTCATTAAAGTGCTGATCTCAGCTGATAGCATAGCTCAAAAGTATATGAATACTGTCTTGTATTTTTTTCGCATCATTTACGCTTCCAGGGATCAAAAAGATTGAACTCAGATTAAGATCTCCTACAAGATTTCTTGTGAAAATGCTAATATGTTTTTCTTATTCCAGTGACTGTCTCGGGTTATGCTATTTTTGAGTGGTGCATGTACGAGACGGTTCATCTCAGTGAAATTTTCACTTACCAGATATTGATAAAAAAATCCTGAATCAAATTACTGTCTGCTGTACGATCAATATGCTGTGTAGAAACAACTCTTACTTGATTTTGCTGATTTCCAGTTGCCTCTCCAGAAACTGCTCAAGAAGCTTGATTAGCTGCTGAAGTTTCATCTGCTAGTGCTCCCAGAGTTGATAGTGATTACCTCAGTGTTTTCTGGAGTTAGGAGATTGATGCTTTCAGTTGGTGTCTGAGGAGTATTATATCCTCTACCGTAGATAAAAACCTTGTAAATAGCAAATAAACAAAATACGAGAGCGAATAGAAATACTACGATAATCCAAGCAGGAACCTGCTTTTCTTCATCTCTTTGAGCCTCATTGGAGTTGAGCTTTTTTTCTGAGTAAAAGCCACTAGTGTTCTGCTTTTTCTTTTTTTCTCTCTATCTCATCGTGTTTCTTGCTTTCTTGGAGTCATGATTGCGAGCTTAGTAGATAAAAATATTTTTTTGACTATAGCAACCCTTTTTGAGAAATCAAGCCTTTTTTAGCAAAAAGAAAAGAAAAAAATCTGATTTTTTTGATTTTTATTGAGTCAATAAATTTCTTCAAAATTTGCAAATTTTTGAAAAATTGGCTATAATTAAGCTATGTTTTTTTATATTATGATGATTGTCGAGATGGGACTTTCTAGAAACTCAATCGCGAAAATGATATTATCGTTTACTTTTGATTTTGATCATTCTTGGAGGATTAGCGCGAGCTGGACTTTGGGGGTATAAGTGGTATTTGGACAAGCAGTCTTTGGCTCTAGATACACAAATTTCCTCAAAAAAATTCAGAAATTCAAAAGATATTAGAGGATAAGACTTTCCAGCAATATTTACAGGTCCAAGCCTTAGAATCTCAAAAAACGCAGATTCCATGGAGCCAATATATCCATAAGATTCTAGAAATCCTAGAGAGTATCAAATCTGTAGAATCTGGTAGAGGAGGAGTTGAACTCTCAGACTTCAAGGTGGATCTCAACGAGCTCTCTCTAAATGGAGTGGTGAGTAATTTGAGAATTCTCTATGGAAATAGGCAGTGATCATGAGGACTTATTGATAGTTTTAATCAACTTGACTTCTTGACCGATATTTCGATCAAAAATTATGAAAAAGCTGAAGAAGGTCAGCGTTCGTTTAAATTTACTTTATCTGCTAAAGTTCAAACCAATGCAACAACAGGATCAACAGCTCATTAATAGCCTACTTGAACAGCAAAATTCATCAGCGTATGCACAACAGTCTGCTCAAGATTCCTCAGAATCTCAAATCTCGATTTCTAGGGTTGTGACTGCTAAATATAAGGTATATGTGATTATCTTGCTGATTTTATCTGTGATTTTAGGGACAAAGTTTTTTTGCCGAGAGCTTGGTCAGATTTTCAAAAATCTCAAGAAAATTTTTGAGCAAAAACAAACAAAAAAATCCAGCAGCTCGATACTCAAATCCAAGAATACAAAACAAAAAAAGACTGTTTGGAAAGCAATTACTTCTACAAAAGAGCAAATTATCGGCTGTGTAAATGATGCAACTAACTGTGAAAAAGTTACCTCCAGCATTGCGTTCTCAGTTGAGAATGATTACTGCTTACTTGCAACTTGGAGATTTGAATGCACCCAAAAATGCAGGTTGATGAAAAAAAGATCTTGAGAAATTTAGATCAGTTTCTTACGAAAAACGATCCATCAGAGGCGAGCTCTCTAAAAAAATGGGAAAGTTGAGGCGATTAAAATCGGTGATCCAAAGCTCGCAGATGAAAAATCTGGATTCTATCAGTTGCCTATTGAGCTCAAGATGACCTTTGAAAACAAGGATGATCTCATTTCTTTTTGTAGATAATATTGAACAGTATATTATCCCATCAGAGAATGACCGTATTCTCTATCATATTGATCAGGTTTCCTATGATATGATGGCATATGATGAGGAACAAACTATAGAAATTAAACTCAGTGCTTACTATTTTTAAGTAGAGAGAATACTACCACATTAGAAAAATAAAAATCAGATTTTTATCCTTTTTATCTCTATTGATACATAAATGAACGAAAAAGCATCAACCAAACTTCATTGAAAGAATGCTGATGGGTATCATGCAAGCTGTAGATACACAGACTTTTTCTGAAAAAGGATAAAATTCTTTTTTTACAAGCAGCTTGTCTATATGCTTAAGTGAGGTGTCTCTATCCTCCAAGCCGTAGATACCCTCAAGAGAACGACCAATAACTACGCGCTCAAAAAGGTTACAACGAGTATTATCTTTTATCTCAATGAGGAAAGAGCTTTCGTATGCGCTTTCTAGATTGCCAGAATACTTTGATGAGTCAGACGCTGCGATCGTAAAAACAGGAGAGAATACTGGAACTCTTGATGTTGTTCTTCAGGAACTCGCAAACGAATATACCTATCTTGGTTCTATCAAAAATAGATATAAATCAGCCTTGACTTATCCGATCATTTTTGATTATTATGGCATTTGGTGCTGTGATATTTTTTTGTTTTCAAGTGTGCTTCCCTCTATTTTTGGAGATGGTAGCAGGAGATCAACAACTTCCACAGATTACCTTGATTCTCAAGTCAGTTTCAGATTTTTTTGTCTGATATTGAGAGAGATTATCATCTGTGCGATTACAGGTTTGATTGTTTTGATGATTTATGCGAGTACAGAAGTCGGAAAAAAACAGACTCTCAAAAAGTACTGATATGACTGCCGATGATTGGAGCTATGACTAAGACCTATTACCTTATCAAATGGGTGAGATATACTAAACTGATGATCGGTTCAGGATTAGATTATCTTCAAACCTTTAGATTGTTGAGGTGAGTATTGGATATTCCGCTATATAGAGAGATGATAGATAGCGTGATCGCTGGACTCCAGCTTGGAAAAACTATCTATGATGCGATCAAAGATCAGACACACATTATTTATCCAAATGTTGCCGTGATGATTAAGGTTTGAGAAGAAAACCGCACATCTAGAGGAAGCAATGGAAAATATCATTAGTATGTATCAGGAGGAACTTGATACTTCGATTACTCAGTTCTCAAAAAGTCCTTGAGCCAGTAATCTTGATTTTTTTATGGGAGTTATTGTCGCTTTTTGTAGCGAGTGGAATTTTTGGAGTCGTCTTCTCAGTAATGGAAAAATGTCTGAGTTTAACAGTTAATTTTTGATCTTGATGTCAATAAAAAAAGGGTTTACATTAGTTGAAATGCTGATTGTCGTTGTAATAGTTGGAATTTTTTAATGTTGATCTGACTTTGACTCAATCGAAATCAGCTCGCACAGCTCAAAAGCAGCAACGGTTGTTGAGGAGGTTCATACAAGTTTTGATGAAATTTTTTTCTTCAAATTTTTAAACTCTTCCTCTCATCAGGCAAAAGATCCAAATAATCCTGATTGACCATGGATCACTAAACCATATTCCGCACTAGAACTTGTAATTACTCCGAAAGATTCTGATTTAGCTGGAGTAAACCAGACTGCTCAGTCCGATATGCCAATAAAATACCGCATGCTTTCCGATCAGGATTCTTCAGAGCAAAAATCTTGAGGAAACTTGGACTCCACTTGGGGAAAAATATGAACTCACATTCCTCTCTGGAACAACAATCAACGGGACAGATGAGAAACTCGGTTCTCCAGTTATAGTAAAACTCACGCCATTTCAGACTTCATGTGAGATTTCTCCTCAAGGCGCATCAATTCCCTCAATACAAAAAGCCTCTTTTTTACCATAAAGCCAAAAAGGCTGAAATGAAGCTAGCTTTTTCTCTTCAAAAATACTTATTGTAGACTTGCTCCTCAGCCCTCATCTGATTAAAATGAGGCAGTGTGAATATATTTTATAATTATCAATTCTCATCTCATCTATGATACCAATTATTATACAGATTTTGCCACATACGACTTGTTCTGGTAGAGGAGAAGTTATGCTCAGATGTGAGAAAGCGAGCTTAACACCAAATTTACAGATTCAGATAGAATCAGCATTTTCTACGCTTTCAAAAAAATCCAGATACGCATATCGTTTTTTTGATACCCACAAAGATCCGATTGCTGATTGGATCTATATCTATGCTCAGGCAAAAGCAGCTTGATGCTTTTACTCAAAGGTACCTTAGAACCTAATATCTCAGATCTCAAGAATTGAATACTGAGTTCAATATATTTTTGCTTATGAGGAGTGAGAAATGTGAGACCCTGAGCAGACAATTAAACTACTTTCTGAAAATGCTCTTGAGAGCTATCTGCTCGCTGCTTAAAAAAAATCCAAATCTTAGTCTTGAAAAAAATGAGGTATTTTTCCTTATTTTTATATTTATTTTTTCTTTGAAAAAAAGAAAAAAATCAGATTTTTTTATCTTTTTTGTCTATTAGGATGTATCGTTCTCATACCTGTTGAGCCTTAAACAAGGCAAATCTCGGTCAGCAAGTGCAATTAGCTGGTTGGATCAATAAAATTAGAAATTTAGGAGGAATGGTTTTTATTGATCTCAGAGATAGATACGGAATTACCCAACTCACTATTGATCCTTCAAAAAAATACTTTTTCAGCTCCCAGAGCTGAAGCTCTGAGTATGTGATTCGCATCACAGGAACAGTAATCCCAAGACCTGATTCTATGATAAATACAGAGATGGCGACTGGTGAAATTGAGGTTGAACCAATTGAGCTTGAGGTGCTTTCTACTTGTAAAAGAGCTGCCATTTTCTATTGATCATGAAAATCCAGTAGGGGAAGATCTCAGACTTGAATATCGTTATCTAGACCTTAGAAGAAAGTCTATGAAAGAAAACGCAATCATGAGACATAAACTTTTCCTGGAATCAATGAATTTTTTTGATGAGAGGGATTTTATCCACTTGGAAACTCCAACTTTCGTCAAAAATACTCCAGAATGATCGAGAGAATATGTTGTTCCTGCGAGGTTTGAACCAGGGAAATTTTTTTGTACTTCCTCAGTCTCCACAGCAGCACAAGCAAATGCTCATGGTTGCAGGATTTGACAAGTATTTTCAGATAGCTAGGTGCTATCGTGATGAGGATCCTAGAGGAGACCGTCAGCCTGAGTTTACACAGGTAGACTTTGAACTTTCTTTCGTTGAGCAAAAAGATATTTTGGCGCTTATTGAGGAATATTTTATGCATATTGTATCAAAATATTATCCTCAAAAAGCAAATCCAGCACTCTCCGTTCCCAGTTCTAAGCTGGAAAGAAGCAATGGATAAATATGGAATAGATAAACCTGAACTCAGAGTTCTCAACTTTGAGATGAAAGATGTGACTACTTGGGCAAAAAAATCAGATTTCGCTGTTTTCCAATCTGCACCTTGTATTAAGGCACTCGTTCTGCCAAAAGAGATGGGAAGATCTGAAGTTGAGAAAAAATATGAATCCTTTATCAAATCCAAAGGCTCTAAAGGAATGCCTTGGCTTGCATTAACTGAGTCTGAATGAGTAAAAGTGAAGTATTGCAAAAGTTTTTCTCAGAAGCAGCAATCCAAGAGCTTAAAAACCTTACTTGAGCAACTGAGGGAATACAGTCATTTTTCCAAGCTGATACCTGGCTTAAGGCTAGTGAGTATATGGGAATGCTCAGAAATGAGGCAATTAAAGAACTTGAGCTCCTTAAGGGGAAAGAAGAGGAGTTGGCATTCTGCTTTGTAGTTGATATGCCACTATTTGAGGAGTGAGATGATGGAGGACTTGGGAGCTACTCATCATCCATTTACAAAACCAAGGGATGAAGATATTCCATTTGTAAAAGCAGCTCGCTGAGAAGGTTGCTAGAGGTGAAGAACTATCATCTCAGGAGAGGACACAGCTTCTTGAAATTAAGTCTGATACCTATGATATTGTCCTCAATGGATATGAACTTTGAGGAGGAAGCATTAGAATTCATGATGCTGAACTTCAGCATGCAATTTTTACCCTTCTTGGACTGACAGAACAACAGATTGAAGTCAGATTTTGACACTTGCTTAAATGTTTTCAATACGGAGTTCCACCACATGGAGGATGTGCATTCTGACTAGATAGAGTAGTGATGCTCTTGCAAAAATAGAAGCAGTATTCGTGAGGTAATCATTTTTCCCAAAAAAATCAAAAAAATATCGTGATCTTATGCTTAATGCACCAAGTGATATTGATGATTCACTGCTCAATGAACTAGGACTTAAGATTGTTGTTGAAGAAAAAAATAAAATTCTGATTTCATTTATTTGGTAACCTGAAAAACTACTCATGACAAATAGAGTAAAAAAATTCTAGAAGGGGAACTAGTTTCGCTTGTTGTGCCAGAAAAAGGAGGATATTCAGCTCTGGTATCAGGGGATAAATGATATAGAGACTCAGCTGTATCTTTGATCGTTGGCTAGGATTACCTCACTAGCAGCAGAGGAAGAATTTTTTTCTCCTTTATTGCAAAAGATAGTTCCCAGAGAGTCTTTACGATCTATGCAAAATCAGGATCAAAAAAATATCTGAAATGTATCGCTCATGAAGATTCACCAAATGAATAGAAATGCAGTCGTTTGAATTTCAATTTTTTTGATAAAAACTATCGATCAAAAGGTTATGGAACAGAGGCATTATCATTGCTTTTTGAAATATGCTTTTGAGATCCTTGGACTCCATAAGGTAAATTTGAGCTATGTTGTTTATAATGAGAGATGAGCAGCTTGTTACAAGAAACTTGGGTTTCACGAGGTTGGTAGGAGAAAAAGAGCATTGGTATTCAAAAGGCGAATATCATGATAGTATTGAGATGGAATTGATGAGAAGTGAGTATCTATTGAGAAAAACAGGACTAATCTCTTCTGTAACTCTCTCCTATTGGAGAGAGTTTTTTTGTTAACTAAATGACTTTTTCTGATTGCAAGTGATAGCAAGGCAAAGCTATAAGAAAATAAAACTACTTAAAAAGGCAGACTTAAAGCCATATTTACCCCCTATAGGAAAAATCGGCTTGTAAAATGAGATTGCATCTCTATAGGATAAAAAAATCTCTTGACTTTCTCTAGGAGATACATACTCTCGAGTTCAATAGAGTTGTTTTACTCTGTTTTTTTATCTTCTTATTTCATATACAAATGTGAGATCTTATTGCAATGGTTAAAGAATTTCTTGGAAAGGCTTTAATGCGAATTCTAATTATCGCTGTGATCGTAGGAGCATGGATTGGATGGAATTGGTTCAATGCTGGTAAAACTACTATCGACAATCCAACTGATCAAGCAATTACTTTTACTCTTGATGGTAAAGAGTATACTCTTCAACCAAATTCTTCTCAAAAATGTTAAATTATCAAGAGGAGAACATACTTTGGTATACAATGGAGAAACTACTAAGTTTGAAAAAGGAAAGGAGAAACAACAACAGATGATCTTCTTGGAGGAAAATATGCCCTTCTTAATCCAACTAAGTCAGAATATGTTTTCTACAAAGCAGATCTATAGAAGCGGAATTAGTGAAAGTGCTGCATACGATATCGTAGCGACCTACGACTGCCCAACAACAGGAGACTTCGCAGCAAAAGGGGAAAAAAATGTCCTTTCAAATTTTACAATGATGCTTTCATTGAGGTAGTTGCAGATTACGGAATTACGTCAGACCTTCCAGAAAGAGCTTCTGCTCGTAGAGGAGCAACATATGTTATCAAATCAAAGCTCTTCAGATGAGCAGACTTCAAAAAGTATATGACTGAAGAATAATCCTATTCTTTGATAAAAAGAAAAAAAGACTGAATTCAGATATCTCTGGTCAGTCTTTTTTTATTATTATTTTTCATCCTATTCTAGTAGATTCCCCTTATTTTTAAAAGTGTCGGAGTAATTTCACAGCTCTTTGTCGAATCGACCCACAAAAATCCCTCAGGACAGAGTGGTGAGACCTCAGGCTTTTTCTTCTACTGGAGCTGATTTACCACAGGCACTAGAAGTAGTAGACAGAGCAAAACAAATTGTATAAACTATATATTTTTCATATATTTCACTAAAAAAATAAAAAAATAATCTTAGCTTAAGTATAGGAGTTTCCTTTCTTTTTCAATATACAATAGCTTCTTAAGTTTATAGGAATCAGAACGTGTTGACAGACTCTCTTTAATAAAGGAAAGAAAAAAAGCATTGCATCCGAGACAGAAAAACCTATCATAAAACCAGACTTTTTACCTTTTTTACGCAGAAAAATGTTCGTTCATCTGCATGGATATAGTACCTATTCATTCCTTGAAGCGATTGGTAAGCCAAAAGATATTATTAAAAACATAAAATCACTATGATATACTGCAATCTGACTAACAGATTTGAATGTTGTCTATGGAGCATTTCAGCATTATATGGCTGGGAAAGATGAAGGTATCAAGCCAATTGTTGGAGTTGAAATTGGATTTGCATTAGATGCTAATAATGTTGCGAATTTGAAGTCTGTTGGTTCAATAACACTCCTTGCGATGAGTACGGAATGATACCATAATCTTCTCCAGCTCGTGACTTACGCTTCTCAAACTGGAATCGAGTTTTAGACCAAAGGTTGATATGAAAGCATTGACAGAAAAATAAAACCTGAATTTTGGCTTTCTCTTGAGGTGTTGAGTCACGAATTTCAAAGATGATTCTCAACTGAGAACCCCTTTCTAAAATCCAAGAAATCATCGGTATGCTCAAAAATACCTTATGAGCAGAAAATTTCTATCTTGAAATAATTGCTCAGGATGAGCAAGAACATCCCTGATATCGCAAAGACCAATAAAAACTATTCTTGAACTTGCAGAATTAACGCAAACTCCTTGTATTATCAGTAATATCTACGCTTATCCAAGGCCAACAGACAAAAATAAATCAAGAACTTGCAATGGCGATCAAGGATAACTTGAAGCTCTTTGATCCAAATCATAGGGTCCCAACTACTGAAAAATCATCTTATGAGCGAGGAGGAGATCCGCTCTATTGCTCTCAAGAATGCATATGCTCCTCAGCAGGTCGAAGAGCGAATACAAAAATACCGGTAGTATCGCTGACCGTGTTGACTTTTAAAATCGAGATGGGGACTTCTCTCTTCCCAAAGTATGATGGTGAAGAAGAGCTTGAAATCCTCTATCAAGCCTGGAAGGAAAAAAATGATTCTTGATGAGTAAAAATTATAATATCCCATTTCTAGAAAATAAAAACAGAAACCAGACTTTTTCTATATTTGTCTAGTAGTTTGATGAAGTTCTATTTCCTCGTCAATTTAAAGTAGAGGTCTAAAAGCCTACTTTTGACTTGCAAATAGAGAGAATAAAAATAAGAATACCGCTGTAATAATTTTTATTCTTTTTATAAAAATCACAATGAAAAACTTCAAAAAGGTTTTACCTTGGTAGAAATGCTGATCGTAGTAGTGATCATCGGTATCCTTGCTGCAGCTATTTTGCCTAGACTTCAGGGAGCTCAGGCTGCTACTAGAGATGCAGCTAGAGAAAAAGGGGCTTGTTGACATCTGCAAAATGGACTTGAGATGTATCAAGCTGCAAAGGAGATTACCCTAAATTGGATGACAATGATAAGGGAGATGCTTCTAAGCTGATTGCTCTAATTGATAGAGGTTACCTTAAGAATATTCCTGCAGATCCATCAAAAGCATCATTAGCTGTAAAAGTTGGAAATGACACAAAAGGCAGAGTGAGCAAAAGGGCAATTTACATATAGACTAATTAATTCTAATTGAGGTGCAGCTGGAGGTGCATATATTCTTGCTGCAAGAGTAGAAACTTTAGATAAGGCAAATGCAACAAGTGCAATGATTGAAGCATATGATCCAGCAACAATTGCTCCAAATAAGGTAAAATATTGTGATACAATTGACTTAGATAAGTCAAATACACCTACTACTTCAACAGAACCAGATTCAGCTAACAATAGTTGTAAAGTAAAAACTTTAGAAGACCTTAGATTTATTCTAGTTAGATAATTATCCTCAGATGATAAAGAAAAACCTCTCTAGAGAGGTTTTTTTGTTTTTGACTCTGTCATCGTGAGACTCACTTTGTCAGCCGTAGCATCCAGCATAAACTAAGCAAGTTTCCTTGCCCCATTGGGGGAGAATATTAGAAGGATTTAAAACCTTTTAAAGAGCCGCCTCATAATCGCTAATCAATAATCAATAGCCCACAAAAACAAAAACCAGATTTTTTTCTCTGGTCTTTTTATATTCCAACTATCTTACTCTAAAAAGTCATTGATTGTTCAACTGTTTGTTCATCTTCAAATTCCATCGTTACCTTGATAGTATAGGTTCATTTTTTTATCAAAAGTCTTCGTCATCTCAATACATTCTCTACCATTACATGAAAGCGGTTGGCTCTCATCTCCAAATGACCAATAAATTTTTTTCTGGCAATCCGTTAAAGTCCAGACTGAAGACAACAGGCTCTCCAAGCTTCGCTTCTTGTGTCGGATGAGAAGTAGAGCTAATATCAAGCTTAATCAGCTGTTTATTTACAATAATTGGATCCTCAAGTCCGAATGTGAGGAACGACCTTTCTTGGTGAAAACTGATACTTTTGGTTTGAATGTTCACTGGTTCTTCTCTACATTATAATAATAAGTATGCTTGATTACCGCATTGGAGAGATTGTTTTGAGTTTTCCCATCTCAAAAATCCCATGAAAAGTACGCTATTTCATCATCAGGATCATTAAGTTTTGTTGCTGAGGCATCTAGTGTAGTTGTAAAAGGAGAGAAACCAGATTTTTCACCAATTACTTTAATATCTCCCACAATATCATCAAGTCAGATTTTTTTGTCGTAAGGGTTTTCTTGATACTGGAGTCCACGAACCTTATCTTCAATCTGCAGCGTAATAGTATGTTCCTTTGAATCTCTCACATCAAAAAGATATTCATCAGTATTCGTCTCCACAACGGGTCTACCATCATAGAGCATACGAACTACACTATCATAGGTTTTTAGGTTCAATAGATTGAATTTTGAACTTTAATTTTGTCGGCACCTCGCTCAGTGTTATAGTTTTTGTTTCCTGAATTTGAGTAGTATTCAGCTTTTGGAAACTTGAAATCCTAGGAGTAGAGGAGGATAATTCATAATTGACAGTATACGATGCTTTATCTGTTAGTCTCACAATATCCTCACAAGAACCTCTCTTTCCTTCATTGGTAATAAAGTTCATCCTAAAAAGATACGAACCTTGGCCTTGGAATTTATAGTTAAAACTCATTCCATAGGTCTTACCCTGGAGTTCATCAAGTACTTGGTTAGTCGCATGATCCATTACCAAATATGAATAATCTGAGATATTTCTTTCTCCACCATCCAAAAAAATTCAACATTTACAACATAGTCATTGACCTTTTTCTGGTCAAAACTAAACTTACATACTGGTGTTAGAGATTTTTCAACTCTCAGAGGAAAAAGAAAATAACGCTGATTTCCCGAGGTCTGGAAGTGTAAAAGCTTGGATAATAGACTTCAGCCTTTTCATAGTTGAATATAAAAGCTTGTATCATCTGCTTTATCTTCATTTCCATCACCATCACCATCCCAGCTAATACGATAGTTTTTTTAGCCCTAAGTCTCTAAAAACCTGGTCAGCATTTATAGTAAGTCAGACAGGAAGTGGTCAGACAATTACCTCATTATTCTGCATCTCAAGCTTCTTATCTTCTGGAACAGAAAAAGCTTAATTCTGAAGCGATAGTAATTGTTTTGATTGGATACGTTCAGGTTTGTTGAACATTCTGAGCATCCGTATAGCCTACAATTAGAGAGGCGGTATAATTTCCCTTCTTTGTATAGAAACAAGCTCCATTAAACATATCATTCCCTCCATAATTGAGAATCTGTCCATTTCCACAATCAAGCTGTACCGTTTGTGGGGTATAATTTCAGATCTGAAGAGCGATATAGGTTTTAAAATTCTGAGTTAGTAGTTTAAATGGTACATTCACTGGAGCGATCAAAATCGAATTTTCTATTGATTTGTGTGAGTTGAGTAGAGTTGTCCTTTTGTTGGCTGATGCACATAAGAGAGCAGTACTTCATCGGGATTTGCAAGTGCATCTACTTGGATTTTTTTCAGATTTCTCCTAAAAAGCTTTGTCCCAGCTCTAGTGCAAGTCCCAATACAAATACTCCGATAAAAATTCCACCATAGTATCGGGCTTTGGGTTTATTTTTTACTGTAAAGCTCTTGTATACATTCATAATGATCACAATGATTCCAACGAGCATAATCACGATCATCACTGTAAGCGAAAGTCCTGAAAGGAGTGATTTTGCTGTTGATGGACTAATTCAAGTGATCCAAGTCCGCTCAGCTGAGCTGGATTTTTGTACCAGATAGTAAAAACAAAAAGAGGAGTCCTATAACCAAAAAGAAAATAATTGCTCCACATCAGATAAAGATTGACTTTACTGAGATATTTCTTGTGGCTCAGCTTTTGATAACGACATCTTTATTTACCTGAAGATTTGAATATCCCAAAAGCTTCAGCTTTTCCTGATTTTTTTGATAGTATTCACTCAGTTGCTTGAGCTGGGCTTGATATTTGAGCATTTCATCTGAGGTCATATTTGGGTGTCCCTGAATATAGACCACAACTTGATTATATAATGCCTGCAATTTTTTTGTTGCTCTTGCAAGATCTCTTGGATTTTCTGTTCTTCATTAAGAGGGTTTACACCCTGCTGTTTGAGATGAATTCTGGAGGAAATTTTCGTTACCTGCCATTTTGTTTTTTGTTTACTGATATAAATCAAGATAATTATAGCCAGATTTCAGTTTTTTTGCAAATTTTTAGCCAAGAAATCCAAGTTTATCTATACCTATTTTCAAAAACAAAAAAACTGAATAACTCAAAGGATATTCAGTCTTTCTTATTGTTTTTCTTATTTATTCCTCAATCTACTCAGCAGCAAGCCTTCTTTTCTTTTCTTTTCTGAAGTAACTTGAGAAATGAAGTCTGAGACAGATTTTTCATACTGTTTTTTACTTCTAAACTCTCTTACAGAAACACTAGAAGCTGCTTCCTCTTTCTCTCCGACGATCAAGATATAAGGAACCTTCATCATCTCTGCATTTCTAATCTTTTTAGAAAAAGCTATCACTACTATCATCAACACTTGCCCTAAGATCCTGCTGTGAAAAGCGCTTCTTAAGCTCAAAAAGCATAATCATTAAACTTTTCTGCAACTGGAGCAATCTGCATTTGAACTGGCGCTAACCAAAGTGGGAAAAGCTCCACCAAAATGCTCAATCATCACTCCCATAAATCTTTCAAGTGAACCAGAAATTGCTCTGTGAATTACTACAGGTCTTTCTTTTTCACCTTGTTCATTAACAAATGAAAGATCAAATCTTTCTGGCAAGTTGAAATCACATTGGATAGTTGCTAGCTGCCATTCTCTTCAAATAGCATCTTTAAACATAAAGTCAAGCTTTTGGACCATAGAATGCTGCTTCATCAATTCCAATCTGGTATGGTAGTTCAAAAAGTATCACAAGCGTATTTTAATGCTCATTCAGCCTTTTTCCCATACTTCATCTGAACCGAGATATTTTCCCTCAGGTCCTCTAACCGAGAGTCTTACCCAATAATCATTGATCATACCAAGCGTTGTATAGAAAGTTTTGATAATATTTACAATTGTTCCTACCTCTTCAGTGATCTGACTTACACGACAGAAAAAGATGTCCATCATCTTGTGTAATTGATCTTACACGAGTCAAAACCAGAAAGCTGACCTGTTTTTTTCATCTCTATATACAGTCGCAGGTTCAAAAGTATCTTACTGGCATATCACGATAACTAAACTGGTTATCAGCAAAAATCTGCATATGATGAGGACAATTCATCGGCTTCATAAAGAAATTCTCGTCCTTCCCCTTACTCTAAAGAGTTCATCTCAAAATTTCTCAGCATGACCTGATGTTTTTATAGAGGTCTTCCTTTGCTAGATGTGGAGTCCAAACTCTCTGGTATCCTTTATCTTTATGAAGTTCCCAGAGATAGTCTTCAACCTCTTTTCTGATGATCATTCCGTGAGGCTGGAGCAGCGGCAATCCAGAACCGACTAAAGGAGAAATCGTGAATAATTTCAGTTTTTTGACCTAATATTCTATGATCTCTTTTTCTAGCTTCCTCAAGCATTGTGAGATGAGCTTGTAATTCTTCCTTAGTATCAAAGGCGAGTCCATAAACTCTTGTCATCATTACATTATCTGAATTTCCTCTCCAGTAGGCACCAGCTAGCTTCTCAAGTTTAAAGGCTTTGGGATCGATTTCCTAGTTGATTCCACGTGCGGACCTTCACACATATCCAAGAAAGTTACGAATCTTCCCCTAAACTTTTCGGGGAATTTTTCTTGAAGATAACTCGTTACTGCTTCATAATATGAAATATATTCATTAGAAAGACCCTTGAGTAGAGCAGCCTTTTGCAGTTTCAGGAATGCTATTAGCATAAAAGGTGATTTCTTCACCAGCAGCAGAAAACTCAGCTCTCATCTCTTCTTTGTATTGTTGTTTCATCAAGTTTACAACAAGATTTTGTGACTCAGCATCAGGCAAGGCAAATAGAATAAAATCCTGATTTTCCTTGATGATTTTTTCTCCATCTGAGTTTGGATTTTTTTCAAGTCCTCTTCCTTAAGCTGATATTCTGGACTAAAGAGAAAGTCGTAATAAAATCCATCCTCAATAGCTGGTCCAATTGCTACTTCAACATCTCGTTGCTGTTCTCTTTGGACCGCTTGCGCAAGAATATGCGAAAGCGAATGCCTCTTTCTAAATAATCACTGTTCCATTAGCTAAGTATAATAAGATAAAAAGCCCTTTCCTCTAACAAAAAAACTCCTGCAGAAAGGCAAGAGTTTTTCAAGTTTTACCACCAAGAAAAACCTTGCCGACTAGTCGGTTGTAGTAGTTCTCGTGGTAGTAAGCTGTCTCATGCTTGAGAGGAAAAACTAAATCTAATCTTAGATTATGATTTTCAATCAGTATGTCAAGGCAAAATTAATAAAAAAACCAGATTTTTCTTCTATCTTTTAAAAATAAAAAAAGCTAGGGTTCCCTAGCTTTTTAAAATAAAGATTTTAAACTATTATTGCAGCTCAAGACTAATAATCTGACTACTTCCAAAGATGCTACTTTGCAAAAGCAGAGAAGAGATATTCTCAAACTGAGACTTATCAGCCTGAGAGAGCGTTTTTAGAAGGCTTAGATACTGAACCAAAACAAACCTTTCATCTTGAGTCAGATTTTTGCATCTAAGTTCCCATTAGAAATATATCCAGCAGCGATAGAGAAGAGTTTTTCACTATCAACTTGCTTATTTACAAGATTAGCCATATCATCAATTCCAGCTGTAGATTGATATCTTGAGAGGAAGAGATTGAAAAATATGGGTTAAGAGACTCATATCCTCTTGAGTAACAAAGAATTTTGCTACTATCATCTTTGCTCTGATGAGTAAGAGTTGATCATCATTAAGATTTCAGAATTCTTTACGAAGTTCTGCATCACTAAGTTCAAATCAGTATTTTGCACCAATATTATTGGTAAAGAGGAGCTTCAGATAACCTTCTTGACTGAATTTTTGCAAGCATACTGATTGCTCCAGGAGCGAGAATTTCAGTTTCATTACTATTAAGCTTTGCAAAGAATCTATGGAAGAGACTCTCATTACCTTGACCAACTCTACCTACTGTTCCAATATTTGGATCAATGATAAGATATTTGATATGCTTATTCTTGAGCCTATTGTATGATTTACAGCTATTAAAGTCTGAAAACTGTTCCCAAAGTACAGTTAAAAGTCCATCAGATCGCATATTCCTTTGATTTTTAAGGAAGTACTGAATATAGGTTCCAGCGACTAATACTCCATCTTCATCTGCCCTATTCTCTACTGCTTTCATAAATGGAAGATATGCTCCAAACTGTAATTCAAAAAGCTTGTCCGCTGTAAATTTATAGGTCTTTTGATTTACGAGTTGCAGGTTATCATTAAAGATTTGCTCAGTTCAAACATTTGATTTATATCGACCAAAAAGCCCCACTTCCAGCTTGAGAAGAAATCCTTGACCAGTTGAGGTAGGATTGAACGAGGATAAAACAGGTAAGAATTCAGATTAAAGTCGAGAATGCCATCTGGCTTTTTGCAGTATCTTTGTGCTCCATTTCTTCAATGAAAATCATGACTGCTAGAATTGACCAGATAATAAGTCCAAGTCCATACCAAACAATACCCGCAGCAATAGCCCACCAAATCGCCCAACCACTAATGATTGAAAGTGAAAGGATCAAAAGCACTCTTAAGCGAGCAAATAATGCATAAATAGCAGCAGCAACAAGCAAGATCAATACAAATATCCAAATCAAACCAATATCAGTATAATAACTACTTAGATTTTTGCAAAGACCAGTTATAAATTGCATTAAGTGGAACAATATATCTATATGGAATATTAACATTTCCATTATCAGTTGAGATACTATGTTCTTTCCCTGTAAGTTTGCAATGCATCAAATGCAGTATCAATTTGTGCATGAGTTCCGCTACTAATCGCATCAATGGTATTTTGAATAAGTGTTGCGACCTTTCCATCTGGAGTTCTAAGTTTTGATTTGAGCTCAGATAAAGAGGCTGAAATCTGATTTTTGAACTTTCTGTTTGTGCACTTGCAGCCAGATTTTCAAGGAGGGTAGTGTTTTCACAGAGAAGAACCGCATCAGCATTGAGTCCATAGCAAGCATTATCTTTCCAGAAGAAGAGTTTAAGAACAAGTCCCAGAAACACCAGTCTTTGGGAAAGCTCTTCTACCAAATCCGACATATCTTCCAAGGTCCTCATTTGAGGCACTTCCTGGAGCTTTTTGGAGATTAGCAGTGAGATCTGCTTCATCAAATTTTTCAGCCTTTACATTGATGATAGTTAAGATCTGAAGTTGCTTGATTGAGATGATTAGTATCAATAACTCTTTGAGTTTCCAGGCTTTCAAGTCCTCCGGTCTGCTGTACAAGCAGAGGCTTTATCTCCTTAAGACTAGAGTTTTTCGTCTTTCTGATCTGAAAGATTAGAAGGAGCCTGTCCCAAGATTATTGATTGAATAAGTTCTACTGGCTTAATCTGTTTATCTACAATAGATTGTCTGATGAGTACCCATGGTCACTTGAAGATTAGCATACTCACAAGCATACAGATTCCCCAGAGAAAGATATTTTTTAGTTGAAGCCCAAAGTGTGCTTGTTTTTTTATAAATCCTCTCACAATACCAATAAGGAAGAGTATTGCTCCAATAATGATCAGAATTTTTTCCTAATGCTGGAGAGATAAACGCAGTAGTGAAGAGTGGCTGTAAGATTCCCATTGCTCATAGCACCAAAATTCCGGCTCAGAAACTAGCCAAAGCATTTGTCAAAATCCCAAGCAAAAGAAGTCAAAAAATCACAATATCAATAAATGCTGTTGGTTTCGCCATTGTGGCAAAAAGCAAAGAACACCGCAGAAATAATCAAATATTTTGGAGTATCGTTTCTTGATGCATTTGCTGTTTTTTCTCGAAAATGATTAAGTGCAGTAATCCCCGCTAAAATTGCAAATACTGTCAATGCAAGCACTCCCCATATCAGTTTTTATTGTCTACAAAGAGGAGGAATGCCCCCATACCGCTCGTAAGCCACAAAATAAGAAGTCCCCATCAGATCATAAAAGAGGTTTGAGATACTGATTCAGGTTTTTTCTTGATCTTTTTGTGGCTTTCTAAAGAAGGTTAATATTTCTTTTAGCAGACCGATCCCTAGTAGTAAAACAAATACTCAGCTCCAGAAGTTCATGATTACTGCAAAAGAGTCCTTTGCAATATTAAGAAATTTAGTTAGTGGAGCGAAAAAGAGAAAGCAAATGCGATAAATCCATGCCAAAGATATGGCATTGCACCAGCTGTTCATGTATTCCCTCGGAGAATTTCCCACCATGTTCAGCGATTACCTTTGGCGTATACATGTATTCGTGATTTGCATCTCGCGCTGTTGGATAAGGAATGTAAGAGTGATCAAATCCAAAAATAGAAATACCCTAACAGAACATAAAGCAAGGAGTACAATAATCCATCAGCTTTTTGGTTTTTGCCAAAGCTTGAAAAATCGATGAAAACCTGACTTAATGCTTGAGTATGTGCCTTCAAGTGTTTTTACTCCCAATAGCTAAGTACCGCAAGTCCAGCAACGATTATCCAAAGTAATCGAGAACTAAAGATTCCTACCCCCATCAATATTTGCATCAAAACAAGAAATACTACGAGTCCAATCCCAAAAGTGAGTAATGTCTCTTGCCATCTAATAGTTTTAAAGAGGCGAAGTTTTCTAACGATAAAATTTCAAAGTACAAAAAGAAGAAAAATCAGACTTACTCCTAAGGTATACAGTAATGCAACGTTGAAACTTTGAAGGAGCAAAGCTCAGAAACCTAGTAACGTTCCATTGATCCATGCATGCAAAAAGCTAAATCCAACAAGTCCTCCTCAAAGTCTCAATCCAAGTCCGAGGAACGAAGGCGTTTTTGCTTTTTGTAGATAGTAAATAGGGAAATAAGCACACAAAAGCATGCTCAAAATCATCGTAAAATGTTTTCCAGAGAATACCATTTCAGCGTAATAACTATGATTTCCCATAAATGAGATAAATCACTCTATCCCAATCAGCACAAAGAGTGTGATGAGAACATAGAGCATCCATTTTCTTAGTTTCATAACTATGAAAGAAAAAAATAAAATACCCACAAAATATAGTGTTTTGGTGCTTTTTTTCAATAGTTTAGAATGAGCTTATCAAGTGAGAAAAAGTCAGATTTTTCTTTTTATCTAGATTTTTTTCTTTGCTATTGGTGAGGAATTTCTTATACTTCTGAGGTAAATTTTTAAACGCACTATGAGAAGCTAATGACAGAAAATATGCCATTACATAAACCAGCACTTTTTCAATGAAGGGAAACTCAACGACTGGGCAAAAAGAGCATAAACTCCAACCTTTCAAGGTAAAGCAGATCTTTTTGAAATGTATAAAAAAATCAAAACATTGAGCGAGATGCGATGACAACGCTTTCAAAAAGATCTTAAATCTGAATTGCAAAAAGATTTTTGTTCCGCTTGCGATTGAGCTTGTTGAGACAGTTGAAGCTGAAGATACGACCAAGTTTGCATTCAAAACAAAAGATTGAAACCTGATTGAAGCAATCCTAATGTACCATTGGCAGAATGAAAAATATGTCAAAGGTAATCAGCCAAAACTCAATCGTATTACGCTCTGTATTTCTCTCAAGTTGGATGTGCAATGAAGTGTATTTTTGTGTAACAGGAAAGCTCTGATTTAAAAAGACCTTACTCGAGAAGAAATTATCTCTCAGATTCTTTTTGCTAATGCCTATGTTAAAAAGAGATTCGGAAAAAGAAGATGGAACCAATCATGCAGTCAGAAATGTGGTATTTATGGGTATGGGTGAGCCACTTCTCAATTATGATAATATGAGAAAATCGCTAGAAATCATGCTTGCTCAAGATAGACTTTCATTGAGTAGGAGGCATATTACGATATCGACCTGTGGTATTGTCCCATGAATCGATAAACTGATAGAAGACAAGGTAGCAGTAAAGCTTGCGGTTTCTCTCCATTCCCCAGATCAAGAATTGAGAAATCAGATTATGCCAATTGCGAAAGCTTATCCTTTAGATCAGCTCATGGAATCAATTGATCGCTATGTAAAAAGCCACTGATAATAGAATCTTTTACGAGTATATCATGATCAAGGATATGACAGATAAGCCTGAACTCGCTCATGGACTCGTAAAACTGCTTAAAAATAGGCTTGCTCATCTCAACCTCATTCCTCTACAATGAGAATCCAGCTATTGATCTCCAAGAAAGTGAAAGAAAGACGATTATGAAGTTTAAGGATATTCTTGAGGCTGGTGGTATCACGGTTACTGTCCGTGATTCTATGTGAAGAGAGGCAAAAGGAGCTTGTGGACAGCTCGGATATGAAAAGGTGAAAAGTCAGACTGAAAATTAATCTAAATCTTGATCGTATAAAATAAAAACTCTCTAGATAGAGAGTTTTTTTCTAATTATTAACTAGTTCTTTTACAACATAGGTTCCCTCAGATTGATATCCAAGTTTACGATAGTATTCTCTTACACCAACTCCCTGAAATTACAGAAAGTCTCTGATATCATGAGAGAGTTGCTATTGTTTCTGCACATTCTAGGAGCCTTTTACCAATTCCCTGTATGCTGAACCTTTTGGTCTTCTTGCTCCTGTTTTTGAGGTGTGGATACTCTGAAGGCTACCATACACATGCAGTTCTCTAATAAGAGCAGTATTTTCTCAGAGTCCACCTCGCTCAATACTTTCTCCTTCTCTAGGCAAAAAGCAAACGCGTGAACCCATACAAATATCCAAGTTCATCTTCAAAACTAATGAAAAACCTCGTTCCCCACCGAAGAAAGATAGCTTCTTACAACAAGGTTCAAATGCTCAGTTTCTTCAGTTTTATTTCTCATTTCTCTGCTTCTTGTATCCAAGCTTACAAAATGACGATACTTTTTCTAGATCAGGCTTCTCACCTAAAATCAAGCTCTGAGTGCGAACCTCTTCTGGATAAGAAAAGAAGTTGATGTCTCATTGTTCTTGACTTGGGAGCTGATCTAACTGCTGTTGATTTTTCAGCTACAAAGTACTTTTTAGCTCTGCATAAAAAAAGCTTCTTGATCATTAAAGTATTTGAGGTTTGGATAGAGTCTTTTGTAAAAATCAGATAAAAAGACGGAATCAGCTTTTTATATTCTTTCAATAAAGATTCATGCATGAGTTGAGAAAGATTTGGTTACATTTGATCCAGCGGCGATCTCAGTAGCTGGAATATCACGAATCAGTCTTTTAATCCTCGTATATGGAGGAATAATCTCACGAAAAAGTTGTTTTTGATAATATGTGAGATTTCCTCAGTCGTAATTGGCTGATACTTCCCTTGGAGATAAAGAGTATAGAGTTCGGTATTCGGAATCACAGAAGTCGGATAAAATTTGATTTCATCTGGTTGAAGCCAAGGATCTGCGTAAATATCCCTAAAGGTCTGAATATCTATCTCAGGATTTGATCCATAGAGTCCTGGCATAATATGAATCGAAATCTTAAATCCAAACTGTCTCATACGATGGAGTGCCTTTCTTACTTCTTGAATATGATGGCCCCTTTGATTTAGGTCAAGAACCGTATTGTTTGTAGACTGAACTCCCATTTCTATTCTCGTAACTCCCATTTCTCTTCGCTCTTTACAGTTTTGTCGAGTCGCAAAAAGAGGCGTCGTCTCAATCGTAAGTCAAATAATCCTATTTTCAGCGGTTTCGTTGAGAGTTATAGCTTCTGACAAAGAGTTTGAAAGCTGAACTTCGTCTTCATTCAGAATTTTAAATCAATATTTCCATTCTGAAGTTCAAACCGTACTTTCTATTTGCAGTTGAGAGAAACTATTACACGCATCATAGAGTTTCTTTACAAAGTCAATTTTGTAATCTTTTGGATAGAAATCCCAGGTTCAACCTCAAGACAATCATCTCAATTTTATCAGTTTTATGCCCAGTTTGTTTGAGCGAGTATAATCTATTATAGACTTGTTTTATGGGATCAAACTGGTTCAATCGAGCTCTCATTGCGCCCAGGTTCAGACTTGATATAGCTTTTTGGCATATCAGGATCGTTTGGACAAAAAAATACATCTTGATGGACAAGGATAGGGCTTTTGTTAAGACTTGAACTGAGACAATCCCAGAGAGTGAACGAATCGATCTCTTACGAAGCAAAAAGTTCAAAAATCAGAATTTTTTTATTTATTTTTCTCCTCAACAAGCTGAAAATATGCCTGTAATATCTGTGATTTACTTGGCAAAGTCTGCATTCCGTTTTGTTTTGCAAAAGGCTCTTTGATATTCTTTGAGCTTCTCTGCGTTAAAATCCCCTGCTCTAAAAAGTCCAGGACAAGGCTCTGATATTTCATTCACTACTGATTTTTTTACATAAAAATTATTTGACAAGAAGATATCCTCCCATAGTATCTATACTCCAGGTATGTCCTGTTGTTCATTCATTCTCGATTCATTCAAGATACTCCTTATCAGCATAAACCCTCGTAATAAGAAGCTTTATATTCCCAGTTGAAAATCTCATAAGGAGGGTAATCCTTATACCCTTCCTTTTTGAAATAGCAAGAAGTTCATCAAGATGAGGGATAATAAGCTCTCTAGAATCTATTGTTGTAGGTTTTCCAGCGGATTCAACCTCAAAAAGGACTCTTTGAAACATCATAGATCTTGCTATATTCCTTGATATCCAATCAGCTCTCTCAGATAGCATCTCTAGAAACAAAGCTCAAATATTCCGATGCTCTTGAAGGAGTACGATCAAAAATCATACTGAATATCATTACGATCAATCCCTAAATAAACTTTCACATATGGACTACATCTTCGAAAAATCTTCTTTACAAATATCTTTTTCTTCGAGAATCTGGTTCATCCCCGGCTGAAAGGTAGTTATCAGCAATATAGCTAATTTTTCAGAAATCTGATAGACACTTTCTCCTGTCAATCAACTTAAAGCTCAACTTCCAAGAGGTGTTTGGATGTTTTCCTCAGCCAAGAGATGGTTTAATCTAGAAAGTTGGCTTGAGAGTGCGAGCTGATCTATAGTTACTGGCCCAAAAATTCCAACCCAAATACTCAAACAATAGTGTACATAAGTAAACTTAATCTATGATTTTTTTGAAAAAGTAAAGCCGAGTAATGGATAGAGCAAAATACATATTGCGATAAGCATAATAATACCTCTTCTCATCGTTAATCCATATTGATTGATTCTCACCCCAATTGCATAACTCATGAGACCACCAACAAAGAAAAAAAGCTGACTAAAAATAGAGTTTTTAGCTTGTCAAAAAAGAAGATTCTTCTGGATAGATGAAATAATAGCAGAGTATCGCAAACGCAAAATATCCAGTTCCCATATAAACAACGATCTCTTTAGGCCAGATCCCTGTAATTGCAATTTTAATCACGTATGCAAATAAGATCAAGAAATACAAGATTGTCAGTGGCAAGAAAATATAATTTCCAAATATTTTCCTAGCTTTTGATGGTAAAAGAGAGAAATCTGATTTTTTTCATCCTTTGGTATTGTTTCCTCCAAGCTATAATTATAGTAGTTAAGAATGAAAGTTCCATTCACAAAGATAAAACATACCGCAGCTAAGTATTCATAGATTCTACCCTGAAATAAATCCTCAAAAAAACAGCTTATCAATAGAAAAAAATGCTTCCACTAATTCCAATCCATAGGACCAAAGATGCTAATCCTCCGAGCCAAATTGATTGTAGAAAGATATTCCAAGAGAGCCAGGCTCCTTTTTCTCTTTTCTCCAAAGGAATCCAATAAGTAAGAAGGTCCCAAGGATTAGCAATCCCCAAGCAGTCATTACCTGAACTTGATAAAAATCCGCTTCAGCTTTCATCTCATACATTGTTCAAAAAGAAACCATCTATATATCCCATATCCTATTGGTAATGCAAGCACCTGCAGTCAGAGGCTTATCCATCGATGCTTGGTGGTTTTCTTGCTTCTGTTAGTCTGGAATAAAAGTCCATAGCAGCTAAAAATAAAAAGCAAAAAAAGCAGACCTCAGATAACCGCTATATGAGTCTCGTCTCTACTGCCAAAAAGGCATAAATTTTGTTGAAATTAACCAAACTACATAGCCAGTCAAGCCAGCTAACAAAAAGATAAGAAATCGGAGCGAGTTGGAAAGTTTTCCCCAATTCCTCAAAACCTTGAGAAGTTTTTTTCATCTTTATTTTTTGAAATAATAAAAGAAAAATACAACCTCCTTAATAATCAGGATTGCTCCTAAAAAATCAAGTCAAATATTAAGCTGGTAGCTTGGCTATTCTCTCGCTAGAAAAAAGAGATATAGAGAACGTTCTTAAGTATTAATTCTCAATTCTTTAACAATCAAGCAAAATGATTTTCTCTTGAAAATCTCGAATGATTGCATACACTGATTACTTGCAATTAGCGTGTAAAAATATCTTTGGAAAAACATATCAGACCTATGAAATATCAAATTCTCAATCAAGATAATAATCTTCCCCTAATTCAAAGACTTCTTTGAGTTAGAAATATCAGTGAAAAACCTGATTTTTCTTGATCCTCGTATCGCTCATTATTGGAAAGATCCGTTTCTTCTTAATGATATGGAGAAGTGAGTAGAAAGAATTATTCAGGCGCTCAAAAATAAGGAAAAAAATTATGATTTTCTGAGATTATGATGTGGATGGGATTACCTCAAGTTTTTGTGTATATAAGTTTATCACTGAATTTCTTGGTTATAAGAATATTAGTATTATGTATCCGGATAGATTAAAAAGACGGTTATGGACTAAAGAATAAACATCTTGATGAAATTAAGGCAAAAGGAGTGAGTCTTATTATTACTGTAGATAATGGTATTACCTCAGTTCAAGAGGCCGAATATGCAAAAGAGCTAAGGATTGATCTGATCATCACTGATCATCATCATAAGCTCGATCAAGTCCCAGATTCCTATGCGTTAATTAATCCTCAGGTCTCTCCAAACTATAGTTTTAAAGGATTAGCAGGAGTTTGAGTTGCCTTTTAAGCTTATCAATGCACTTTTTAACCAAAAACCAATTTTGATAAAGAGAAAAATCTGATTTTTTTAATTATTTTTTTGCCCATTGTTGCAATCGGAACGGTAGCAGATATTGTGCCACTAGTAGATGAAAATAGAGTGATTGTAAAAAAATGACTAGAGCTGATAAATAAAAAGTCCTCAAACTCTTCCTAAGTGATTAGCTGGTTTTTTTGAAGTATCTGAATATCAAAGATAATGTGGATACTTTTCATATTGGATTTGTCATTTGACCGAGAATAAATGCAGGAGGAAGGATCCAGAGTCCTTATGATAGCCTGAAAATTCTTCTCACTGAATGAGAAAAAAACAGCTCGAGCATATCGAAAAAAATTGAGGCAATAAATACTGAAAGAAGAAAACTTCAGGATAAAGCATTTTAGAGTGGCAGAAAAAGTTAATCCTGATCAGAATTTTTCTTTTTGTCTGTGATGAAGAATTTCATGAAGGTATTGTCGGGATTGTAGCTGGGAGAATTACTGAAAAATACAATAAACCATCTGCTGTTTTTCAAGATTGATCAGGAGAAACATCAGGCGGTAGCTTCACTGAGAGGACCTGATTATTTTTAGTGTGATTGATATGATCAGTTCCGCTGGAGAGTATCTTTTGAGGTTTTGAGGGCATAAATGAGCATGAGGACTAACGGTCGATCTCGATCAATTGGATAAAGGTTTTTAGAAATTTTCCAAAATTACTGTCAGGAGAAAATCTCACCTGAGGACCTGGAAAAACAACGCTCATTGATACTAAACTCTGGGATCATGAATGGAATGATGATGAACTCAAGGAAATCCAGCTTTTAGCTCCTTTCTGAGAAGGAAATCAAGAGCCGAGCTTTTTACTTGAAAATATCAAAGTAGAAAAGAGTGGAAACTGTCTGAAAAAAACAACTCTCATCTAAAAAAATTTATGGGATCTTTGGAGAAAAAGACAATTGTAATGATGTTTTGGGGGAAAGGGAGTTGATGCGAACTTGATCCCTCAGAAAATATCCGCAATTGGTAAGGTCAAAAACTGATACCTTTTAATGGTGGATATTATTTAGATGGAGAGGCGCGATTTGTCTAGAGATAGTGAAAAAGAAGGAAATCAGATTTTTTTATTTGTTTGTTGGTAGTTATGAAACTATTAGTTGGACTAGGAAATCCTGGTCAAAAAAATATGAGAATACTAGACATAATATTGGGTTTCGTTTTTGAATGAGCGAGCAAGCTGGAATCAGCTCTGAAATTGGAAGTTTGAGAGTAAATATAAAGCTGAGATCATCAAAGGTAATATTTGATGAGAGCAAATCCTGCTCTGTAAGCCACAAACCTATATGAATCTCTCAGGCGAAGCAGTTGCTCCGCTTGCAAGATTTTTACCAGATTCCTCCTGAAAATATTTTTAGTATTACATGATGAGATCGACTTTGTTACTGGGAGAATAGCACTTAAGCTCGGGTGAAGTGCTGCTGGACATAACGGTCTCAAAAAGTATTATAGAGAAGCTCGGAACTCGTGATTTTTGGAGATTGAGAATCGGAGTTGATAGGCCGGCTGTGAGTAATCAGGTTTCTGATTGGGTTTTGAGCAGTTTTAAGCCAGAGGAAAAAACTATTGGCCGATAAACAGTCTGAAATCTTTAGTTTTATCGATGAATTTTTTTGAAGTAGGAAGCCTTCTTTATACTTCTTAGAGAGAAAATTAGAATTGATTTTCTTGCAGTGTATCATAAAAAGGAAAGAATTTAGAAAATAAGACTTCTTCTACTGAGAAATAGTCTACATGAAAAAGAGAAGACACTCAGAAAACTACTTTTTCAAAAAAGAAAAACCTGAATTTCGATTCAGATTTTTACTATTATTTGATAGGTAAATTATGAATTAGCATCACTCCATCACCAGGCTCACTTTCAAAAATTTCATAATTGATTTGATTTTTCCTTGAGAAATTTATATAATCAATCTAGTTTTTGTTTGATATTTTTAAAAATATCGTCGAGTAGTATTGTATTTTCCGAACTGAGTTTCTCTTGTATTTTTCTCTAAATAGCTTCCGTATTGACTTTTTTTGAGCATCAATGAATACAAAATCACTTTGCTTTTGGCAATATAGCTCTGCTTGATTGGAGTTTTTGTGATATCAAATGGATACAGTGTGATATTAGTCAGCTTGGTCTGATGAATATTGTACTGTGCTTCTAGATACGAAGGATAGGCAACTTCAAAACTTGTAAGTTGACCTCACCACTCTTGGATTATGTTTGCAATAAAGATGCTACTATAACCAACGGCGCTTCCTATTTCAGACAGGTTTTTTGGTTGATGTTTTTTTGAGTATGTCTGCCAATATTGCTTGAGTTTCACGAGAGATGAGTGGAATTTTCCTTTGTTCACAAGAAGCCCCTTAATTGTTCTAAAAAAATTAAGAATCATTTTTACTTTAGTATTCAAAAAAATAAAATGGAAACAATTATGCAATCAAACATTTCTATTAATTTATGAGAAAAAACAACACTAAATCGCGCGCTCCCTAGAGGTAGAAAAACCTAATACAGAAAAGAAAAATGACTTCTGAGGCCTTTTTGAGGCACAGAAATCAGCCTGTAGCAAAAGAAAATCGAGGATCCGACAAAAGCTAATCAAAAAGGAGAGACTCCAGTTAAGGTATTTGGACTTGGAGGACTTGAACAAATCGGATCTAATATGAATGTCGTAGAATACGGAAACGATATTCTCGTGATTGATGCTGGACAAGAATTTGCAGGAGATAATATGCCTGGTGTAGACTATATTATCCCTGATGTGAGCTATCTTATAGCAAAGAAAAACAAATTAAGGGAATTATCATTACCCACGGACATTTGGATCATATCGGAGCACTCAAAGTTATCCTTTCATCGCTAGACTATCCAACAATCTACACATCTCCACTCACTCTCGGAATGATCAAGAGAAGTCTAGATGAAAAAGATCTTAAAAATCTGAAATATAAGCTCATAGATCCAGATATTGAGATCTTGAAACTTGGGGTATTTACCATTGAATTCTTCAGAGTAAATCACTCGATCCCAGAGGCAATGGGACTCTCTATTCACACCCCAAAGGGAATGATCGTCTTTTTCTGGAGATTTTTAAGGTGGATTTTACTCCATCTATTGATAGACCAGCAGACCTTGGAAAAAAATCTCAAGAATTGGTCAGGAGGGGGTTAGACTTTATCTTTGAGAGTCAACAAACGCAACAAAACCAGGACATTCTCCATCAGAAAAAAACTCATTGGAGAGAATCTTGATAAGATAATCAATGCACATAAACATAGAAGACTGATTGTTTCAACATTTGCATCAAATATTGGTAGAATTATCCAAGTTATCAATAGTGCAATCAAATACAATAAAGTCATTTTTCCTCGCTGGAAGATCTATGGTAGCTAATGTTCAGCTTTGTCAGGAGCTAGGATATATCACTGCACCAAAAGGAATGATCCGTCAGCTCAGTGCTGAAGCTGAAACTCTTCCAGATGAAAGAGTACTTGTGCTTTGTACAGGTTCTCAGGGAGAGGAATTCAGTGCTTTAGTGAGAATGTCAAAGTCAGATTTCAAAGACTTTACGCTAAAGCCTGAAGATGGAATTATCCTGTCTTCTCATACTATCCCAGGAAATGAAAAAAAGCAGTAATCGGAATGATCAATGATTTGATCAGACTTTGAGTTGAGGTTATTGATGAGCCAGGTTTGGACATTCATACTTCTGGACACGGATATCAAGAAGATCTAAAACTGATGATGTCGCTTTTAAATCCAGATTTCTTCTGTCCTATCCATGGAGAACCATACATGAGACATGCAAACAAGAAAGTTGCAATGATGATGGGAATCCCAGAACATCATGTACTTTTTGCCAGATAATGGGCAAATTATTGAGATGTATGATGATGTGATGTTTACCTCTGAAAAGAGAATCAAGCTTGATACCGTAATGATTGATGGTAAAGGAAAGGGACATCTTTCAGGAGAATATGTGATGAAAGCGAGAAATATTATGGCAGAAAGTGGTGTTGTTGGATTGATTTTCAAAGTTGATACCAAGACCAAAAGAGCTCGTTGGAAATATCCAAATCGAGTCAAGAGGGTTTGTATATTCATCTGAGGTAAAAGAAAAATTCATACACAAATTGTTGAGTTTGCCAGAGCAAAATATAGAGATAACTCAAAAAAAGAAAAATGGAGATTAAAGATAATCTTAAATCTATTAGAGAAGATCTTGGAGAATATATTACAAAGATTATTGGCAGAGTTCCTATGCTTATGCTCATGTATGTGTATATCAATAGAGAAGCTGTTCAAAATATTCAAGTTGAACCAAATGATGAAATTATCGGGATGACACTTGAGGAACAAGGATACCAAGATTAATAGTTCATTATAAAAAAAGTCTGATTTTTCGAGTCAGATTTTTTTATCTTTTTAGGTGTTGGTGGTATCTCTGGAAGCCTGTAAATGTACTAAAAATTTTTTTCAGATGCAGTTAAAAAAATTGCATTTCTTCGTGTTTTTTGATTATACTTAGCTTAGTATCTATTTTTATATTCTGAAAGCGATGAAACAGTCTTTAGACAGAGCAAAAAAATCAAAAAAACAGAATCAAAAAGGGAGATTTTTTTGCTTATCGCATTGATAAAAAAATTGAGAACAAACTTCCTGATCATTACTCAAAGTCCTCGCTGAAAGTCCAATAGGGGAGTGATTTTATGCAAGAGTTTCAAAAGTTGAGCTGGATTTTTAAAGGAAAAAAAGCTCGCTTTTCGCCAAAAAAACTTTCAAAAATCCAGGTAAGGCTCTTCAGATTTCAGAATTTCAGCATAGTTTAGATATGCGAAGACACCTAAAAAGTGCAGGGCTACCAACTTGGCAGACTTATAGACCAATCAAAGGAGAAAACCAAATTCTCATGACGCTTGGTAATAAAGATCAAGATATGCTTATTTCTCCTCATAATCTTTGAGAAAAAAAGAGAAAGTGTTTTTTGCAAGGATGTAGAGCAAATCTTTTTGGGGATCAAGAACTTTTCTTTCAGGATATTTTTTTCTCTTATACAAAAATCGAGTGACAATAAACTTTCCTTAGCTTGGGATGCTTGTTTTTTTGAAAGTTCATGATCAGAAGGTCTCTCTTCTTGTCGGAGATTTTGATCAAATCGGAGTTTGGAAAAAGGAATGTGGATGAGCATGTTATTTTTCTCCTCAAATATTGAGCAACTTTGACTTTTTCCTTCTTCAAATAGAAAAAAATCTGAACATTCAGCTCTATTCAGACTTTTTTTCAACTTTTTGATAAAACAGCAGAACTCTGGACTCATAAATCAAAAAAATAGACCTCAAAAATCTTAAAAGCAAAGGTATTATATACGATGAATGGAGCTTTTAGACTAATGCTTTAATTGCTCTTGTATTTTCATCAAAAAAACTCCTATTATTTCCTTGCTTTATAACTATTTGTTTGTAGATGAATACGCCTGCAGAGATCAGAGAAATATTAGAAAAAAATCAGACTTTTGCCCTTTTTGGACACGAATATATCGATGGGGATGCGCTTTGAGCGATATTAGGACTGGGAAGACTCCTTGAAAAAGCAGTGAAAAAAACAGTAAGCTATTTTACGCCTTATGAGCCTAGCCGTGTTTTTTCTTTTCTCAATTGGCAAAAAGTGAAAAACTGAATTTGATTATTGAAAAATACGATGTCCTTGTCTTTCTAGACTTTAACTCATATAAAAAGAATTTCCGCTTTTACCAATGGGAGAGAGGAGTACTTTGATCCAATGCAAAAAGTAATTATAGATCATCATAAACCAGAATTGGAGCCAGTTAATACAGCGATCTACCGTGATCCAGAGGAGATTAGTACTTGTTCATTATTGTATGATTTATGTTCACAGTGGCGGCCGGAATTGATCGACTCTGAGGTTGCAACATATTTATATATGGGACTCTCAACTGACAGTGGGAATTTTCCGTTATGATGAGGGTGAGCAATCAGTAAGAGTTTTTTTCAGATTGCAGCTAATCTTCTCAAACTCTGAGCACAAAAAAAGGTTATTATTGACGAAATTTTCCGCAATAAGACCTATCGTAGTGTTCAGTTTATGCAACTTTTGCTTTCTAGAATGCAAAAGGTGAAATTTCAGTTTTCTTCAGCAGAAAAAGAGACATTAAATCTGATTTATTCATTTTTATGAAGATACTGAGTTGGAGCAATATGCTGTAGATCACGATGAGGCTGATTATGGGCTCTATATCATGCAGGATATTAGAAATAATGATCTTGTTGTCCTTTTTCAAAAAGTCGGAATTTATCTCAAAGCATCTTTTAAGAAGTAGAGGAGGAGTTGATTGCTCAGCTTTGGCAAGGAGTTTCTGATGATGAGGGCATCACAATGCGGCTGGCTTTTAAAATTCAGGGCAGTGGATATCTAGAAAAAGATATCGCAGATAGTATCAAACAAATCGAGCAACATCTTGAACAAGTGATGCATTAGTTCTTTATTTTTTTATCGTATCTGATGTGGAAGTCGCTTACAACCTCCAAAAAAATCAGTCTTCAATTTACAATGTTTTCAGTTGGAGTTTTATTGATTTTTTTGATTTTTTTAGTAAACGGAATCTATTTTTTGAGCCGATATGTACCTCGGGAACCGAGTTCTGATCTCATTGGGATAACATGAGAAAAATTATTGATCCAGATCCGGATCCTAGAAAGATTCGTATTTTCTTAGAAAAAGAATTTCCTAATCGCGAACATCGTTTTACAGTTGAAAGTCCAGAGGTGCAAGAACTCATGAATGCTCGCGTCGTTCAGTCAATTTCAAAGTTTGGAGACTATTATTTGCACTATACAATTAGGTGAAGACAGGTTTTTTTGTTCGTAATGTAACTCCACAGGTAGAGGCACAGCTTTTCTTTGATTTGGGTGATGGTTTGGTTGATTGCTCTAGGAGGAGTCGCTTCTTATCTGATTTCTCTCCTCTTTGTAAAAACGCATTAAAAAAACTGAACAAGCTCAATGCTTTTTCTTGGAAACTTAGATTTGGATCATTTGGATAGTACGATAGATATATCTGGGAGTCCGCATGATGAAATCAATAGAGTAAGTCAGAAGTTTAATCTTGCACTTCTAAAGATCAAAAAGCAGGCTCAAGGACTCAAAGGATTTTTGTAAAAAAATGCTTCTCATGAGCTGAAAACCCCACTCATGACGATCTCAACATTGATCGATATTTCTAAAAAAAGACGCACGAGTATGAGGAAACGCTTTCCAAAAATCAAAGCTGAGGCAAAGCAGATGGATGCTCTACTAGAGATTTTTGCTCTTGATAACTCAGCTTGAAGAAAAGATTCAGCTTCCAAAGGAAAAAGATTGATATTTCAGAATCGCTAGAGAGTTTGCTGTATCAGTATCAACTAACCCATCAGCAAAAAAAATCTGAGGATCACTACTCAGATTCCACATTCTTTGCACAAAGAAGTAAACCCACAATGACGAACTAGAATTGTGAGCAATCTTCTCTCAAACGCCTTTAAATTTGTCCCAGATGGAGGGGAAATACATATCCACTTGACTTCCGAATACTTGAGTATTTACAATTCTGGAGAGCAGATCTTGCCTGAGTTTAGAGCCAAGATTTGGGAGAGATTTTTGGCAGGCTGAGGACTCTCATACCGACACTAAGAGTTTTTTTGACTTGGATTATACTTAGCGCAGCTTTTTGCACAAAAACAGAATTTTTGAATTAAGATTAGATGAAAAAAACAGAAAAATTGAGTCAGATTTATTTTAGATTTTTTTATACTTCTTAAATATGAAAAACAAGTATTTTACTTGTAGAAGATAATCAAACTATAGGTCAGAACATTCAAAAGTATCTAGAATTAGAAGGGTATTCTGTTTTGTGGGTGCAGAACTGATCATACGCAAATGAGGTTGTTAAACATCAGGAGTTTGATCTAGTTTTGCTTGATCTAATGCTGCCTGGAACCGATGGTCTTGTTGTCGCAAAGACGATTAAACAACATCAGCAGCAGACTCGTATCTTGATGATGACAGCAAAAGGGCAACTAGAAGATAAACTTGAAGGGTTCGAGGTTTGAGCTGATGATTATTTAGTTAAGCCTTTTGATTTGGAAGAACTGGTGGCTAGAATTGAAGCTTTACTCAGAAGATCTGTGCAAAAAGATGTTGTGAGTTACGGAGTTCTTACCTTGGATAACTTGCAGAAAAATATTTAAAAAGTTGAGAAGAAATCAAAGCTTTCCCTCAAAGAATTTCAGATTTTTGGAACTTCTGATCCGTAATAAGGGATGGCACTCTCAAGATTAGATATTATTGAGGAAGTTCGGGGTTGAGATGCAGGATTTGAGGAGGATGGGAAAGCTTGATGTGTATCTTTCTACCATCAGAAGAAAAAAATCTGAAAAGAAATGATTGAAAACGATCAAGGGCTATGGATACAGATTGATATCAGATAAAGATAGTAGTGAATAACTACTATTTTTCGATTTAAGATTAATTTAAGGTATATGGATATACTCGCTGGCGTTCACTTGAGAGCTATGGCTCTGTAGTTGGACTTTTATCTACTAAAATTGTAGAGAATGAAATTGAAAAAAATAAGTTTGTAGTTTCGGTATTTGCATTTTTCCTGCTTTGCTGTAACTGGTAGTGGTGTTTTGCCAGTGGGCAATCTACACAATCGAGTATTCCTTTATTGCCAGAGATTGTAAATGATGTGCAGTTAGAGTGATCTTTTTTTGCCGCCTGTATTAAAAACTCCCATTCAAAAATTTAGATCTCAACCCAGATCAAAAGCGTCATTTCCAAGAGTTATGGACAGCGTTCAAGCTTGCACAAAAACAGATGATTGAAAAAAATGCAGCAGGCAGCTACCTTACAAGAAAAGGAATCTTTGAGAATTGAACGAGATGCAAAGGCAGATAGACTTTCAAAGTCAGCTTTTAGCTTTTTTTGCCAGAGCAACATAAAAGTCAGCTGAAAAGAACTCTCAGCTACTAAATTGAAAAAGAGTAAGGAGACACAAAAAAACAGATACTAATCCCACTAACTGAGAAGAGGGCTATGGTTTTTCTTTGGTCTCTTTTGGATCAAAATGGACTAACTTCTGAGCAAAAAAATATGAAATCAGGATTTTGGAGATGAAAAACAGAAAGCTATGCAAGAGCTAGTTCAAAAAATAGCTTCTCTCAGTAAATCAGAGATGTCTAGCTTAGAACAAGAGATTGAGCAGGTAAATACGGAGTTCCTCACCGCACTTAAAAAAATATATTTCTGAGGATAAACTCCAGGAATATTTAGAGTTTCTCTGAGAAATTCAACAGCGAAACTCAAAAAGTAAAGACAAAACCTGTTCAATCTTCTTAGGTTTTTGACTCAGAAGATGGGTTAGAAAAGAAGAAAAAAATTATTACAAGAAGAGAGAAATCAGATTTTCTCTTTTTTTCTGTTCGATAGATTTTTGCTTCCGTCTCATCTACTTGACTTTCTATGGGAATTAGATATACTACTGTTCCTATGTTTAAGAAAATGCTTTTATTTTTAGCAATTTTCATGCAGAGTATCTTGGATAAACTCTATGATAAAACCAGAGATGATGCAATCTCTGAAATTTTATTGCTCTATGACCAAGGAGAGGCCGTTGTTGTAAATTTTCTCTACTTCGCAGTGATTGCCTCTCAAAATCTTTTTGAGGATGGAGAAAAAAACTGAAAAAAAGAAAAGAATACAAAAATCCTCTTAAAATCAGATTTTTTTATTACCCTGATGGGATCGCACTTCAGCTTTTTTTATGCCTTTGCTCGCCTCTGTGGAAAGGTAAAATCTCCGCATCCTTATTGGCTTAAGAATCTCAATGGAACAGATTTTTGTGCCATATTTTTCTCTCAGACCTCAAGAAAAAAATACTGAAGTCAGAAAATTTGTCTCACTTTTTGTACTGAACTCGTCCTGAGTATCTCCAAAAAGCTGAGGATACTCTAAAAATTTCAGTGATATAATGTGATTTATGCTCAAGATGGATATTCAGATTTTTGACTGGGAAAAAGCAGATGCTGCACTTGAGGAATATCAAGATACAATCAATGTTTTTGCTTGTTGCAAGATCAACACCAAAAATTCCTCTTCAGGAACTCTGGACGAGTAGAAATTATCAAAAAAATCCAGCAGAGAAAGCTTCTTGTCTTCAATACTTGAGGACTGCTTGACTTTATTGCAAAAAGTCCAATCAAGGGCTCCAAAAGCTCTGGAGAACACTAAAACTTGAGCGACTTTATAGACTGATCACAGATCCAAAAAGAAATCTGAAAAAGTCGCAAAATTCTTTTCTTCTTTTTCCCTTATCTGTTTAAGTATTGTCTTTTTTGAGGAGCGAAAAATCAGCTTATTATTGTAAAAAGTTCTCTCAGTTTATGAGAGAACTTTTTTTATTAAAAGAGATAAAAAAATTAGATTCCTTTTTTTAATTTTTCCAAAAACCTTTTAGCCTGAGAGTTTTTCTGATATTGACATAAAATTTGCTTCGTTTACTCTAAAATTTCTCTTCAAAAAGTCCTCTTTCTCTTGATTTTTTTCCTCTTGTTTTTGCTATTAACAAAGAAGTCGACTTCTGTGAAAAATAAAAAGGTAAAAGAGGAGAAGGTCAGCTTTTTAGTTTTTTTAGAATTGGGAGATGAGACCGGTATATGCTGCTTTGGAGTATTCAGATGCTGAGAGAATTTATAAAGTGAGTGAAATCTTAGATAATGGCTTGCTATTAGATATTTATATTCAGCTTCATTCTGAGAAATTCTTGGAATATCAAAAAGGAAATTTTTACAAGAATTTGTCGCTGATTTTTCTAGATAAGACCAAGGATCAGCCTCTAACTTCAAAAGAAATTGAGCAGCTTTTAGAGTCAGAACTCCAAAAAAACTTAATACAAAACTCCAATCTTTCGCAGATAAACTTCGCGATGTTCCAAAGTGTGATCTAAGAGGATATGTGCAGGTTATTGTAGATCAGGCAGTTAAGACTTGGATGATTGGAAAGACAACACTCATGATTTTCCGTGATGAAAAAGTTTACTCAGTTTTAGAAAATTCATATCAGGAACAAACTAATATTGATCAGTTTTCTGACTTTATCGGAGGAGAAATTGAGAGGGAGATGTCTTTATGTATGCAGGAACAAAGCTCTCTGATATCCTAGATCAGCAGGATCTTGATGAACTTCAACAGGTCTTGAGTAATGAAAATGCAGCAGCAATGCTTGATGTGCTTGGAGATATTCTTGGAGCAAGAGTTGAAAAATCTCAAATCTGATTTTTGTCTTCTTTTAGCATTACAGGTATTGACTTATCAAGAACTGTTCCTTCAAAAAGAGGAGGAAAACTCACAGCACTTGCTTCAAAATATACTTCAAAAGTATTCTGAAAGGTTAATCTCTGAGCCTTCAACCAAAAAGCAAGACAGTACCTAAAAGGAAATATGTGATATTATTTGATGGCTTGAGGACTAGGAATTGTGATTCTATTCCTTGGATATGCGGTACTTTCTCAGCTCAGAGGTGGGACACAAAGCGTAACCTATACAACAGCAACAGGAGGAACAGCGAGCCTAACCTTAGACCAGATCAAAGCGGATATTTTTGCATTCCAGACGCTTGATCCAAATAGTGATGAAAAATCAGTTAAATACAATGAAATTCTTCAAAAACTTGGTCTACTTGAGCAAAAAGGAATGTGGGCAGAGGATGTGAAAAATCTTAGAGATAGTCTCAAGGCTAGCTATGAGCAAGGGTTTAATGTAATGACAATCAAGTCGTTATCTCAATTTGATGATGAACAAACAGGAAGAAAAACCTGACTTATTACCTTCTCTGAGACGGAAAAAGCAAAACTCTGAACTCCAATCAGTGTAAATGTTGCTTCTCAAATCAATATCTGAGGTAAGCTTTGAGCTTTGCTAGGTAGTGTAAATGAAAATACGAGAGGAACTCTTGTTGAGTATAATGTGGGTTCTGAAGCTAAAGATTGTAGTTTAAGCTTGAGTAAAAAGGGACTCTTCTGTTATACTGCAGGAGGAGAACTCTTCTTTGTCTCAAAAACTGGTATTGAGACTATGGAAACAACAGATGGTGAGCGATCTACAAAAGATATTGGAGGTATTGGTACCTACAATAAAACAAGTATCTACCTTTTTCCAGCATTCACCTGCTAATTTCGCATCTGTATTCCTAACTAGATATATTAATATTGCTGGTTCTGAATCAAAATATAAAAAAACGGTCAAAAATTATACTGTTTTGACAGCTTCTGGAGCAAGTCTGCCTAGCCAGATGGAGGGATTCGCAATTGATGGAAACTTTATAGCGCGATGAGATGGTGCTTTGTATCAGTTCTGGAGAAGCTCAAATGTTTCTTCTAGACTTGATTATCGTCAGGTACCTATTGTCTGAGGAGATAAAGTTTCATCTAACTATTCAAATAATGTGAAAGTCCTAGTAAGTAGCTCTTCACCTTATATTTTCCTTTTCGATAGAGATAATCAAACCTTTACTGTTTATGAATCTAGTCCGACAAAGGTTAATGATAACTACAAAAACTTCATTCAAACTCTACTATATGTTTAGATTTAAGTTTGATTTGTCTACAACAAATACTCGTGTAGTTGATGTTGCAGTGCCAGAAAGTACAAATGATAGACCAGAGCTCTATATCTTGACTACTGATGGACTCAATAAAATCAATCTTTATGAATTTATTGACTCACTCAAAAGCTCAGAAATCACTCAAGGAGGTGACAGAGCAATAAAAAAACAAAAAAATCTGATTTTAGTCTTTCTCTGTGCTCAAGATGCTAGGATGACAATAAATACTTTTTGTAAACTTTAATTCTAGATTGAGTTTTATGAGTATTGCTACTCAAAAATACAGGATAAAAAGCAAAAAGTCAGATTTTTTCTTGGAAATTACCTAGTCTCTATAGGGAACTTTAAAAACCTGTGAAATTGATTTATACTCTTTATTATGTTAAATGAAACCACTAAAAAGCTCAAGAAATTAGAGAAAAACGACATAATTTTTTTGGCTCAGTAAACAGCATGAGCACCTACCAGAAGCCTCTCTAATCGCAGATAAGGATTCAACAGCCCTTTTTAATGTCGCTGGGATGCAGCCTCTTATCCCTTATCTTGCTGGTAAAAAGCACCCTTTGGGAACAAGGCTTTTTAATATCCAAAAAAATGTGTGAGAACTGTTGATATCGATGAAGTAGGGGATAATTCTCATCTGACTTTTTTTGAGATGATGGGAAACTGGTCGCTGTGAGAATACTTTAAAAAGAAGCCGTTCAGCGAAGCTATGAATTCCTAGTTCATGTGCTAGAGTTCGATCCTCGTAAGCTAGCAGTAACTGTTTTTTTGAGGGAAATGCGGATGCACCAAGAGATGAGTTTACTGCTCAGGCCTGGGAAGAAGCAGGTATTCCAAAGGAGAGAATCTCCTTCCTTGATGCGAGCAATAATCGATGGAGTCCTGGTCCTGTAGGACCTTGTGGATCAGATACTGAGATTTTTTTACCGAGTGGGAAACTCAGAATTCCTCCTGAGTGAAGCAATGTTGCAACTGATGAGGATAACTGGCTCGAGATCTGGAATAATGTGTTTATGGAGTTTTATAGAGATGAAAAAGGGGAACTAACAAAAACTCTCACAGCACAATGTTGATACCGGAATGGGGTTTGAGAGAATGTGTAAGGTTATGCAAAATAAGGAATCTGTCTATGAAACTGATCTTTTCACTCCATTCTTGGAGATGCTAGAAAAAAATACAGGACTTTTCCTATGTAGACAATAAGAGAAGATTTAGAATTATCGCTGATCATCTAAGAACAAGTTTTTATGCTCATCAATGACGGTTTGACGCCATCAAATCTCGGAGCAGGTTATGTTTTGAGGATGATTATTAGAAGAGCGTATTATAATCTTTTCTTGCTCAAAAAGTTCTCTCAGAGTGAACTTGATCTCTTTGTTTCAAAAGGCATTGGAATCATTTAAGGGTCTCCGCGACTTTGATGAATTGACGATAAAAAGAGTTCTCTTGGCTGAAATTGCTCAGTTTGAAAAAGACGCTTGCTAATGGAGAAAAAAATCTGAATGATTTTTCTTAATAAACTTGAAGCTCAAGGAGAAAAAAAGTACTTTGATGAAGTCAGACTTTTATGCTTTATGATACCTACGGTTTTCCACTTGAGATCACCAAGGAAATTGCAGCAGAAAGGGGATTCGATGTTGATGTTGAAGGATTTCAGAAGGCTCTAGAAGAAGCAAGAGAAAGATCGAGAACTTCAGGAAAAGAATTCTTCCAAAAAGGAACTGATTGGTCAAAAGTATTTGGAGGAATTCCGTCAACGACTTTTTACTGGATATGATAGTCTTGAATTAGAAAATATGAAACTTCTGAAAGATATCCAAACTGAAGATGGACAAAGAGTCTTAATCTTTGATAAAACGCCGTTTTATCCAGAGATGTGAGGTCAAGTGTGAGATTCTGGAATGCTTATTCTTGATAATAGAGAAAAAGCTTCATCTGGTTGGAACCCAGAAAGTCGCAGGTGTGATCTTGCATTTTGTGGGATAAAACATAAAGAAGCTAAAAAGAATCTAAAAAGAGATAAAAAAAGCTGATCTTTGAAAAAAGGTCAGTTTTTTTGAAAATATGCTTGATTTTTGTAATAAAAAGATATAAAGATATATAGATATATATCTATATATTGAATGAAAATATGAATAAGGTATTTAAAGCGCTTGCTGATCCAAATAGAAGAAAAAAATCCTTGATCTACTCAAGACAAAAAGACATGCATGTCAACGAGCTTTTTGAAGTATTTTTCTATTACTCAGGCGAGTTTGTCTCATCATCTGGAGATTTTAAGATCAGTAGAACTGGTGATCTCAGAGAAAAAAAGGGCAGTTCGTGCGATATAGTCTGAATACTTCAGTGATTGAGGATCTGCTCGGAACGCTCTATACTATGTTTACCAAATAGTTTTTTTATCTCTTAAAACATACGGAATGTTCAAATCAAAACATCTTTTGGCTTCAATGTGCTATACTGATTGGAATGTTCGCACTTGGGCGATATTTTTATAAGCGCTTGCCTGAAATGATTAGCATGCAGCGAAATATTGATGGGATCGCTGATCGCGCTGAGAGGAAAAAAATCTGATTTCAGTATTTTTTGTTGCCTATAATAACGTTGCTGGTACTAGGAATAATGAAACTAGCACCATTCCTCGACCCTAGAAAAGAAAAATATCAGCAATTTTTTTACCGTATATGAGAGTGTTCAAACGATTTTTGCTGTGATTCCTCCTATACCTTTATATCGTTATTATAGCAAAAAAATCTCAATCCAAACCTGAATATCTCCAGCTTTTTTCTCTTTTGAATTTGAATCTTGATGATGCTATTCGGAAACTACCTCCCAAAAAAATCAGGCGAAATTACTTTTACGGGCATTAGAACGCCTCGAACCCTAGACAATGAAACAGTCTGGAATAAAAACACAGAGGCTAGGCTGAATTTGCTTTTTTCTGGTTTGGAATCTCGTTTGTTATCAATAGTTATTTCCTTTGTTTTTCCCACTTTGGCATATGGGAATCATCCTTCTAATTACATTCTTCCTTACTTTCTATTCTTATTTCATTTCAAAACATAAAGATTAAACGGAAAAACAAAAAAAGCTGATCGTTCTTTGAGGTCAGTTTTTTTCTTTTTGACAATAAAAAAAGAGATTCCTATACTAAAACCAAGCTTTTACTAAAATCACCCCCGCTGATGCAAATTACTTCACTCTCCTTCCTCAAATCTGCTTCTAAAGTTGCTGAATGTCCACCTGTTTCTTTGCCAGAATTTGCAGTGATTGGGAGATCAAATGTTGGAAAATCAACGCTGATCAATATGTTGATGAATCAGACTATCGCAAAGTCTTCAGATAAGCCTGGAAAGACACAGCTGATAAATTATTTTTCTTGTGAATGAAAACTGGTATTTTGTTGATTTACCTGGATATGGTTATGCAAAAAGTCAGCTTAGAATCTAGAAGAAAGCGAATTAATGAGACATATGAGTATTTTTCTCCAGAGGAAGCCATATTTTTTGTCTTGGTTGATGGATCGATTCCTCCTCAGAAGATTGATCTAGAGTTTATTGCCGCGCTAGAGGAGGAGAAACTCAGCTATGCACTGATTATTACTAAGGCAGACAAGGCTAACCAAAAAAACGCTCAGCCAAAATACTAAACTTCTTAGGCAGCAACTTCAAAAAAATTACAAAAAAATGCCTGAGATACTCCTTTTCTTCTTCCGTTAAAAAAACAGGAAGAAATCAGATTTTTAGACCTTATAGAGGCTAAGATTGCTGAAAAAAACGATTTAATCAGATTTCTCTTGTTTTTCTGTTAAATAACTATTATCACTATTTCAGTATAGGTGCTACTTTTTATTCAAAAACAAAGAAAAATGGACTTTGACCCAAAAAATTATTATGAAATATTAGGTGTAAGTGAGAATGCAACCGCTGATGAAATCAAGAAAACCTTTAGAAAAGAAGCAGTAAAACACCATCCAGATCGCTGATGATCAAAAGAAAAAAATTTCAGGAAATTAACGAAGCATATCAGATTCTTTCTGATGAACAAAAAAAGGCAACAATATGATATGTATAGAAAAGGAGGATTCTGAGGAGGTGCTTGAGGTTTTGATTTCTGAGGATTTGGCTGAGGTGGAGCTCAGTTTGATTTTTGAGATATTGGAGATTTGCTCGGAGGTATGTTTTGATGATTTTGAGGTGGATCTAGAGCGAGAAGAAAAACCAAATGAGACGATCTTGAAAAACATATTGAAATCAGCTTTGAGGAAGCATATCTTGGAGTGAAAAAGAAGATTTCTTATACCAGAAATGTAAAAACTGAATGAGTTACTGAGGAAACTTGTACACACTGTAATGGAACAGGAAGAGTAGTTCAACAGGTGCAATCTTTTATGGGAGTAATGCAGACGCAGGCTGCTTGTCCTGAGTGTGGAGGAACTTGAAAAAAATCTATAAAAAGATGGTAAAGTGCTCGAAAATGGTGGACTAGAAGCTAAAAAGAAATTCTTGAGCTCAATATCCCAGCAGGTATCAAGTCTGAGAGCTATCTAAAGTATGCAGAAAAGGGAGATGAAGCATTTTGAGGGCTTCCTACTGGAGATTTGTATGTTAAGATTTTTTTGTTGCGGAGAGTTCTAAATATCAGAGGAAGGGAGACGATCTTTGGGTAAAAAGCCGATGTTTCGCTTTTTGATCTTGTGCTTGGAGGTGAGGTTGAAGTGCCTCATCCAGAGTGAAAAACTAAGGTTAAAAATACCGAAAGGAACTCAAATCTGACAAAAAGATTCGCATTGCGGGAAAATGATTCGGTGAGAAGTGACTTTTCTCTCGTAAAGGAGATCTTATTTTAGAGCCAACGATTCATATTCCTAAAAAAACTTTCAAAAAGAACAGGAAAAACTACGAAAGTCTCTCAAAGAGACCTCAACAGGAAAAAGAATCTGATTAAGTTCAGATTTTTTAGAAAAAGATAGAAAAAAACTGACTTTGAAAGTCAGCTTTCCTCTTTTAGTTTTTTTCTTATCTATCAAAGAGTCCATCAATATGTTTTTTTATCCATCTTTACAAAGAAGGGCCTCCCATGCTGACAAACAAACATTCATGGAATCATTGAAAATCCATCAGCTACAAGTTGCTCCATTTGTAGATATGAGAGCTTATGACCAGCTTTAATCGATGCTTTACAGGCTTTTTGTTGCATAGATTCCATCTAAAAATATGATCAAAGCTAATCTCATCTAAGTAGAGTACATAATTGAGCAGAGCTCCCATATCAATCGGATATACTACAAAAACCTTTTGGCAACGCATAAATCGCAATCACATTCTCACCAAGCATTCAAATATCAAATCAAAGCTGGTTTAATTCTTCTATTTTTTCTTCTAGATTGGCTACTTGTGTAATCTCAAATTTTTAGTGGCTGAAGAAGAGGTTCAGAACTGAGATCTTTTTCAATTTTTCATTTTCTCAAATGCAATCCTTTTCTGCTAGAGCATGTTGATCAATTAGGTAGAGTGCATCATCAGCCTGTAGGGCAATATACATATTCCAGAGCTGACCAAGGATTTGATATTCTCAAATCTCCTGATGGAAAAAGAATTCTTGCTCTTTTCTATGCTCATCCAAGCTTCCAAAGTGGCTAAATGAAATATTTTCTTGCGGAGAGAAAAGACTAGTAGAAAAAGGCTTCTCTCTATTTTGAACTTGCTCTTCTTCAAGATGGACTCCTTCAATCAAACCAGAAAAAGTCAGTTTGAGAAAAATTGATTTCCTCTCTGGGCTTGTCAAAAAGAAGAAAAAAATCTGATTTTTTGTTGAAGTTCACCTTGCTTTCCCAAAAAAACTCATTCCCAACACTTCCAATTTTATGATTTCCAAGCAGTTGTAGAATGCTCTGATATACTGCTCTATAAATCTGCTGTGAATTCATAAACTTTACCTGCAGTTTTGCAGGATGGACGTTGACGTCAACCTCCTGAGGATCAATCTCTAGCATTAAAATTACTAGTGGATATTCTCCAGGAGTGATCTGTCTACTATACGCATCCATAATTGCTTTTTTTGATAATTTTTGTCTTGGACTGGACGAGAATTTACGTAAATTTTTGATATTTTCAGCAGAGCCAAAACGTAAGGTAGGATCTGATACAACCCGGTGATCTTGAGTGACTCTTCTTTATATGCGAGAGGAATCAATTTCTCTGACCGATCTTTTTGAAAATATCCAAAAATTCTAGTAGCTAACTCACGACTTGGCTTGAGGTCAAAAACGAGTTTATCGTTCTTTTTCAGGACAAAAAGCCTTATCATAGTGATAAAGTGCTACATCAATAAAATAATTATAGCAATAGTAAAAACTCTGTCTGTGCAGATTTTAGAAACTTGAGTCTTGCAGGTACATTATAAAACAAGTCCTCAACTCTAATTAAAGTCCCATGTTCAAAAGGAACCGGAAGATGAGAAATCAGATTTTCATTGCCTCTTCTCACGAGCTTTTGTTCAGATTTCAGCATATTGAGTCTTCGTTAGTACAGTAATTTTGCTTACTTCAGCGATACTTGCCAGAGCCTCTCCCCTAAAACCATAACTCTCTAAGGAATAAAGATCTTTTTCGCTCTCAATTTTTTTGAGGTTGCATATCTCTAGGAGTAAATCCATATCAGAAAGCTCAATTCCAGTTCCGTTATCTTCTAGCGCAAGTAATGATTTACCTCAGTCGTTGATAGTGATTTCAAGTTTTTGTCGCCTCCGCATCAAGAGAGTTTTCTACCAGTTCCTTCAAAAAGCGAGGCTGGCCTTTGTACTACTTCTCAAGCCTTAAGTCTATTGATCACATAATCAGGTAATTTATGAATACTCATAGTTCACTACTTACAAAAGAGAGATAAATAGCCACCTTCAATATTTCAGAAGATAAAAAAATCAGATTTTTTTCTTCTTTCTCCCCAAAAATTTTAAGGCTAATAATCTGATTTTTCTGCTTGCTTTTTGATGGCAAAAATTCAATATATATATATACAGACTTAAAAGATTTTTTTATCAAGCTTATTTAATATGCTTTTCTGACATAAAAAGTTTTATCAAACTCTATGCCTCTTACCTCAAGCGAGGATTCTTGATTTTTTTCCGGGATCTTTATGTTAGTGGCAGTTCAGACCTATGTAAATTATACAACAATTATTGAAAAAAACACTTCAAGTCCAGGAACAAACCAAGAAGGTAAAAAGATGAAATTAGCTATTTTAATAATTTTCCAGCTCAAATATCTTAATTCCTCTCATGCAAAAAGGCTTCTTGCTCATGAAAAATAATATTCTAGAGCCTTGAGAGGCAGTTATTCTTTTCAAAGCCAAGAAAGAACCTCAAGCTAAAGAACTTCTACCTGCAGAAACCTTTACAAAATACTCCTCGAGAAGAGCGAAAGTCCTTCTTCTCGCAAAAAAATTAGTGCAATTTCTCCAGAAGGCTAGAAGATAAGAAATCAGACTTTTATCTTCTTGTCTAAGAACTTGTGATCTAAGATTTTTTTAGCTTTCCATCATGCTAAAATGTTCATACAAAAAAATATTTTTATAAAAATTTCTTTTTTTCTTGATAGTTCTCTTTGGGGGATTTTTGACTCTCATTTTTCATTTGCAACTTCAACTCCTAGTCCAGCGACAAAAACTCAGTTTACAAAAAGAGGAGTTTATTAGTTTCTTAAGTTCTCTAGATATTTCGGCTCCAATTCTCTATTGAGACCATCCGCTTTCTCGTTATGAACTAACAAGGTTGCTTAATGCTGTAGAGTGTGAGGACTGTTTTCTGCCATCTCCAAATGTTCTTAGAACCTATACTCAACAATTCTGGTCTTCTTTTATTCAGCTTCCATGAAAGGACTTTAGGGATATTGAATACAAAAATGCTCCTTATCAGGGGAAAGATTACTATTATTGTGTCGCTTATATTGGAGATAGGACTTATATGAGAGGGTACCCTCTAGCGATGAAAGCTGAATCTCCGCTTTGTTGAGGAAATTTTTGTGGAGCTGGAGGAGTAACTAGGGCTGAGTTTTTTTCAGACACTAACGAATCTCCTCTCTGAGAGAGTCGCTAGTAACTATACAGCATCATGGACAGATATCAAAACACGGCTCCAAAAAGCATCAAAAAAATCTGATTGGGCATATCGTCAGTTTAGTGAGGATGAGATTAAAACAATTGAAATCGCACCATCAAGAACACAAAAAAACTTAAAGATGGGAAAGAGCTTAATATTTACCTTAAATATTGTACCTATGAACCGAGAATGTGTGGTTTCTCAACCTTTCCTCAGCTTCAGTCTAAAAGTTTGGCCTCTAGGACAGGTAAATCTTTTTGATAAAAAGAGGGATTATCTCATCAGAAGATATCTCAAATCTCTCAAAAGTTATTACTCCAAAAGAGGCAATTGACAAACTCTACTATGTCTATTCTCTACATACAAAATGTGATGCAAACCTAGACTATGACTGTGATTGAATTACTAATCATAAAGATAATTGTCCTAATACGTATAACCCTTCACAAGCGGATATGGATACTGATGGGTTTGGAGATGTTTGTGATGATGATATTGATTGAGATAATCAAAAAAATCCTATTGGACTTGTAGATGAAACCTGAGATATTAATTATAAAATATTGAAAAAAATCACAGTTTATCTGATAAAACTCCATTAGGAGATTTAGAGCAGGATACCTATTCTTTTCTAAAGATTAATCAAATCTGAGATGTGGCTCCCTATCTTGTAAAAATTCCAGCTTCTCACAAAAACACCAAAAATCAGTACAGCGAGATTTCTGAGATGGACAGATAGGAAATGGTAGTGATGCCAGTCATAGCTATAAAAATCCTTGACTCTATACCATTAGGGCTAAAGTAACAGGAAATAACTGAGAAATTAGTATCGTTTCAAATCAGCTTTTTATTTGAGAATCTCTGAATACCAATTACGCTCTCAATATCAAAGCACCTAAAATCAACTGAAATACTGCGACTTTTGAGGCTGAGAGTCTAGGAAGAATAGATGCTTTCAAGTGGAGCAATTCTGCAACTTCTTCAACAAAAAACTCTGATACTGCAGGAAATTTTATTACAACTCTCTCAACTGGTGCTAGAAACAATATCACCCTCAAATGATTTTATCAGTGAAAACTTGTTGCTGCGGCATCCGTTGATATCAGATGGTATAAATGAAAATATATCTCCTCAAGCCTAAATTTTACTCCTTTTCAGAAACAACTCAATCAAAAAATCTGAATCTCTACGAGCCTATCAGATCTTTCCGTTAGAGATGTTGAAATAATTAGGTGGGATCTAGGAGATTGAACTACTTCGACAAATAATCAACTTGTAACCTCTCATATCTATACTGAAGCTTGAAGAAAAAATCTCGTGCAGAGGATTGAACTTGAGAATGGGGAGGAACTAATTACAACGACCTCTTTTACTATCCAAGATCCCAAAAGTTCAGGAAATTACGCTGTAAATCTAGAATATCTTAGTTTTTTTCAAACCAAAAAAATCTGAATTAGGCTTTTGCCTTTAGGATTTAGGTCAGTAATCCCTCAGATAAATATTGCCTTTACTCCAACCGAACAACTTACAAGGACTAATCTCTGATATTTCGGAGAAAAATATCTATTATGACCTTGGATACCAATGACCATTAAAAAAATAAAAAAACAACAACACAGGTATATACTGGTCTAGTACTTAAATCTGAAAGCCTTGTCTCTCCAAGTGGAGATACAATCAAGTGAAAGGATATTCTTCTTGATACAAAAGTGCTTTTTTCTGGATTAAATTGTGATCTAGATAAAGATTGAGTCCCAGATATGTATGATAGCGATATTGATGGTGATGGTAAACCAAACCTCCTCGGAATGCTTATAAAAGAAAACTCTGACTGCAGTCTTGTACCTGGTGATAATGTGAATCTCAATCTCTATAATCAGCATTTTTGGAGTTTGTAGCCTGGATAACTGTCCTTTTGATGCTAATCCGGATCAAGCTGATCTTAACGCAAATGGAGTTTGAGATGCTTTGTGAGTGAAAAAGTGCATGTTGAGATGGGAAAAATTGGTCCTGGAGAGAGTTGTTTAAACTGTCCTCAGGATGTCTGAGAGTGTACGTCAATTTGTGGAAATGGGAAAGCAGAACCAGGTGAAACCTGTGAAAATTGCCCTCAAGATGTTCCAGTCTGCGAAAAAAACGTGCTGAAACGGAAAAAGTAGATCCAGGAGAAACTTGTAAAACTTGTCCTCAGGATGTCCCTGTTTGCGAAAAACGTGCTGAAATGGGAAAGTAGACTCTGGTGAAACATGTAAAACATGTCCAGAAGATAGTAAAAATTGTCCAAAGGTCTGCTGAAATGGGATAATCGATCAATGAGAGACTTGTAAAAACTTGTCCGCAAGATGTGCAAAAGATGTTTCTCGCTCTGTTGAAATGGACAAATAGAATTCTCACTTTGAGAGGAATGTGATGATGGTCCAGAAAAACTGAAAAAAATGGAGCCTGTTCATCAGAATGTAAAAAAATCTTCAGCTCTGCTGAAATGGGAAAAAAATTGACCAGTGAGAGACTTGTTTAACTTGTCCTCAGGATGTTCCAACTTGTGATCGTGATGGAGATGGAATTCTGATGTGTATGATAGGTGTCCTGATGTTCCAGAGGATAAAAATGGTATTGAAGATGAGGATTGATGTCCAGAGATACCAGCTCCTTGCTTGGATAATGAAAAATGCCCACTAGTAAATCCCTGTTTGTAACTCTTGTCCATGTCAATTTGCTGATTTTAGCAATACATTGCATAAAAACGATAGTATCAGAGCCAAGCTCTTTGATCAAAAGAGGAGAGCTCATTATAGTTATTCCTCATTCACTGATATCAGACAATTTATCTATCCAGAAGAGTAAGTGTAGTTCTTAACTATGAAATAAAAAAACTCTGAAAAAAATTTGCTTTTTCATTCTCAATCCGACTATACTTAATATGTCACTAAGGCAAAATAGCTTAGGACTAAAAGTATCAGCTTTATAAGCCTATTCTTTCAATAAACATTTGAGACCAAAAACAAAAATACAAAAAAACTCAGACTTTACCCTATTCCACCTGTCTCAAAGAAAGAATTCTCTTAAACCCTTAGGATGCTAAAGGTTGCTAAGATACTTTTTATTTACCAAAAAGAGCTTCGTAGTTTACGAAGCTTTTTTTATATTGAAAAAAAGGCTTTATATCTCTATAGTTGATCTTAGTTTTTATGCCTATTTCCTAGCTATGTATTCCTTCTTAAAAAAACAAAAAAACACTGATTGTTGCTCTGGTATGCTGTTCGTTTTTTGAAGTTGACGAACATTAGCTTCTTCTCTTAATTATCATGATTTTTTTGCTTTTCTTTCGATGAGGTTTAGAGCTTGATACTCCCGCTCAATTACCAGTTCTCCAGTATTCCAACCTTTCTTGATCAGATCCTCTTTATCCTTTCTTGCAAAAAGCAGTTGCTTATGGATATTTTCCAAACTATTCTGGAGCATTGCCGCTCAATGTACCAGCCTCTCAAAAAAATCTTAATGAGCTTATCAATTATGCTTTCTGATTATCTATCCCAACAAAACAAGATAAAAACCTGACCTTTGAGTCTTTGCAATCTCAGATTCAGCTTTTTAAAACCTGCTATTATTCAGACAAAATCTTATGCTGAAAATCATCTCAAATCCCAGATAGCAACTATTCTGGAGGAGAGGTATCTCTATTCAGAGAAGCTTCCCCCCTTATCCTTACTCAACTCAACTGGAATTACAAATTATATCAGTCAGATTGAAGATCCTTATCTTGTGTATTATTCTCCCTCAGGATGCTAAGCTTTTTCTTGCCGCACTTGAAAAATAACCGTGCAGGAATCGGTGTTGCGCTGAGTCCTTCAAATGAGGGCTATCCTGAAGTTATGAGAGTAATCTCATGAAGCTCTGCAGCTCAAGCTGGACTTCAGATTTGAGATCAGATTATACAAGTAGATGAATATGATTTTGACCAAGAGAGAAACTTTGAGCAGTTCGTAGCTCGTATCAGAGGAGAGAAGTGAACACAAGTGACTATAAAGATAAAAAGAAATCAGACTATTCTCTCATTTTCTCTAGAAAGGCAAAAGATAGCCTTGCCTCTAGTATCTTCATTCAATCATCAGGGTAAATGTTATATTCGTATTGAGGGATTTGATCGCTGAAGTAGCGAGCAATTCTTCACTCAGGCAAAGGATCTTGGAGTATGTTCGAGTTTGGTAATTGATCTAAGGGATAATCCTTGATGAATTGTTGATGAAGTGGTTGGAATACTCTCGTCTTTTTTGTTTGAAAATCAGCTTCTCATCTCGCTGGAGAAGAAATCTATCACTGAATATGAATATTCAAAAAAATCAGATTTTTCTTTTCCTGGAGATTTACCAATTATGCTCTTGATAAATAAATCAACAGCAAGTGCATCTGAGATATTAACCGCTGTCCTCAAATATTACTTTCCAGAAAGAGTGACTATCATAGGGACTGCAAGCTACTGAAAATGAACGATGCAGGAGGTTGTGGAACTTTCAGATCATTCTCTTTTGAAATATACTTTAGCTTTGCGAAAAGTCGCTGATCAAAAACTATTCAATAAATAAAGTATGAATTACCCCAGATCAAGAGTTATTAGATGATCCTAAAACTCCACAAGATGAGCTTTTAGACTCACTTGGTTTAACTCAATAATGCAGAAATGCAAAAATTAACCTATAAAACAATTGCCGCTCCTCTTAAAGTTGAGATTCCAAAAATTAAAGGATCCAGATTTTTTTGCAACGCTTTTTCCCTATTCAGTCAAAGCAAGATGCGGATACCCTATCTTGAGCAGATGAGAAAAGAGTACTATGATGCAACACATAACTGTTATGCACGAAGATGTGGTGTTCAAGCCAATCAGGATCTATTTTGAAATCGAACTCTTTCTCCTAAACTTCAGAGATCAAGCGATGATTGAGAACCAGCAAATACCGCTTGAAAGCCAATCTTATCCGTCATAACTGGAGAAGAAGTATTTGATATTTTTAGTAGTTATAACGAGGTATTTTTTTGAGGAACGCTTCTCTGAGTTGGTGGGCTTATCCAAGCTTATACACAAACTACAAAAGCCTGACTTGAAGCGATAGAACCAGTTTATAAGCCACTTGAGACTGAACTTCAACTCTCCTATACTTATGATCAGCTTTCCTCAGCTCAATACCTTTTTGATAAATATGAATGTAAAATTGCTCAGGAAGACTATTCTGACCTTATTCAGCAGAAAATTTTTAGTTAACCTCTGATATCTTGAGGCATTCAAAAAAAGAGCTTACTGATAGGCAACTCACATTTCTTTAATCTTATCTTATTTGCTGATTAAAAATCAGATTTTGTTTATTTATTTCTACTACAATGCTCTCATTTCAGGAACTTTCTCGTAAAAAAATCTTTCTCAAAAAAATTTCAGGGCTATCGTATGCTTTTGAACGCTTGCTCTCAATTTTACCAAGAAATTTTTTTCAAATAGAAAAAAACCTGATCATATTCTTGCTGATGAAATCCTGACTTGATACCTTAAATATCAAATTCTTTTTCTTAAGACTAGAGATCAAAACCTAAAAATAGAAATTTTTAAACAAAAAGAGCTGATAACTCAGCTCAATGCTCATTTTCAATCGCTTGGATATCAGCAACAGATCACCGATATCCGCTTAAAATAGCTTAAGATCAGATTTTTTTATGCTATGTTATTTTTTTCTTCTTAAGCCACCAATCAGATTGCCTTTGTTAAATGCTGAATATCTTCGCTATTTTTTTAAGAATCTTTTTACCGCTTCTTCAAGGAAGATGGTATTTTGACTTCCTTTAAAGAGAATAATCCACTTTTCATCAGTATTTTTTTAAAAATTTTTTGAAATAGCCTTTTTCTACTTTTTGAAATTGAATCGACAACTTGGAGCTTCTCCTCTGGATATCAGATTTTTTGTGAGTTCATCAGCGAGATATTCGCGCATATAGTTTCCCAATAAAAATCAACTGATCTGAACTCTGATGAACATAGCCAGCTAAAAGACGGTGTTCCTGCTGAGTAAGGTCTCCTAGTTCTCTCATATCTCAGAGCACAAGCATAACTTTTCTTTTCTGAAAGTGATTTTTTGGACTTGAAGTGTTGTATCAATGAGTTTTTCTCATACTGAGGGGCGAGGCGTTATACGTTGAGTCAATGATTATACTCTCATATTTTCCCTCAAAAAGCGAGCATCTTCATGCTTGAAGCTGAAAAAAATAAGAGGAGAGGAGAGAAAGTGTTCATAGTCCAGTCCTTTGCCAGTTTGCTGATATTTCACGATATCTGCGATAACAAGAGCAACTCCTAAATATCCATAATTTGGCTTTACCAAAGAGATTAGTCTTTACTTGATACTTTCTTCACTTAATATCTAACAAAAAAATCTGAAATGAGTCCTTGATCTCGCCTGAGCGTCTCATTTTCAAAACTAATTTCAAGTTCAGGTTTTTTTATGCTGTGTTTGATACATAAAAAGCTCAATAGAAATCTGATTTTTGAGCTGTTGTGCATAGTGATCCTCAGCATTAAGGAAGGCGATTTCCCTCGTATTTTTTTATCATTTTAACTTCTTCATTGGCAATTGCTGCTGGGTCTCAAAATTGCTCAGAATGTACGGCGTCTAGTGCTGTAAAAACCCCGATATGTGGCTTATTAATACTTAAAAGAAACTCCATTTCTTTTGGTCTATCAATTCCATATTCCAGAATAATAGTGTCATAAGGTTTCTTCCCAAATAGCATCTTCCAAAAAGTCTGAAATCAGACTTTAATCATATTGAAGATTGAAGGGGACCAGTCTTCTACCTGAAAAATTGAGAGTGACATCCCAAGCTCTCCATTAAAATTTTTCGGAGAAGTATAAATAGTTGCTTCAGGTAGTGCTTTTTGAAGTGTCTGATGAATGACCATGCGACATGAGGTTTTACCCACGCTTCCATTGATTCCAATGGTAAAGATATTATGTTTTTTTAAGGTAATTTCTGGCACATCGCCCTAAATAACGATAATACTGAAATAAAAAGCCAGTTTTTAAACTTTTTTTCATTGGATTTTTCAAAGATAAATCTCCTAACTATAAGAAAAACTTCCTTTATTTTTCAATTTTAAGTATTCAAAAAAACTCTTGTATCTTTCCTAGGCTTGTGTATGATAGGGGAGTTATAGTTTTAGATTTCTTTATTTCTTATGAAGTCAGCTAATCCCTTGATTTCAATAGTGATCCCTACTAGGGCGAATGATGCTCATATGCTTTCGCGTCTTCTCCTAGCTCTAATGGATCAAACATATCAGACTTTTGAGGTACTTCTCGTTTGTGATAGGAGATTTACTCCAGAGGGATGGTCAGGTTTTTCTAATATGATTTTTGAGTGAACAAGGAGATATTTGATCAAAGCTTTCAGAAAATATGAGACAAAAAATCAGACTTTTTTCTCATCAAAATAGTGAGTTTATGCCGCTTTCTCCTTGATGAGCAAGTGCAACAAGGAATTTCTGAATTTGACATGCGAGAGGAGATTTTATTCAGCTCTTTGATGATGATAATACGGTTTGATCTGAGTATCTACAACAAGAACTCGCTTATTATCAGCAATATACAGAGAAATTCAACCAAAAAGTAGTACTGACGCCAAAATTACTCTGAGAGATACAGAGACGATTCAAAATCAGGGATTTTTAAAGTATAATTATCGATTAGCGAGACCACAAGTATATTTTTCTATCAGAAAATCAAAGCTATGCTGAGATCTCAATGTTTAGTGGAAACGGAGTTTTTTCAGCTGCTGACTTGATAAAAGAGACGCTCTATGATGAAAAAGTTTGCTCGAATTGCAGAGGATTTAGATTTTGTCTATCGTCTCAAGCAAAAAGGAGCAAAAATCCTGAATATTTCGGCACTAGAACTTAGGCATCGAGAGAGAGATAAAACTCCTTTAGAACAAGCTCGGATCTGAACACCTAGGTCTGCTGAGCAAAAGATTAAAAAAATATTTTCCTCCGAGTAAGAAAAACATGTAAACCTTTATCCAAAAAAATAATTTTTTTATTTTTTGGAGTTCTCGAGGGATTACGCTTTGGCTTTCAGTGAAAGCATTATATTATTGATGAGATGAGAAGCGAAGTATTATTGGAGGATTGATAAGAGGGTATTTGAGATGATGGAAAGTTTTTTTCTGTGATTTCATCTTTGAGAGAGAAAAAGGTAAATAAATCAGATTTTTGTTTAATTTTATAATATGAAAAATACTACTAGAGATACTAGTAGTATTTTTTTGCTGAAGTGTTTTCATTCAGCTACGAGGTCAACGATCTCAGTTAGATCCATTGTGAAGATCCCCTGTTCTTGTGCAAAGGCGAGTGCTTCTGTACAAAGAACTTCACCATCCTTAGTTCTTCGAAATGCGAAGATATCAGCGGATTTTTAGCAGATCGAGATATACTTTTTTGGTATGCAAATTCATCAAGATCATTAATGCTTGTAGTCAAAGTATTGAGTTGAGGGTAGGTAGATACGAGGTCCTCCATCTCCTCATTTAGTCTAGCACCCGAATTGCGTGCTAGATCAATATTCGTTCGTGCATCAATTAGCTCTCCAAAGAAGGTATGATATTCTTTGAAAATTGAATTTATTGACTTATTTATCACCGTATATCCTACCCATTCTAAGTATCTGATGTCTTCTCCTCTTGCCTACCAAAAGCTTCTTGGTAATTTTTCAAAGAGATAGAATACTTTAGGTTTTGAGGTAAGAGCTGTTGCAAGATCTGCTTTTAATCTTTGATCTAAATTGATCCAATTTGTTTTTTTCTCCTCGACCGGAACTTTCGGTAAGAGGAGCTCTTTGTTTTTTTGTTTGACATACTTTTTTTCTTTTTTAGATTTGGTTTAACAAATAGTCTATCAACAACCAGAGCCCATAACAGATTGCTAGAACAATGATAATGCCTAGAAGAAATCTAGGAAGTTCCTTCCTATGATTTGGAATTTCTGTTACTTCTATGATAAGATCTGGTAGTTGAGATTTTTTGAGTTCCAGCAATTCTAGTGCCGTTTTCTTTTTTTGCTTATTGTCTGAACTCTCTGCATTCAGTTTTCTTTCTTTTTGTTTCCATAAACTTATCTATTTTATATTTATATTCCAGTATAATATATAAATATTTTATAAAGTCAAGTTTTTTTAAAAAGAAAAAAATCTGATTTCCCTTAAAACCAGATTTCTAGCTTATTCTCTAATAATAACTTTTTTCCTGAGTTAAACTTCCAAGATCAATTTCAGTTACTCCAGCAAAAAATTTTTGAAAAATTCTTTTTGAGCCAGAGGTATTTCTCTAGTTGGAAAGCAACATTATCTCTATGAAGAAAAAAATCATCTTATTCCCCTCAAAAAAATAATGAAATTACTAGAACCAGCGAGATACACAAATCTCTTCATCTCCGGAAAAGTTTCCTGAATCTGAGGTAAATAATTGGTATATCGATCATAGCTAACATCATAAAAAGAAACCAGCTAATGAGGTTGTTCCAGTTAAATATGAGGGAGTATCTACAATAAATCAGGTTTGACCAAGGGTCCAAGAATTTAGTAGTTCATCTGTGACTCCATCTTGCCAAACTCAAAAATCTTTTTATCTCCGAGTTTAATAATGAAATCAGGGCTCAATATAAGAGAAATCAACTGCAATTTCCTGAGGATTGGTATAGGTAATTTTTTCACATTCTTAACAAATGGATATTCTGTTTTTAACCCAGTTGAGTAGATCACTTTCTCCTCCTACCTTTAGTGTACTATAATATTTTCCTCTCAAAAAAACTTAGATGCTAATACAAAAAGTTCAGTATTTTTCATATTTTTTCTTGTTTCTTGTGTGTAGTTGATAGTTTTAATTTGATAACTTGGATTATAGATTGTCCCTTTTAGGAGATAAATCGTGAGGAAGCTAAGCAATAAAAATAATTCCAATGATTGCCCAGTATTTCTGTGATAAAAGAGACAAAAATCAAACTTTTTACCATTTTACTTTACGAGAAAAACCAGCAATTTTGCTTCTGTTAAAGTCCGATTGCTGAGATCTTTGTTTAATGAAAGGTTTGCTCTGGACAATTCCTCTTGCCATCAAAAAGAAAGAACTAAAATTTCATCACTCAAAGATAGCAAAAATGCTTGTGATTTGCAACTGGGAATGCGTTTATTTTGATTTGCAATCATTAGAAGAAAGCTTATAGTTAAGTGACTTTTATTCCAATATATTACGATGAAAAAGTATCGTCTTTTGAGGGTTGTATTGCACTTTTCTTCTTATCAATGGACTTTTTTCTTGACATATAAACTCCGTTTGATCGGTGATTTTCTTCCTTGAATCCATCTACCTATTCCTTTTATCAATGCAGATGAGCTATGTCTATTTTCACTTATAGCAAGTGCTAGTTTCGTGAGTATTTGAGTGATTAAAAAGCTTCTATCCACTCAATAAAAAGATTATAAATCATTTCCAAAACCCTTAATAAAGTCTGGCTTTACTGGTTTATTTCAATTGCTTTTTTCTCATATTTTTTTGACAGGGATTTATTTTTCTTTTTGAATATCAAGATTCATTATCCTTGTGACAGCAGTTCTCAGCTGGTTAATAATTCTCCTTTTTGACCAGTTACGAAAAAGCATTTGAGTTTAGATGGCAAAAAAAGCCTGAAAACAGATCCTTGTGATTGCGCAAGAGGGAGTAGAATCAGAGGGACTCCTTGCAACAATCAGAGAGAATTTCGAGCTTCCTCTCAAGGTAATCGGACTTGAAAAAAAGTTGATGAGGTTGATTTCAAAAAAATATGAAATCTGTATTATCATTTGAATGTTCCAAAAAGAGATTCTACAAGCGATTTTTTTGAAAAAAACGAGAATGAATGAAACTAGATTTTTTTCCATATTAGTGAGTGATTTTTTTCTTGAAGATGTTGTCTATACACCAGAAATCCTCAATAATATCATCGCACTCGAATATAAACATTCAAAACTTGATGGGCGATCTCTTATTCTCAAAAAGAGTGTTTGATCTTGTAGTTGCGAGTATTGCGATTATTATATTCTCACCTGTATTTTTGATTATCTGAATCTTAATTAAGCTAGATAGTCCAGGCCCAATTATTTATCGTTCAAAAAGAGTTTGAAAAAGGCTGAAATCTTTTTCACTTTCCTTAAGTTTCGTACAATGTATACGCATCTTAGCGTCTGATACTGAGGTAAAGAAGCTGAGAAACTCTATAAAGATTTAATAAACTCAGATGCTAATACCAGAAACGGAATCCTTCCAAAAAAATACACAATGATCCAAGAGTTACAAAAATCTGACGCTTCCTCAGGAAAAACCTCTCTTGATGAATTGCCACAGCTCTTCTGTGTACTTATCGGAAGTATGTCGATTGTTGGTCCAAGGCCTCATCTTCAAAACGAAGTAGAGCAGTATGCTCCATGGGAAAGAAGACTTTTGAGTATCAAACCAGGAATTACCTGATATGCACAGGTATTTTTGAAGAGATTCGCTTGATTTTGACCAGGAAGCACAGCTTGATCTCTATTATATTCAAAATCGAACACTTCGACTAGATATCTATGTGATTTTTGGAACTTTGGGAGTGATATTCAAAGGACGCTAAATTTTTTTATATCTTTTTTTATAAAAATGAAGATAAAAACCTGATTTCTAATCCTTTTTGTTGAGTCTTTAGTATTGGGCAGACCTTTTCTTATCAACCGACTGAAGAGGAGCAACAAGAACTCACTACGCTCAAATCTCAGCTTCGTGAAGCGATTTCCTGAGATAATATTGCTCTCGGAATCTCTATACTCAAGCAAGGGATCTAGAAATCTGAATCCAAGCGCCAGAAAAACTTAATTATAAGCTCCAGCATTTGAGAGATTATCTTTTGACGATTTTAGATGATAAAAAGGAGCTTCTAAAAAGAGACGCAAAAGACAAAAAGTCTGAGTTTCTTGCTCTTTTACCAGTGAAGTGGAGTAGCGAGTGCAGAACCGCTTTCTGAAAAACTGTATCGGTCGATATCCAACCTTAGATGCAATGAGTTTTGCTTATGATTTCCCAACTTCGCTGAGTATCGCAATCTGGTATAGAGAAACGAGTTGCGGTTTTTATCTGCCGAAAAATGGAAATTGACCATTTCAAATTATTAGCAAACAATACGGAAATTGAAGTCTAGATAGAGCACTTTTTGAGCAAACAATCAAGGATTTCCTTGAGTTTTCAAAGAAAAAAATTGAACGATATAATTCAAAAAAATCCTGAAACGCCAATTCGTCTCTGATATAATTCAATTAATTATAAAGATCTCTATAAATTCGCAGGACTTTACAACGGTTTAATTGGAGGAACTGTGTATTGAGAGATTTGACCTGCTAACCCAAAATATTTCCTAGAAAAAGTACCTTTGAGAGCGAGAAAAATGGGAAAAGAAACGGACTTTTTCTACAGGTATTGAAGGTTTTAGAATGGGAAGTTAAATAATAGCAGTGTCTAAGAATATTATGTAATATTCGTATTTGAAAAATAATAAAAAAATCAGACTTTTCTTTTTTTACCCAAGATATAGCAATGTTTAAGCAATATTTTTCCAATATTCAAAAAAATAATCCAGAATTAGTGTATCTAGATAATGCAGCCAGTACACAGAAACCACAGATGGTGATTGATGGTGTGAGTGATTTCCTTGCTCATGATTATGCGAATATTCATCGTGGATTATATGATCTCTCGGAGCGTTCAGAATCGCTCTATGATCAGAGTAAGCACCTTGTTGCCGAGCTTCTGAATACCTCAAGCAAAGAAGTGATATATACCTACAATGCGACTTATGCTATCAATTTGGTTGCGCAGAGTCTAGTAAATTCTCACTTTCTGCAAAAAGGAGATAAAATTCTGGTAAGTATCTGGGATCATCATGCTAATAGTTTACCTCGATTGGCTTTGGGAAAGCTCTTTGGTATTCAAGTAGAGTTTTTTTGACTAGAGGAAAACTATGAAATCGATCGATCAGATTTTTGATATGATGATAAGGTAAAAGCTCGTGGCATGTGGGCATGTTTCCAATGTAACAGGAAATATCTATGATCTCAAAAAAATCAAATCAAGACTCAGAAAAGAGACCTTCTTCTTGGTAGATGGTTCTCAGTCTGTACCAAATTTCTCTATTGATTTTCAGGATATCGGAGCAGATGCACTGGTATTTACTGCTCACAAAATGATGGCTCAAACCTGACTCTGAGTCCTCGTCTTAAAAAAATCAGCGAATCAAACAGCTAGAGCCACTCATTGTCTGAGGAGGCACAATTAAGGATGTAAGTATTGTAGGATTTCGACCTTCAAAAAAATAACCAAAAAAATTCGAAGCAGGAACTCCAAATATCGTTGGTGCTGTTTCATTACTTCATGCCTTGGAGTTTATAAAAACGCTCAGTCCAGATCATACTTTATCGGGAGGAATGCAAGCGATCTGGCAGCATGAGGAGGAGCTTGTCAGGTATGCATTAAAGAATTTCAAACAGCTCTGAGATGCAGTTCAGCTTATCGGTTCACAGACTGCTCCAAGAGTTGCTTTGTTCTCCTTTGTACTCAGAGATGAGCAAAAATTTCAACAGAATTTGAGAGTTTTTTTGCTGAACAAAATATTTGTATCCGTTGTGGAGGGCATTGTGCTTATCCACTACATAAACACTATCACCTTGGAGGAACTTGCAGGATGAGTGCCTACCTCTACAATACTACAGAAGACCCTAGACCGCTTTTTTTACTAGGCTTTCAGAACTTATCAAACAACAGAGATAATATCACAATTTCTAGATTTGAAAAAGAGGAAAAAGAGAGAAGAAATCAGATTTCTTTTCTTTTTCTTTCAGGTATACTTAAAAATGATTTAATCGCTTATCAGAATTGATGAAAAACTTCTAAGGAAAAATATACTTACAATCATAAAATATGTCGGACTCGGACTATTATTTCCTAGCCTGGATTCTTTTTTTCTTTTTTTCAATAGTAGAAAAATCATCAAAAAAAGCTGAGCTGCCAGAACTTAATACTCTCGAATCACAAGATACTCAACTTCAAACCTGATCTCAGGAAAAACTTGTCACCGCAACTTGATGATTTTCTAACTTGAGAAATAACTCCAAATGAAAAATATTGAAACTCTAGGAACAATCAAAGAAAAATAGCAGTATTAGAACAACTTACCCAGAAAAGTAGAAATCCAAAAATCTGAATTTGCTTATTGATGCCTATCTTTTTGGATACGCAGTTTTATAAGGCCAGAAAGTTTTTACTATAGTTTACCACAAACACTTCAAAAAAACTATTCCAGCGATCAAGGAGTTTCCAGATCCTCCTGAATAGTTTCTCTCAAGGATCAGAAACTGAGTACTCTCATCTCAAGAAACTCTTGAGTGATCTTTCTCAAAAAGGGCGATATTTCAGCTCAAGAGCTTGTCTATTATCAGTCTGCATTTGCTCTAGCAGAGGCAGATTATCCATTGGCAAAGCAATATCTTGAACAGCTTACTGATCCAAAATATCAAAGCTATAAGTCTGATATTGATTCAGCATTTCAGCAGTATCAAAGCCTAAAATCTGTGCCAAGTTATTACCAAGAAGGCTTGATTGGCTTCCAACTGATGAAGAATGGTTTTTATGCATTAGCTAAAAAAGTAGCAATTCCACTAGCAAATCAGTATTCAAAACTATATTCTTCCATATCAAATCTTGGCAAAGACTGATTTTTCAAACGGAAAACCTGATTCAGCAGTTGGTTATTTTCCAAAAACTGCTTGAACTTGATTATGAGCAAAAAGAATAATTATCTCTATCATTTAGGAGTTCTCTATTATCAACTTGGAAATTACACTCAGGCAGTGCTTTCTTTCTCTCAAATCACAAATCAGGATATAATGCTTGATGCTGAGAGATATTTGGTATTGAGCTATACTGCACTCGGAGAGACAGAAAAAAAGCAATCAAAAGCTGGCAGAGATTAGCTGGATATCCAGAAATCAAAAAAATCTGATTTTTTTATTCTTTTTTTCCAAGAAGCATTCTGGAAACCTTATCGCAGAGGACAGTCTTCACCATATCTTAAAAAAATACTTCTCTTGTGAATGTGTATCTTCAGCTCTGTCCTAAAAAGCTCGCTCAATCAGATCAAGTTGTTTGTCAATATGGGCAGCTAGGAAAACAGCTTGCTACACAAAAAAATCAAATTTCTATCTGACAAATCACACATTTATTAAAAGATTATCCAGATGGTGGATTTTATCTCTTGCTTGGTGATCTTTTGCTGGAAAATAAGCAGAAAACATCAGCTATTGAAGCGTATATGAAGGGGCTAACGCTTACTCAGGATGCCCAAGAAAAGGACGTTCTAAAAAAGCGTATTCTTCGCGCAAATAAAAACTCTTAAAAAGCAATACTAATTGCTTTCTCGCCATCAATAGTAGAAAAAACCTGATAGTTTTCACCCTTATACTGGAGTGTTATTTTTCAGCGTAAAGGTTGTTTTATCAATTATGAGATCAGAAGCTGATTCTACTTTTAATTACTTTCATTTCTTCAATCAGATCAAGCCTTATTCAGTTTACTTTTTTCAGAAGTGCTTCTTTTGCAGTTCGCAAGAGGTAGAAATTATGCCAACTCTCAGCTCAGAATAGCTCCAATTCTTCAGAATATTTTTCTAGTAAAACTTTGCTTCTTTCTTTGATAATCTCAATATCTATACCAATCTTTTGCTCTGAAAAAGCTAAAAGCAAGCCAATCTGAGCTATAAGAAGCTGAGAAATAGTCTCCTCAAAATACATGCTCTTGCCCAGATTTCAAGAGAGTTTCTTCATCAGCTCACCATCTTGCCTGGAGCAGAGAGTATTTCATCAGTCTTTGCTCATAATAAGGAAGATCTCTAAAGGTTGCTAAAAAAATCAGAAGAGAAATCTGAGTTTCTAAGTTGATTTTTCTTTGCTTATCTTTAGAAGTACAAGTTCCATGGATACAAATTGACCAATAAATACCTACTTATATACAACTTCTCGAAACTTACAATAAAAAAATACTCTAGGGAAAAACCTAGAGTATTCGTCAGATTTTTACTTTTTTTACTTTTCTTCCTCCCGTTCAAGTAGTATATCCTTCTGCACCCCAGCTACTTCTTCATCTGAAAGATAGCGATGCTGCAATAGATAACCACCCTTATGACGAAGCACTCGCATCTGTAAACGATGATCAAATCGAGAAGTTATCCAACTGTTTTTCTATGAAATCATGCGGTATTTTATCGCTATAATGTCCAATATAACTTAGGAAAGATCCCCTGTACGAGACGTCTCTTGCTAATTGTCCGATAGGGATCAAAGAAGCAAAAAAAGCTAATACCGATTCATACTTTGAGTTGTAATTCTTTTTCCATGTACCATTATCTATACTCCGTGCTACATCGCCAGGATTTATATCGCCAAAAAGTAAACGAAGAATGATCTTTGGCCAAATAAAAATAGGGGTCAGAGCTACCAATCCACATAAAGGGATGGCAGCTCCACCAGCACAGATTATTCCAATCAAAGGATGAAGCATGAAAGGCATCTGTACCCATTTCAACTGCTACTCTCCAATAAACAATAGTAGCTATTGAAAGAGTTAGTAATCCAATCAATCCATACCCTCGATATTCCCATACTCTTTTTCTTAAAAAGAGTATCCTAAAGCCAGTCTCTAATCGAGGGATCAGGCTCTTTGTCCTTACTTTTTAAAGTAGTCAAGTGTACCAAGCCGACGAGTAGAAAGGAGGAGTGATTTTTGCCATTTTAGAGGCTAATTCCTGTGTATTCATAATGATTAATATTTTTTTGTTTATAGAAAAGATCATATGTTTTTATGAGAGAATGTCAAGATTTCTTCTCTTTGCCATACTAGTGAGAATAAAAAGACCAGAGATAATTCAAAATAAAAACATTTTGCTCCTATTTTGCTCTCAGAGAAGCTATAAAGATAGCAAAAATCAGATTTCTTCTTGCTTTCTTTCATTAATTGACTAGACTTAAAAACAGTTTTTTTATTATCATACTATTCACAAAAGCATGACAACACGAGCAGAGTTAGCTGATATCCTTTTTCCCAGATACTACTGAGACTGTAGAATCGCTTCTCCAAAAATATCCAGAAAGAGCAGGTAATCCAACAGTTACTCGTTTTTGCACCGAGCCCAACTGGATTCTTGCATCTTTGAGGCTTATTTTTCGGCATTTATCTCACGAAAATATGCAAATCAAAAAGTCAGGTCTTACCTTCCTTAGAATTGAAGATACTGATCAAAAGAGAGAAGTAGAAGGTGCAACAGAGCTCCTCATTTTAGCACTCAAAAAGTTTGGAATAACCTTTTGCTGAGGGACCAATCGGTGAAAATGGACAAGAAATCTGAAACTACTGACCTTATACGCAGTCTCACAGGGCTGATATTTATCGTGTTTTCGCAAAAAAACTTGTAGCTGAGGGGCTTGCTTATCCATGCCGAATGACTGAAGAAGAGCTCAATGCTACTAGGGAAATGCAAATGGCCGCAAAAGATTATACCAGGGATCTACTGAAAATACTCACAGCGAAGAGACAAAAACTCCAGACCAACTTTTGGAAAAATTCAACCAGGAAAACCACGCTTTCCCTGTTTTTGAGGTTTCGTTCGCCTGGAGATACGAGTAAGAAGATCGTTTTTGAGGACCTTATTAGAGGTAAGATCGCAATGATCGATAATTACAATGATATCGTAATCATCAAGGGAGATGGACTTCCGACCTATCATTTTGCGCATCTTGTAGATGATACCTTGATGAGGACAACGACAGTTTCAGAGGAGAGGAATGGCTAACTTCAGTTCCACTTCATCTTCAGCTTTTTGCTGCTTTTTGGATTTAAGGCTCCTGAATATGCGCATTTCTCAGCTATTTGCAAGCTTGAGGACTGAAAAAGAAAGCTTAGCAAGAGAAAAGATCCAGAAGCCAATGTAGAATATTTTTCCAAGAAGGGTATGCTCCAGAAGCCGTACTTCAGTATCTTTTAACACTAGCTGATTCAAGTTATGAAGATTGGCAAAAAGAAAATCCTGACTCATCATTTCTAGATTTTCAGTTTTCACTTGAAAAGATGAATGTTGCTGGTCCACTTTTGATTTTGTAAAGATTCAGAATATCAATAATAACTATCTTTCTTTGCTTTTCAACAGCGGAGCTCTATGCTCAAGGGCTAGGTCGAGCTGAAAAAAATATAGTCCAGCACTTGCAGAATTGATGAAAAAAATATCCCGACTATACTCAGCAAGCTCTCAATATTGAGAGACATACTGAAAAAGATCCGAAAAGGTTTACGCTTTTATACTGATATTTCAAAGAATATTCTCTTTTTCTATGATGAGGAGCGAGAAAATCTAAAAATGCAAAAGCCTGAATTCCCTGAGAATATCCCACTTGAGACACGAAAAGCATTTGCTCAAGAGTATGCTGAAAACTTTGACCCTAAGCTGAGATGTCCTAACTTGGTTTGACCAACTCAAAGAAATCTGAAAAATACGGATTTGCCGCAAATAATGCTGAATTCAAACAGTGAGAATTTATCTGAAAAGTTTGAGACCTCGCAATGTTCCTCAGAATTCAGCTCTGCTGAGCAAAAACAGACTCCAGACCTCTTCTCTGTGATGAAGGTGATGGGGAGAGAAAGAGTAGTTTCAAGACTCACTGATATCTAATAAGCTAAAAAAGAGAAAAAAATCTGAATTTTATCTCTTATGCATTATGAAAAATGAATGAAAAATTTATCGCTCCAAGTAGAGAAAAACTCACAAAAAAACATCCGAATGGCAGTTTGATACTTTGTGCTTTCATTAGTTATCAACGGTGTAATCTATTATTATTTTTATACGATCCATGTTGTACTCTGGATTGCAAGTATCGTGCTATTTTTGTATGATCCCTTATAGTATTCGAGAACTCTTTCGCCCAGAAGAAAAGAGAGGGTTATTATTAACCGCTCGTGGACTGACCTATAAGCAAACGGTCCTTGGACGCTCGGTATGAGAAGTCAAGCGAGAAGATATAGATGAGTTTATTATTGGAAAATCCGAGTGATCTAAAGCAGTTTTTTTCTCATTTTCAAAGATCCAGAGCCATATATCAAAAGCCTTAAAAAAACTGACAGCTGAAGAAGGATATGATCAAGACATTACGTGAGAGCGGAGTGCCTCTCTCAACTGATGAGCTTGATATAACAACTGAAGACTTGCATACTTGGCTAAATTCTTATCTCAGACAATATAGTAAGAAATCTAAAGAATAAAAAAAGAAAAAGCCTGATTTATCCAGGCTTTTTTTATATTTCGAAAATGAGGCTCTATACTACTATTATTCTGCGGTATTCTGAAACTCGAGATTCTCTTTAACCTTTTGAGTAATTTCAGGATTTAATGCATAACCGGACATAAGTTCTCCATTCTCAAAGATAAACGGTCTAGAGCTCTCTCCAGAATAGTCTACATCATACTTTCCCATGAGATAGCTATTGAGTTCAGATCTATTCCTAAACTTGATCGCTTGATATGGCTGATCAAAAGCTAGTTTTTCAATAAACAATAACTGAGAATCACTTGTTGGAACGAGTACCCCAATATGTCCGATAAAGAGATTTGAACTCTGGATCTATGGTATCGTGGAAAAAAATACTGAGATTAAACTTGCTTTTAGTATTGATAAATTCGACACCTTTTTATCCGGTTTTCTTTTGCTTTTTGAATATTTTCAGATTGAGTAGCAGTTGAAGTTGTTGGGATTCTGGCAAAAGAAATTCTCGAAGATTTTTACTTCCTCATCTGTAAGAATCGGTCTAGCTTTAAGAGATAGAGTATCAAATGAAAGGTTCTCCAAATTTAAGTTATCAACTGGATTTTTGATTCTTATAAAAGTTTTTTCAAGAGGAATATGAGGTAATTCTACAGTTGTATCAAAAGAAAGTCAGGATTATTTTTTCTTGCACAGTAGGGATAGAAGAACTATCATATTCAAAATTCGCATCTTTGTTGTATGTAAATCAAGAGCTTAGACCATGATTATGAATGCTTGTATTAAACAAATCAACAGCCCCAAAAAAATCTTCAATCGTTTTTTCATCAATGTCAGCAGAACTGAGCGCCTGCCTGACTTCTTGTTTTGATACCTCGTCACTAATATTTGAATAGGTAATTCAAGAAAGCTGATGATAAGTAGTAGTTCATGATTCTATTGTCTGATCCCCAGTAAGTGAATTATCAACTGTTGGAGTCTGAGTTGAACATCAAGCTAAAAATTACTCAAAGTGAGCAGAGGAGTGCCAATTTTTTCATAGTGATAAGATAGTTTTGATAAAAGAGATAAGTAGTCAATTAGTGGTTCTATGAGAACTCTCCTCAAAGAGGAAATGATTACCTTTTTCAGCACTAACTTTGTAAATTTTTTTGAAGCTCTTTTTGCAAGTCAATATTCAAAAACGAATGCGTTCCAAGCACCATCTTCACTCAGAACACCATGTGGGATATCCTCAGGAATTTCTCAATTATTACTCGCTTCAACATCTCTAAACCAAGCCTTACTTTCGTAGTATTTTAGCAGTTTTTTTAATCTGTGGTCTTAGACCTTTTTCGCTTCTCAAAGGAGGCATTTTACTTCTTCTAGCATCTCATTCATCTCATTAAGAATGGTTTCCATTTCTTGAATTTTTCTGGAGTTGTTTCATATTCATTTTATATTAAACAAAAGAACATAAAAAGTCTGATTTCTCCTTTTTATTTACAAATAATTTTACTTCAGACTGATATAAATTCTAAACTTCTTATTTGCAAAGTCATATTCTTCAAGATCAAAGGAATATTTTCTTGGTGAATCTGTTGGGCTCCAAATCTTTTCTCGAGCATTAGTCACATCTTGTGCACTATTGTACTCAAACTCAAAAATCTTGAAATTCTCCTCATCTACAATGAGTGAGTCAAAATCTGTTACTGTACTTTTTAGTTTCAAGTCATAAATATACATCATATGCTCAGCTTTGAAAGTCTTTTTCATAATTAGTATATACAGCGTAAACCAATGGAGAAACCAGATTTTTCTCAAAAAGCTGACTTAAGATCTCTTTTCATAAATTCTCATCGAAGAGCTTCTAAGTCTTTATAAGACTGATGATTTTTCATTTGTTGTCCTCGTAGAGAGTCCAGAAATAATTTTTTTGCATGTTATAAAACAAAAGGATCTAAATAATTTTTTAATTTCAGAATATCATTTCCCAAGATAATATCAAGGTTTTCTGTAATTTTCTCAATATCCCAATTCCGCCACTGAATTTCTTGAAGAATACTGATCGTTTCTTGATCAAATCTATAACGAATGATCTTCGCAGGATTTCATCAAACAATGGAATATGGCTCAACATCCTTGGTTACAGTTGCATTAGCTCAGATAATTGCTCAGTTTCAGATTTTTAATACCAGGCAAAAATCGTAGCATTATAGCCTATCCAGACATCATTTCAAACGATAGTATCTCATTTGTTCACTCATTGAATTAATTCTAAAGTCTTTTTTCCAGTCTCAGTTTTGAGATCTTTGGAGTGACTCCATTCGCTCACCACCGAAAATTCCGAAAGGATAAGTAGATAGTCCATCAATCTTATGATTTGCAGCATTCATAATAAACTTTACCCCAGTTGCAATTGCACAAAATTTACCAATAATAAGCTTGCTCGCTATCATCGGACTGCGATACAAAACATTTTTTTCAAAGTTTTCAACTCCCTCTGGATCATCGTAATAAGTGTAGTCTCCAACAATAATATTCGGATCCTGAATAAAGTTCTTTAAAAAAACCGAGCCCTTGTAGGCTGGAATTGGGAATTTCTCATTTGGGTTTGGTCAAGTCATAATATTTACAAAAAGAAGATAAAAAGTCAGATTTTTTATTTTTGTATCAGTATTTTTCGGATATTTTCTGATTCTTGATCTAATATTCTTGTAAGGAGAACTTGTGTTAAGCTGAACGAGTCTTCAAAAAAGTCCATTTTGTATATCGAGCCTTCTCATAAAGTTCCTCATTTGTATGCTTTTTCAAGCATCTTTATAATTGATATATTATTTTCTCTGAGCAATGCTTTTAAAGTAGAAAAATCAAGGTGATCATAGTCTTTATAAAATTTTTGAGCGAGCCTCCCTAGTTCATTCCACTTAAATCAGATTTCTGGTAGCTGGAGTTCCTCAGGAGTTTCAAAGTTCCTCTCCCATTTCAAAACCAGTTCTCATCGTCAAATAAGATAAGAAATCAGATTGTTGACTGATGCTTTTGTATCTTTTATTTGTCATTCAAGCTTCTTACGATTAGCGAGCTCAGCTGGGAATATTTCTAAATCTTTCCGTAAAGTCGTGAAATGCTTTTTTTGATCTCTGAGATAAGCTCATCTTTATTCTTAGGTATCATTTTTGTATATTCAAGTGGTCTAAAATGCTCTAAAATACAGAATTTTACGATATTTTTTTATTAGTTAAGGGCGGAAGTTGATCAATTATATCGAGAAGCTTTTTGTAGGGTATTGAAGTTGCGTGTCGTAGCAACGATTTTCAGTTTTCTTTCCAAATAGTTGTTATTCAATTTTAGTTCTTGAAGCATCTTTAGGAAGATACATATGCAGCTTATCTTTAACTATTCTCAATTCTTCTGACTCAAACTTCTCTTGACTTATTTTGTCTACTAACTCAGGAGATAAAAGTATCATTTGTTAGTGTAAAAAGATCCTCTTGATATTGTAATCTGCTCAAAATGGATTCTTATTGAGCATCTCTTTAACTTTTTCTTTGGTAGTTACAATTGAAGAGAGTTCAGCCCCAATATGGAGCTTGATCAGCTCAGAAACTTTATTTGCAATTTCTCAAGGGGACTTATTTGAGGTCAAGACGATATTTCCACTTTGAATATAAGTACGAACATTATCAAATTCACTTAAAAAGAATCTCTTGTAATACGGACATTTTTAGGGATTCTGTTTTTTCCCAGTAGGCATCACTCCACGTAAAAGAATGATATAAGGTTTTTAACTCACTTTTCATATTCATTAATTAGTTATTTCTTAAACTGAACTAAATATTCTTTTGTTTCAGCAGAAATTCTTCTGCTTTCTCTGGCTTTTTGAATAGTTTTTATTTTTGTACAAACGGTTCTAGAATTTTGCTCTCAATCAGTGGAATTGTTGCTTCATATTGTTTTTGCGAGAGCTGTAGCAAGTATCGAGCTTGCATCATCTGAATATAATATTCCTCACTTTTTAATTTTTTTGCGACGAGATCAAGCATTTCAGGCTTGAATTCTTGATCTAAAAAGTTTGAGAGGAGGAGTCCTATAGCATAACGCACAGTGTAGCAATGAGAACTCTTGATCCAGATTTTTGATTTGTTGATAGGTCTCTTGTGGGTATTTTTTAAAGATCTTTGGAGAGAAGATATCACAAACCTCCCAATTATCAATAAAGGGCAGAAATTGCTCAAGTTTAGAAATTGCGGATCAAAAGTCTTTTTCCTGTTCAATGAAAATTCAGTGCAAAAAGATTTTTCTTCCAGATACTGATGAGGAAGTTGAGATAAAAAAATCTGACCTTTCATCAGAATTTTTGAGTTCTTGAGCTAGTTTCCTCAAGACTGGAATCTTTGTTCATAAAATGTTTTTTTGGCTCAATAGTGGGAATGAGTCTTGCATTGAATTTTTGCATTTTTTCTCATCTCTAAGCTCCAGTAAGCGTTGAAGAATATTCATTGTAAGTAGAAAGATATAAACCTAGCACTCCTGTCCGTCAAAGACTTTTCTTATCTCTTCAAGTGAAATATTCCCTTCTCTCAAAAAGTCTAATCTCTCAGTCTTCATAAAGGATAATCGTTGATGGGGTGCCAGTTAGGGTACTAGTATCCGAAATCTCCATATCAATTTCCTCCCTAATCTGCGGATTGAGTTTCTCTAAGCTGGTTATTGAAGGTTCTCAAGAGATATTTGCACTCGTTGTCAGTACGATTCCCCCAGCTCATGTGATAATATCAAGTGCAGTCTGGTTTTTGGGAATTCTCACTCAGATGGTAGCTAGTCACTGATCAAACTTTTTTTGTAAAAATCTAGGTTCGCTCTAAAGATTACTGTGAGTTCTCAAGGCCCAAAAACTTCTCTAAAACAGGGGTGATTTTTCTCCAGAAAATCTGCTTTTTCATCAATAATTTCTGTAAGCCTAGAACGATCGTCAATCAATGCAATAATCTTCTTGCTATGATCTCTTTTTGATTTGATAGAGCTTTTCTACCGCGATTTCATCAGGAAGTGCTCAAATTCCATAGACGGTATCAGTTGGAAATACTACAACTCCTCAATTTTTCAAAAATTAACCGCTATTGCTATCTCTTTTCTTTTGATATCCTGCATAAAGTTTGCAATTCTAAAAATAAAATCAGATTTTTTTATTCCTTTTTCTCAAAAAGATAAACTAACTACCGTGATTATAATTACATAGAGCATTGAAAGTCAGACAATAAGCCAAATTGAGGTATTAGTTTTTGCGAGATGTGAAATTACAATTGCGAAGAGGATCCCGAGTATGCTATAGATTATTGAGCGAGGCATTATGCAAGTTCTCTTTTTCTCTTCTTGGGTGAATGTTTTTTAATCATTTTAAATTAAATAAAGAATAAAACTACTCTGAGTCTAACCTATTTTGCTCTCAAATCAAGAGGAGTTATTTTTTTGTTTTTAAAAGAAAAACCTGATTTTACTTCAGGCTTCTCCTATTTTAGGTTTAGATTTCTAACTAAAAGAATTTTCTATAGATCAATATTCCTCAGCAAAATGATAATGCCAAGATTAACGAGAATGAAGAATATTTTTTTGCAAAAGTTTTCATTTTGCAAGCAGAAAGGTGGATAAAAAAACTTTTAGGCTAGTGTCTGGATTGTTTCACTTTGTTATCGCGAGAGAAACCGTGGCGATATTTGCTCTGCAGTTACTTCGTAAAGCCAGATAATATAATTACTCAGCTTGACTATAACTAATCTTCTTGAGCTTCTCCTTAAACTCTGCTGATGGCGTGAAAAATCACCTTAGGTTCAATTTTTTTGAAGTGTTAAATTTTTTTCTTATCTTCTACTCCCTCGCTAGAAAGACTCAAACGGAAAGACCCTAAATCTCAAAGTTTAACACTTTTTTCCTCGGCTAATTGCCTTGGTAGTTCTGTGATAAGATTTTCAATCACATTGATGATGTCTCAAATCGTAAGCGAAGATTTCTCTTCTACGAGCTTTGCGATTTCCTTTTGTGAAACCTTTCCCAGTATTCACAGGATTAGCATACCATTTTTTTCTTCGTTGGATCTAAAAGGATTCGCTCTTTGTACAAGTTTGAATTTCATACTGTAGTGGGAAAAAGAGTAAAAAGCAGACAATCTCTCAGCACTATCACTGTAGCATTTTCTCCTCTAAAGTCAAATAAAAAGATATACGGAAAGGAATATATTTCTATCAGTATAGAAGTAAAATTATATACAGGAAGATATTTATTTGTATATGGGAGAAAATAACTTGGTTTTCTAGAGTAGAATAGTATCATATCTACTGCCGTAAAAATAATTAGAGGTTCATTAACAATAATACAAATTAAAAAGATTTTATATGAAACATATCTATGATGAAAAATTACTAATAGGTGTAGCTATTACCAGCATTATTATCATTGGCGGGTGGCTTCTTACTACTTCAAACTTTTTTATCTCTAAAAGCCCAAATAATTACCCATTTTTGAAGGTAAAATAATAAATCAAGATACTGAGGAAGAAATATCAAATCAAGATATATGAGAAGTCCAAAACTCAATCCCCACAGTTCATCTTATAACAAAAAGATAAAGATATAGGACTTGAGTTAATGCCTGAAGATCAATCTTTAGGAGATGATGCTTCTTGAGGACGAATTTCAACTTATGGTTTCGGTCTTGAGCAATTACATTATACAGGTGGGTATGTTTATCTGTTGCGATCAACATTTTCTGAGGACGGTGAAAAGTTTGATATTTGGAGATTCCCAGTAGATAAGGAAACATTTCAAAGAAAGGCTTTTAGAGGATGACGTTAGTATCTTTGATAAAAATTATTTTTATCAAATCATAACCTATCGCCAAGATGGTGAAATATGCGCCGAACTCAGAAGAATAAAAAGATAGCCCCTTTAACCAACCAAACAAAAAAAAGACCTGAATGAAGTTTCAGGCTTTTTTTCTTTGTATTACTATAGTTCGGCTTACTTTTCATCCAAAAAAGTCCCTACAATCACTGCTAAGGGAACTGAGAGAATAATTCCCCAGAATCCCATAATCGTAGCTCAGAATAATGCTGATACGATCAGGAGAGCTGAGTTTACTCCAAGTTGTTTTTTTCCATCAAAAGCGGCGTAATCACATTATTTTGTACCCATTGGATAGCAAAGAAGACAGCTCCAGCGATAATCATTCCCCAGAAACCATGATAAATCAAAGCCAGTACAAGCAACGGAATAATTGAAAAGATAGGGTCCAATATACGGGATAATATCCATTAATCCAGTAATGAGGGAAAGCGAGAGCATATTAGGGATCTCAAGTCCGCATCGCTTCATGATCCAAAGTGCTGCATACATCGCGATAATTACAAACACAGAAAGCAGAATCCTTGCCTTAAGCCAAAGTGAAAGTTTTTTCGTATACATAGTCAATTTTTGCTTGAACTTTCTGCTTCTGAAGGTCTTTTTCCTTTTAAGAAGAGGCTGATCAGATATTTTTCTCAATTGAGAAGAAGACGGCTAGGGTAAAAACAATCGTAAGATTAGTTATAACGCCCTAAAAATCCTCAGACTACAGAGAATATACTTGATGAGAACTGTCTTAAATATTTTTGTAGAATTATCAAGAAGCGTATTTAGAGAGCTGAGAATAGAAGATTGGAAAATCGCTATTAGCCCAGTTAAAAGCTTGCCCAATTTTTCAATAAGATATTGTTTTTACCGCTGATGGAAGCCAAGTAATAGTATTTATAGCATCAGGTCGAGTATTACTAAGAACAAAAAGTCTGAAGTTCTTTTTGCTGTTCCAGATATTCGAGTGATCAAAAGTGAAATCTGCGTGATCAGAAATGGAATTACGAGAAAGATTCCAGAAAACACAAATAAAAGAATCAAAAAAATAACTGATCCCAATAGCTAAACCTCTATTTTTTTAACCCTCTTTTGCAAAGATATAATCAGTCCTTCACTAGAAACTGAGATAATCAGTGCTGCAACCAGCAAATAAATGATATCAAAGAGACTGATAAAAAGATAACCAACGAGCACGAAACTAGCATCAATAAGCCAAAACTTTACCATATTTTTTTGGCTGGCATACTACCTTGAAAAATTCTCCTGAGAAGATTGATTATTCAAGTTTTTCTCGGGAATTTTTATCAGGAAATTTCTCGTTTGCTACTTGTTCTTTCTCTTTTTGAAACTCAAGGCTATCTAGAAGCTCTTGTTCTGAGATTTTTTTCATTGGCTATGCAAAAAGGAACTAAATACTGATTGAAATTCGGTTGAAAGATAAGTTCTTATCTGATTTTTTTATCTTTTTCTAAGAGACTGATCAGCGGATCTAGCTTTGATTTTTTTGAAACATTACAAAACACTTTGAGTAATTAGTATTTCAAGGTTGCTGTTTGATAAATTCTTCATAAGAACCAATCAATATCCTCTTGATCTGATGTCTAATGACAGCTCTTTTTGAGAGTGCTAATGGAATATGAAAAAGAAATCTGATGATAATCGCGGTTTTGGATACTGAGCACAATAAAAAAATCAAAAATCCCACGCACAAACGATTGTCTCTTCCTCGTCAAAAACCTGACTTCTTTTTCCCTCTAATCTTTCTTTCTTCTTGAGCACAACAACAAAATATTGCAAATAAAGCACACCCCATCTTATCAATTCTCATCTTAAAGTCAACTCTATTAAAGCGAGGAGTAAACGATAAAATGAGCTCTTTTAACTCATATTTTTGATACAAAAAGCTCAATTTCTGCATATTGCTTTTTCTCGATCAAAAACTTCTCAGGGAGGCTTTCATATTCAGATTTTTTGAGTTTTTGGACAGCAGAGAGTAAGCTGGCTTTTGTCTCAAGGTCTTATCATAATCGTTTTTCCCGCCAGTGACTTCTGGGAGTGAGCTGATAGCTGTTGTGATAAGCGGTGTCCCCAAGCGCTAGTGTTTCCGTATGCACAGATCAGAAGCCCTCAGACAGCGAAGGAGCGATTACTCCATCAACTTGGGAAACAAGAGCTCTCAATTCTGATTTTTGGTAGTCCATTATAAATTTTAACGCGTTTTGCAGCTTCAGGAGGGAGCTCTTCTAAAAGAGAAAAAAGTCTGGTTTTTATCTCTGTATCTCTTTGTGCTGGAATAAAATTGAAGATCAGCTGGAGATCTTCTGATTGTGTTAGAAGTTCAGGAACCGCTTCCAAAAGAGTATCGATCCCTTTAGAAATCCCCGTATGTCAAAAAAATAGAGGAGTGAAAAAAATAAGTTCAAAGCTGATATTTTTTTCTCTGATGGTATTTTTCGGCAGCTGAGACTTTTGATCTATCCCAAAAATTATGATCAACTCCATTATAAATGAGTCTAAGCTTCTCATCAGGAATTCAGTAGGCAATCCTTAGACTATTGAGCGTATACAATGAAACACAGTGATATATTGAGTATGGAAGCTGGAAAATAAGCCATTCAAAAACCCTGATAGATTCGGGCAGATCGCCATGGTTTGTACTGTTTCCAGAGCTGTCCAAAGATCTCGTGTACAGTGATCAAAACCTTTTTCTTGAACAAAATCCCAAGAAGAGAAGCAGGAATTGCTCCTCAATAGGTACTGGTATGGATGAAGTCAATTTTTCTCTTTTTAGGAGTTTCCTTCCTGTCCAAAAAGCCACTTCGAATAAATGATTTTCTTCATTTTCCAGTCCTGATAATTCTGAGATTATCCTGCTTTTCAAGTTTTTTTGAGTTTTGGATCATAGAGTGAAGTCAAGACAATAACCTGATATCCCTTTTTCTACACTGCGAGAGATGATCTGCTCAAAGACCGTCTCTACTCCTCAAGCATGCGGAAGATAATAATCTAAGAGATAAAGTATCGTCTTTGACATCCAAATAAAAAAATAAATTAAATTAGTTAAGGAGCTCGATTTCTCTGAGCTCTGCTGAGAGCTTATGGATTTTAATATGGAGATAGGTATCTAAATCTAACTGATCAATCCGTTTTGGCCATTCAATAACGATGGTCTCAAATTCAGAAATCTGATTTAAGATCCCTTTTTCAATCAGTTCTTCAAAACTCTTAAGTCTATACATGTCTATATGGAGGAGTTTATCTGCATAAGTATTGAGATATGCATAGGTTGGGCTCTGGACGAGATTTGGATCGATACCGAGTCCCTCTGCAAATCCCTTAATAAGGGTCGTTTTCCCAGCTCAGAGTTCTCATTCAAGCAAGAGTATGCTATGATGTTGCACAAGAGCTTTCCCATATTCATGCATCTGTTCTGGATTCTCAATTTTCATCTATAGGCTTCAAAAGATAAAAAACCAGATTTTTATTGTATTTTTACTATAGCTTTTAGATGCTAACTTGCAAGTTATTTTCTCAAGATCCTCGATACTCGCTCGGTGCGATCTGATGCAGTACCCCAGAGAAAGTTTCCTCATCAATCGGATAAAAAAATTCCTTTTTGACACGAGACATTTTTAGTTTTGCTTGAGAGATAGTTATTCAGGTCAGGCTTTTTGGTGATTTTTACTCCAGCTAGGAGAGGAATATGGGTAGGAACAGTTCTTTTTTTGAGTTCATAATCCCAAATATAATCATAACCTGCATCTTTTGCCCTCATACCTCGATCCTGATCAAAGAGGAGATTACCGAGTGAATAAAATATAGGTTTACCTTGATAAATTTCAAATTTTCACGGAATATGAGAGTGATTCCCAACAATAATATCTGCTCCAGCATCTACTAAGGCATGAGCTAGTTTTATTTGTGCCTGATTTGGATTTTGATGATATTCGGCTCCTCGATGGATTGAAAGGATTTTTACATCACAGCACTGATCTTGCATTTCCTTTAGATGTCAGGTCATCAAAGGCAAGATTATTTGAATTCCAAGATAGTCGCTCTCCACCATAGATATTTGTATTCCCATCATAAGAGTATGCCTGCAGACACAGTTTTAGTCAGTTTTTTTCTGTCATGTATCGATTCTGGGCGTCGCCAGTACTATTCCCAGCACCAAAAAAATCAGATCCCATGCTGATGCAAAGGTTGCTCTGGTCGTGCGAACTCCCTCTCCGCCAGCATTACTTGTATGGTTGTTGCCAGAGACAATAAAAAGCTGGTTGCCCTCGTTGAATATCTAAGAGTGTTCTGATACTTCCTGTATTTGCACGAAATAGAAAAGGTATTTTCAACTTTTTCATTTGCTTTTTTTGAAAAATTGGCTTTCCAAGTTTGCAAATAAAATACATTCTCCCGAAAGATAGCATGGAAACTGATGAAAGGGATTGTAATTATCGCCAGTAAAGATGCGATCATAGCCTTCCTTTTTTAGCCCAAAAAAATCAATGCCTCTAGCAAGCATAATATCTCATCAAAAAAATGAATTCGACACTAGGATCAGGTTTTTCTGATGAGATACTAGAGATGATCTGGTCTATAAATTCTTTTTGGAGAATGCGAAAAAGAAACTCAGTAAAACGGATCCTCAAATCAGAAAAATGAACTAAGTAGCAAGAGAATTATCCTTTTTCATCAAAAAAAGCTCTAAGTAAATATCTTTACAAATACCCAAACCATAGATAAAAGCAAGTGAAAAATAGAAAAAAATCTGATTTTTTTCTTTTTTCTATTTTTTTACAATAAAAAAATCAAAAAAACTGCTGGAAAAAAAGAGAAAAAAAGAATATAAAAAAATCTGAATTTTAATTTTTTTGTAAAATCACAATGTGAAGATGGCATAGTATTGCAGCGAGAAAGGCATCATGAGATGCTGCAAAATCTAGAATTTATAGTATTATTGGGAAAAAAAGATTCAGATGGCGGCTAAAAACTGAGCTGATCCAAAAATGAATCCTTCGTTGGAAATGATTCTAGAAAAAGGCAAGATATAACGGGCTTCCAAAGGATGTTATTGAAAGGGCAATTCTCAAAGGATCTGGACAACTTGAAGGAGAGGAAATGAAGAAGTATTCTATGAAGGATATGGACCGAATGGTTCAGCCTTCTTGATCAAGACTGTAACTTCAAATACCAATAGAACATCTCAAGCAGTGAGAACAGCACTTCAAAAGGCTGGAGGTTCTATGGCAGAAATTGGAGCTGTGGCTTGGCAGTTTAAAGAGCAAGGGCTAATCCTAATAGATGGAAAGTCTGAGATGGTAGAGGATAAAAGGAAGACAATTAGAAAAGATTACTCCTTTTGATCCTGAAGAGTTGGAAATGCAGGTTATGGAGCTTCCTATTGAAGATGAGAGTATTGAGGAAACCTCAGCTGAGGTGTATACTTCAAAGGCTGATTTCATAACTGTGAGAAAAGCTATAGCAGAACTTGGTTATCATATTACAGAAGCAGATATCCATTTCTTTGCTGAAAAACCAGATTAGTTTGACAGGGGAGGATGTTGAGATATTTGAACGCATTCTCGAAGCCTTAAATGATGATGAAGATGTTGATCAGGTATATCACAATGTAAGCTTGTAAAACAATAAAAATAAAAAAATCTGACTTCAAAAGTCAGGTTTTTGATATTTTCTTCTGATATTTTCTTCTGATAGTTTCTCGTTGTTACTAAATATCTTAATTTACTCAATATGATAGCTCCATCTTTTATCTCTGTGTAAGTATGGAAATAGGGATTCAACATCGTCTCTAGTGACCTGCTGATATTTTTCCAAGATATCATCAAGAGTCTTAATCTCTCCATAGGTTAAATACTGATGTTCGAGGAAGTCTGCCATCTCATCTGAACTTTCAATTCCCATTTGAACCCCTCAATGAGATAGTTTTTCGCATTTCCCAGTTCCTCATCACTAAATCCCTTCTTTAATGAAATGGTCTATCTCTTCATGGATTTTTATCTACTCCAAATTCGAACTTTTTCTTATCTAATCCAGTACGAATCCAAAAATATCAGAATTCCTTTACACAAGCGTGTCAGGCTCTAATAGAGTAGCAGAGACCTAGTTTTTCTCTAATATTTTGAAAAGAGTCTTGAAGACATATTCCCTCAAAGAATAGTACAAAAGCACACTTGCAGCCTCTCTCTTTTCTTCTAGTCCCATTTAAACCTGGCATTGAGATGATGAGATGATTTTGTTCAGTTCATTTTTTGAAAAAATCAGATTTTTCTAATGGTAGATTTCGTGAAAATTCAGGTTTCTCTCTTTCTTTTTTCTCTGGCAGAGGAGAAAAGAGTTGAGAGATCATAGACTCAAGTTGCTCCTGATCGAGAATTTTTCCCAGTGATAGTGATAATCAGGTTATCCTTTGTATATAATGCTTTCTTATAGTCGAAAAGGGCTTGTGCATTAAAGTTGATTGATTGTCTCCTCGTACCCAATAATTGGTCTTCCATAATTTCCTTTTCAAAAGAAAAAATGTCTCCACATATCATCGCGAAGGCGAGCTGGCTCATCTTGATATCTTTTTAACTCCTGAATCACTACACCTTTTTCCCTTTCAAGTTCAGCCTGCGGAAACTGTGCATCTATCAACATATCAGCAAGGACTTCTAGTCCTTGTGTTGCAAAATGAGGAGCAGACTTGATATAATAAGCAGTTCTATGTTGCCCAGTTCGTGCATTAAATTCAGCTCCAATCTTGTCCATTGCTGTTGCAACAGCTTTTGGAGTCGTCCATTTCTTTCCTCATTTTAAAAAAACATGTGCTCCAAAAAAATGAGAAATTCCAGCTTCTTCTGTTGTTTCATAGATAGCACCTGCTTTTACTCAGATTTGAATGGTGATTGAATTGCTCTCCTGCATAGGAGCAAAAGATACAGGAGATCCCGCTTAGTGTTTTTTACTTTCATACTTCATTTGTATGCTAGAAAAAGGAATAAAAAAACTGACGCAAAGGTCAGATTTTTTATGATTGAAAGAGTTAAATTTCTTACTCTTCTTTATTTACAAAGTTCCATGCATCCTGAATCCCCTCAAGGATAGATTTCTTGGCTTCCCATCAAAAGAATTTGCTTTTGCTTTTTGATGCATTTGCTACGGAGATAGCTACATCTCAATCTCTTCTATCAACGATTTCATAGTTAATCTCATCACCGATGATCTGTTGTGTCATCATGATCATTTCAAGTACAGAAGTCCCAGCCCCAGTTCCAATATTAAAGACCTCAAAAAAACTGACTTCATCTTCAGAATTTTTGCTTCTTCTCAAGTAGCCATTCAAAACTTCTCAAATGAGCCTCAGCTAAGTCCTCAATATGAATATAATCTCTAATGCAAGTTCCATCAGGAGTTTGATAATCGTTTCCCAAATACGCTAATTTTTTTCAATCTCTTTTTTTGCAACTCTTAGGAGATAAGGAAGCAAATTGGTCGGAATTCCTTTTGGATTCTCTCCTAATTTTTCAACTATGATGTGCTCAAATCGGATTGAAAATATCTGAGAGAAACAGCAGAAAAATCATTTATGAGCTACCATATCTTTGAGTAAAAAAACTCAGTTACAAGCTTCGTTGTTCCGTAGGGGTTTGATTGCGCTGAGACGGTCTGTTTCAGTAAAAGGTGGAATATTTCTATCAATATCATATACTGTCGCACTAGAAGAAAAATCAGATTTTTTTACCTTGTGAGTATTCATAACCTCAAGGAGATTTAAGGTTCAATTAATATTATTTTTCATAGTATAAAAAGGATCATGGCAACTCTCAGAAACGGCTTTCTTTGCTGCGAAGTGAATTACCCCAATGAATTCATGTTCCTCAAAAAAAGCTTCTCAAGAAACTCACTATCTCTCACGTCCCCTCAAGAAAAGGTAATTCATACCCTAAGATTTCCTTGATACCATCTAGAACAGTAGTTTTTGTGTGCATTTGAGAGATTGTCGATCAAAATCGGCTCATATCCAGCCTGCGCAAAAAGTACTGCGGTATGCGAACCGATATACCCAAGACCTCAGGTAATCAGTATTTTTTTGATTCCATTTTATACAAAAAGAATAAAAATTTAGCAATTTTTTTCTCTTTACTATACAGATAAAACATGTCAAAGTCAAGAAGATATTTTTGCTCTTTTTGAATTCACTTCTTTTTATTATAGAAAAATAAGACAAAAAAACTGATTTCCCTGTCTTTATTTCTCCTTTGATTGAGGGACTTTTCCGTTCTCACTCTTTTAAGTCTCCTAAAATATAGTCTCCAATACGGATTCTTTTTAGATCTATAACTTCATAGCCAAGTGACTTAAAAATTCTTCTAATATGTCTTTTCTTCCCCTCATTCAACACAATATTCAGCTTTCAACTTTCAGCTTGTTGTAGTGAAAGTGTTCTTAAAAAAATTCTCCTCCTTCCCAAATCCCAGCTAAAACTTTTCTTCTTTAGCTCCCGATCAAATGGGCGATTAAGAGTAATAAGATATTCTTTTGTAATTTTAGAGCTCGGATGTTCAAATTCATGCACAGTTCATGGATTCTTTGCTAGCAAAAATTAGTCCACGACTTTCTTTATCAAGTCTCCCGATATAGTAGTAGTTTTTGAATGTTTCTGGTAATAAACTATAAAAAAATCTGATTATGAGGATCTGCTTTTGAGCAGGTATATCCCTTAGGTTTATTGAAAAGGATAAAATCTGGTTTTTTATTTTTCTGTATTAGATGTATCCGATAAGATATATTCTTTAATCCTCAGATCTGGAATTTCAAGGAGGTCTTTCTCAACCAGTTCAGCTTTATAGTTGTTTACTTTCTCTTTGTTAATAAAAATTTTCTCATTATCAATGAGCAGTGTTATTTTTCTCCTTGGGAGTTGATGTTTTTGTCTGTAGGTATGCTCTGAGTAGCATATTTTTTTGAGGAATAAAAAAAGAACATCATTTATGGATGTTCTCTTTTATACTTGCTTGCTTTAAGATTACAAGCGTTTTTATAGTACCAAAACTATTTAGTAGCTTTAAGAGCAGCTTGTTGAGCAGCTGAACAGCAGCAACATCAACACCAGCATTCTTAAGAGCAGCTTCTTGAGCAGCTTGAACAGCAGCAGCATCAACACCAGCATTCTTAAGAGCTTCGTGTTGAGCAGCTAGAGCAGCATTAGCAGCTTCCATAGCAACGAGCATCTTCTCCAGTGTAGATAGCTACTCCAGAGTTTGCTTCAACTACTTCAGATGGTTGTGCTACAACAGGATTAGTTGTTTCAGTATCTCCGCTAGCAGCATCAATTACGATCTCTTCAACAGTTCCTGTTGTGATCTCAGCATTTGCTCCTGAGTCAAGGATGATTTCTGGAGTTTCAGTTTTTCCCACATCCAGCCAAAACAGCAACAGCAGTTAGAGCTACAGCAGAAGCTAACATTTTCTTTGTCATTTTTCCTAATTCATAATAATATAAAAATATGAACGCTCCTTATATACGAAAAATGCTTCCTTATTGCAAGTTTTTATTTTTCCTCTTGCAAGAAAAAAACAAATAACTATCCTTGAAAACAATACTAAGAAATCAGATTTTTTTATTTTTTCTCCAAATTCTATTATGAATATAGATCAGATTTCTATTGATCCATCTTGGAAGCAGGTACTTCTCTCGGAGTTTCAAAAGCCTTACTTTGCTGGTATAAAGGACTTCCTCCTCAAAGAATTTCAAGCGTGATATACTGTATTTCCCAGCTGGAAAAAGATATCTTTAGAGCTTTTTAATGAGACTCCTTTTGACGAGGTAAAGGTGGTGATCTTGGGACAAGATCCCTATCATGGAGTAGGAGAAGCACATGGATTAAGTTTTTTTCTGTCCCTGAAGGAGTAAAAATTCCTCCTTCTCTGAGAAATATCTATAAAGAGTTGAAAACTGACCTAGGAATTGAGCCTGCTTCTAGTGGTAATCTTGAAAAACGAGCACATCAAGGCGTATTCCTTCTGAATGCAGGTTTAACAGTGAGAAAAGATACTCCAAATTCTCACAAAGATGCAGGTTGGCATCAATTTACTGATGCAGTTATCAAGATTCTTTCCGATCAAAAGGAGGGACTAGTTTTTATTCTTTTGGGGAGCTTTTTGCTCAAAAAAAGCTGAACTCATTGATACCGATAAACATTTCATTCTAAGCTCGCCTCATCCCTTCGCCATTCTCGGTAGATAGAGGATTCTTTGGTTCTAAAACCTTTTTAGTAAGTGTAATGAGATCTTAGATAGTATCTGAAAAAAACAGATTGATCGAGATCTTAGCCATTAGAACGATGTTTAAAAAAATAAAAAAAATCAGATTTTTCTTTATTCTTCTCTAACTATAGTATGTTCAATTTTGGAATCCTTGGTATGAATGCCAGAAATCTCCAATATATCAAAAAAACAAAAACCCTAGAAAAAGCAGTCCGTCTCGCTGATAATAAGCTACAAACCAAAAAAATTCCTTGGAGAGAGAGGAATCCCTTTTGCTGAGACCTATGCCGTGATCAGATCTCGTAAACAGCTCGTAAACTTTGATTTTTTTCTACTTTTGCCTGCTAAAATTTTTGTCCTAAAGCCAAACCATGGGAGTAAGGGAAGGGGAGTTTGTATCCTCAAAAAAAGCTATGAAAGGGACCGCTTCCAGAGGAGAAAAAATCGTTTTTTTGAAGATGGTTTTCTTTTTCAAAAAAAGAAAGAAAATTCTGAAGAAGTTCAGCTTTTTTTGGACTCCAGTGAGCTACCATATCTGAGGAGGAACTCAAAAGAAGAGTGATTGACACCTTAGATGGGAAAGTACTCTATGACGCTTACTGATGAGGCGATTTTTGGAGAGAAAGCTTGTTCCTTGAGAAGGATTTAAAGAGTTTTGTGAGTTTTGACTTGCTGATCTGAGGATTATTGTATTCAAACTCGTTCCTGTCGCTGCAATGATCAGAATCCCTACACTCAAAGTCTGGTGGAAAAAGCAAATCTAAATGCCTGAGGAATCGGTTGTTGAATAGATATTTGAAGTGGAAAAATTACTTCAATGCTCTATAAAAAAATAGGATTTATACAACAAAAATTCCCAGATGAATATGCTCATTTTTCAGGGCAAGAAAATCCCTTTCCGAAACGATATTTTGCTCTATTCCTCAAAAAGTGCAGTACTTTGTGAAATCTTGGATATCTAGCACTTGATCGAGTGATTACAAATACTGGACCAAAACTTCTGGAAATTAATGCGAGAGCTGGACTAGAAGTGCAAAAGATTGCAGATATCAGACTTAAAAAGTGTGTTACAAAAACTCTGAGATTTGAGAATTCAAGATCCAGAAAAAGTGAGTTGATATCGCGAAAACTCTTTTTCTCAAGGGAGGCTTCTCAAGAACTCAAGATGAGTAAAATCCTCTATCTTTCTCAGTCAGTGAAAACTCAAATTATATGCAGAAGGGCAGGAGGAAACCCATTCAATCCTTTTTGGAAGTAGATTTAGATAGTAAAAAAATCTGATTTCTCCTGATTTATACCAGAGAATAAGCGATTTTTTTGAGCAAAACAGATTTTTTTATTGATGCTCCAGATACTGATGTGTTAATTAAAAAAATCTTAAATACGAACTATGAACCTGAGAAAATAGAGTAGTGATCTGACAAAAAAACTGCTTCAAAATTTCTTATCAATCCTCTAAAAAAACAGGAGCTTTCTGTAAATATTCTCAATCCCAAAAAGATTATTGCAATGGAGACTGCACAATTGCACCTTATTGATGATAAAGTTGAAAAAAACTCTCTAAAAGACTGAACCTAACTGCAAGACTGAGACCAGTGAATTATTTTTTTGAGAGCTAGACCGCTTTTATCTCAGAAAAGTGAAATTATAATCCGGTTTTTGATTATAAATTTCCATCTTTGCAGTTACAGGAGAAATGGGCCTCAGAATTATATACTTTTTCGTGATCAGCTGAGCAAGAGCTATTTGAAAAGTCCATTTTTGCAGCTCTTTAAGGAAAAGCTTGAGGAACTCGACCATAGGACAAAACTTCTAAAAGGCATATACTAATCAGGATTTTTTTCTCTTATTGAAAAAGAAAATATAGCATTGTTCTGATCTTTTTGATCCAGAACTTCTCAAAATAAAGCAAGGAAAAAGCTTTTTGCTGCTTGAGGAAAAAAATAAAGAAAACTGATCTCCACTATCTTCTCAGCAAGTTCGCGAGTATATTGAAAAATATCTGACTGAAAGAGGAATTTTTCTGAGTAGAAATCGTTGAAAGTTCCACAACTTTCTCGAGAATGTCAATTAGTATCTGAAAAACTGCCAAGATCAATATTTCTAAAAAAATATTCGCTTTTACTGAAAATGAGCTTAAACTCATTCTTGCTCATGAAGTAGATATTCATCTGACAAGATATTTGAATGGATTAAAATCTGGACGAAATATTTTTTTAAGTCTTGAACCGCTTATTATCTCAAAGACGAGGAGTGACTTGCTGTATGGAATGCTCGTCAGCTTGTTGACGATGAAGAGGAAAAGCTTGGCTCTCTATAGAAAGTATTATCTTCTTGCTGAGGCAAGATCGCTTTCTTTCATAAAGATGACCGAATTAATGTATCTTCTAAATCCTAATAGGACATTAGAATGAGCGTTTAAGAGTATTTTGAGAGTAAAAAGGTCAAATTCTGACTGAGACTCCTACTAATACCTGTATTTGGATGAAGGATAAGGTCTATTTAGATGGATTTACGAAAATAAGTAAGGCCAATCTATCCGAGTTAGAGCTACAAAAAAACTCAAAAAAAGGAAAGATAAAGCTGGAAGATCAGAATTTTATTGT